>Ga0209707_1001492_pt1 | contig 13055 bp, 10 predicted proteins | sample EN4Hudsemesocosm_FD_184630 | JGI IMG/M metagenome (GOLD analysis project Ga0209707, IMG submission 184630) | Methane-oxidizing microbial communities from mesocosms in the Hudson Canyon - EN4B Hudson Canyon (SPAdes) (version 2) | ecosystem: Environmental > Aquatic > Marine > Cold seeps | place... | reverse complement strand
CAGATTTGGTTTCTTCTACACGTCCTTCTAGCCATGCTGAAATAACGGTTAAGGAAACGGGTTGTTGATGTAGTTCTGAGAGTTCTCCGCTTAGTTCGAGCAAGATTTCATTAATCTGTTGCTTGCCTGCTTGTTGCGCTGCATCCATATTTTCTGCAGGAAACAGCAAATCAACATAATAAAGTAAGCGCTTCGACCAAGATTCTAAGGTGTAGGATTTGGCTAATTCTTGGCTCGCTTTAAACAGCAAATGAAGAAAATCATGTAATCCGCCTAAGGCGTGAGCGGATGAACCTTCAATTTCACTATAAGGTAAAACGTCCGCAAAAAAGTCATCTTCAGTGCCGACGGCATAACCCATTAATAGACGCTCTAAACCGGCTTGCCAAGTATTTTCGGGTGATTCAGGTAAATTTAGTTGTTTTTTATGTGCGGCTGATTGACCCCAACGTATGTGAGTTTCGGCGACCCAATGGCTAATATGTTCCAGATCCGCTTCGTTTAAACCAAAGCACTGATAGACCTCTTTTTGATTGAGTAAATCCATCACCGCTTGCCAGCCAAAACGGCCTTGGGTTAAGCGGAGAAAGCGTAAATAAGCATCAAAGGTAGCATTACTACTGCGTAAACTGCGATCAGCAATGCTGTGTTGTATACCATCAAAAACAGCGCTGATAAAAGGTGTGTATTGTTGAATATCCGGAGCCATGATAACTATATCGCGTAGTTCGACGTTAGGACAGGATTCTAGTGTTTGCAATAATTGATCTTTTAACACTTCCACTTCGCGCATACGGGAGTGACAAGAGTGTATACTAATGGAGTTGTCGCGCTCTATATCAGTGGATTCGCTTAAATTATTCAGGATGTCATTTTGTACTTTCTGCAATAGGCTGAGTTCGGCTTCGAGGGGTTCATTTTCTTCAAAACTATCCAGTTCAACGGCAAATTCATGATCGAGTAACATTTGCTGAAATTCTCGGCCTTGTTGTCCCAAGCTAGCTAATAAAGGATGGCCGTTTTCAAATTCATCTAAATCCGCTTGTTTTCTACTGACCATATCAGCCCAAAATGCCTGAGCCGGATTGAGCAAATAAAAATGCACATCGGTATGCTTAGCCAAGCCTTGTAAGAATTCCATAAACAAGGGCGGCATGGTGTTTAAACCAAAAATCGAAATCCGTTCGGGTAATTGTTCGCTTAAAGCACCTTCAGCGAGTTGATTAAATTGAGCAATGGTTCGTAACCATAATGCGCCACGGTGTTGTTCGCCAGTTTGCGCGATTAGTTTAAGCCATAAAGCTTGCTGCCATTTTTCGGTATTGGTGGAATAGAGCAGCTTGCCCTGCTGCCAAGCATTGAGCATTTGCGGACGCATCATTTGATATTGGTCAAAAACTTGTGCTAAATGGGTGGCTAATTGAAAGCGTTTTAAGTCGGTATTTTCGCCATTGAGGTATTGAGACAGAGGTGAAAAAACAGGTTCGTCTAGTTCGCGTAATATTAATTCAAAACGCCAAACCATTAATTCACGCGCAAATTCATCGGATTGTAATTGCTGCTGAATTTGCCTAGCCATTTGGCTGAAAAACTTACTGGGGAATAAAAATTCGAAATTTGCAAAGGTCTTAAATTTCGTCGCTAATTGTTGGGATAACCAGCGTTCCATGCCTTGGCTTTGGATTAAAAAGACTTCTTTAGTAAAGGGAGAATCTAAAGGGACGGTATCAATAATCGTCGCTAAATGTTCCAGCAGATTTTCCGTTTTATTGGAGCTGTGTAGGATAAACATGATTTTTATCGCAGGTAAGAGGGTATGCGATGATTATACAAAAAATAAAGCCCCCCTGCTTGGGTAAGCAGGGGGGCTTTATGGGGTGCTGTGTTTAAAGGTTAATGTCTATTACATGCACATAGCCATGCCGCCCATGACCATCCATGTTCCGCCATTTGGACACTGCGCATCTTTTACATAAGTAGCAATATCTGCTAGTTGAGCGTCAGTTAGAGAGCTAAAACCAGACATTACACCTACGTTATTAATAGCGCTACGAATTGCAGCTGCACTTTGGCCATTATCAATATTTTTCACTTTGGCAGATGGATCAGCAGTATGACAGCCTGCAGCTGCACAGCCTTGAGTAACATATAACTGGCTACCGGTTATTGCATTGCCGGTTGTTTCAGTAGTTCCGCCCATATCCATGTCAGTATCGTCGTCATCCATATCCATGTCTTCAGAAACTAACTCAGCATTTGTAATTTTGAACTCTTCAATACTTAAATCAGTAGCGTTATGGTTTCCATCAAAGTGCAGCAAACCAAAAACACCTTCGCTAAGATCGCCTTTTAACAAAGAAACTTTTATCATATAAGCACCATCATCGTCAGTACCCATGATATGAATAACATTATCTAAATCAGTATCAGCCATTAATTGGACGGTTTCAGAATGAACATGTCCAATGCTTGAGCAGTCTTCTTTTAGGGAAGCGGTCTCACCCATAAATTTAACGGTTCTAGCACTGCAGTCTGAATCATCTGAAGTGTCAAATGATAATATCTTGCCATTAAGTGCAGCAAGATCTAGAGATTTAGCTTTATAAACAGAATCAGCTTCTAACTCACCTTCATCATCAATGGTCGAAACTGTATATTTGTTATCTTGTGATCCTAATAAACTCACTTCAGTAACGCTGTTATCAGCATTTGAGGTTATATTTAATTTGCCTTCAGAAATAGACCAAGTAAATTCATCGGCGTGCACCATTGCGTGATCGCCATGTACATGCTTAGTATATTCAGTTCCAGTAGCGTCATCTTTAAACAAATAAGCTGCCCCATCATCACCCGTTGAAACATAGGTTTGTTTGTTTAAATCGGCAGCTGTCCAATCTTTAGCAATGTTAGCTAAAGAGCCTTTAATATGCTCTAGAGCATCATCGTCAGAGACTGGGTTAAAGTCTAACTCTAGCAATTCAGGATTTTTTGTTTTAGTGGCTTCTTGAATTTTGAAAAGGTAGTCATTAAAAAAACCATCCAAAAGAGCCGATCTTTCAGTTTCATCGCTAGAAGCAATAACGAGCCTTAAGGCTGCTTTTTCTGCCTCAGAGATATCAACTTTACTGATATCAATTAGCTCTTCAAGAGCATCTGTATCAATAGACTGTAATAAGCGAGCAATAACGAGCCCTTTTGGTAGGGCTAGTACAGGAACGACAGAAGCACCAGGAACGGTACCGATGTCTATATCAGAAACTTTAAAAGTAACCTCTTCACCTTCTTTGTATTGGAATTCACCTTTGTCATTAGTGGTTCCACTAGGGCCTGAAGTAGATGAGTATTCTAAACCTTTAACAGGGGCATCAATAAAGGCTCCAGTTGAGAATGCTTCTACTTGTTCGTCTGCATCGTTTGTGTTGTCTGATGAACTACAGCCATAAAGTCCAACTATCGCTGCTATAGAAGAGGCGAGAATTGTTTTTCTAATAAAATTTTGTTTATTCATGAGGGAGCCTTATTCCTTGGGAGATATAGAGTTAATAAGTCGTATTCCCCTTGATAGTTTTTTTGGGAATAGATTTAATTCTAGCAAAGAAAAATGATTAAAATAGGCTTAAATTAAGGCTGAAGCGATTAAAAAGTAGTTTGATGGTTAATTGGGTTATATGACCTAGTTAACTGCTTAGGTATAAGCTATATAACATAGTTTATAAAAAATATTTTATAGTATGTCCGCAGCTATAACTGATTGATTATGTTTGATTGTTTTTTGTCTTTAACCTGATTGCCCACAAGTTTTAGCTATCTTGAGAAATGCTTTTAACATTAAACAGCTTACTACTGTAGCCCGCATAAAGTTTACGGAATGCGGGGAATAGTTACGCTGAATCTCCCGTATTCCGCAAGCTCCATAACGGGCTACAAGAGGTTTTGATTATCGGCTGAAAGTTATACGTAATCAGGGTGTTTTTTAACGCGTCATTAATCCAGATTCATCAGAAAATTTCCAAACGCGGGTAATGACCAAAACATCGAGTTCCTGTAGTAAGGCTTTAGGTAAAGGTGGGAAAGGAGCGCTAACACGTACGATACGTTTTGCCGCTTCATCGAGGGCTGGGTAGCCGGATGACTTCCTAATGCGCAAACTATAAAGGCTACCGTCAGGCTTTACGCCAACATCTAAAGTTAAACTGCTGGAGAATCCAGGGCGCTTAGCAATAGCGGGGTAATTGAGGTTGCCAGTGCTTTCAACTTTGCGCTGCCAGTCAGTGATGTATTGTGCAGCAAGGTATTTATGTGCACTGACGGAATTAACAAATTTAATGCGGCTTTGGTCGCTGCTAGGTTTTTGGTAACGTATTTTTGCACCTAATTCCGCGACTTGTCGGCGCAAGGCATCCATGGATAATTTTGGCTTAGATTTTTCGCTGGTTTCTTTGGTTTTTTCTGTTAATTGAATTTTTTGTTCAGAAGTTTTTTGAGTCAGTATTTGTTGGCGTTTGACGCTTTGTTGTTTGACCACTTTTTGTCGCGGTGGTTGTTTTCTATGCGTACCTGAACTGGCTATTTTTTGTGCTGCTGGTGTCGGCTTATCAAGCTTTTTACCTGCGCCAATTTGATTGCTTTGCGCTAAAAATTCTGCTTTTTTAGGTGCTTTTTTTGCTTCGTTAGTGACTAGAGTGATTGCTATAGATTTGCTGGTTTTATCGGCTTTAGGTTTGGAAAAATTAACACCTAAAATGAGCGCGGTATGAATAATCGCGGCAAAAAAGATACAAACCAGCAAAGTATCATTATTTGATAGTGGGGAAGGGCGTTGAAAGGTTTGTTCAGACATTTTATGCAGATCTTGGCAGCATCGACTCAATATGATCCATCAATTGAGCACTGATATTGAGGCCAAATTGATTATCCAGTTCTTGTACACAGGTAGGGCTGGTGACATTGATTTCGGTTAAGTAATCGCCAATAACATCAATACCAACAAAGACTAGCCCTTTGGCTTTAAGCGTAGGGCCTACTTGCTGTGCAATCCAGTAGTCACGTTCTGTTAAAGCTTGTCCTTGTGCACGTCCACCTGCGGCAAGATTACCGCGACTTTCGCCTTGTGCGGGAATACGCGCTAATGCATAAGGGATAGGTTCGCCATTGACTAATAATATACGTTTATCACCGGCTTTTATTTCTGGTAGGTATTGCTGCGCCATCACGTAGTTTGTGCCATGTGCGGTAATGGTTTCTATAATAACGCTGATATTGGGATCATTAAGGCGCAAATGAAAAATAGATGCACCGCCCATGCCATCTAACGGTTTGAGAATGATTTCTTGATGCTCTTGGAGAAATTCGCGTATTTGTCCAGCTTTGCTGCTGACTAAAGTCGCGGCACAACACTGAGGAAACCAAGAAGTGAAGAGTTTTTCGTTGGCATCACGTAAGGACTGCGGTTTATTAGCAACATAAACACCTTGTTTTTCTGCTTGTTCCAATATGTGTGTGGCATAAATATATTCTTGGTCAACTGGCGGATCTTTACGCATAATAATGCTATCCAATGTTGCCAAAGGTATGCTTTGTTCGCTGATCACTTCATACCACTGGTTTGCATCACGCTTTACGCGAATATGCTTGGTATTCGCGTAAGCTTTTCCATTGAGCAAGCATAAATCACCTAACTCCATATAATATAATTCCCAGTTTCGTGCTTGAGCCTCTAGCAGCATAGCAAAGCTGGTGTCTTTTTTGATGTTGATGTGGTCAATTGAATCCATGACCATGCCAAGTTTAATCGTCACAATGCGTATCTCTTTGGTAAGTGATTATTCTGATATATCCCATTGATATGAGAGTAAATATAATACCAATACTGCGTCATTCCCAAAGTCTTATATCGGGAATCTGTACTTAGCACTAGGTTTTTGCTAAGAACATGCAGGAATGACGTTATCATTAAAATCTCATTCGGCCGGTTAAGCCAAAGAAATATTATATGAGCTATAGTGTTACTTTGCTTGCGAGTATAGCCTGTTTTTTACTCGAATAGTGTGAATATTTAATGAGATACAGTGCATTGTAAATATATTCTTGTTTACCTTTGTGTAAAAACTTGGTATAAAGACGGGCTAACTTTGAATAAAGGCTCATTAGAGGTGAATCATGTCTAAAATTTGTCAGGTAACGGGTAAACGCCCTATTACTGGAAACAATGTATCGCACGCACACAATAAAACAAGAAGACGTTTTAATCCAAACTTGCACCACCATAGGTTTTGGGTGGAAAGTGAAAACCGTTGGGTACGCTTAAGATTAACTGCAAAAGGTATGCGTATCATTGATAAAAAAGGTATTGATGCTGTTTTAGCTGATATACGTAAACGTGGCGAAAAGGTTTAAGGAGATATACTCATGCGCGATAAAATAAAATTAGTTTCTTCAGCGGGTACTGGTCATTTTTATACAACAGATAAAAATAAACGTACTATGCCGGAAAAAATGGAAATCAAAAAATTTGATCCTGTTGTACGTAAACACGTTATGTATAAAGAAGCAAAAATCAAATAATACTATTGATTCTCTTTTGGTTGCCTTAGTTGTAACCTTTCACAGCTGGCCTCTAGCCTAGCTGTGTAAGCGCGATAACCCCTTTCTTGGGGTTGTCGTATTGCTTACTTGTCACTTTGAGCTTTTTAGCTTATCTAGTACGTCTTTTAGTTTTTCAGTTTGCTTGAGTAGCATTCGGTATTTCTTTTTAGCGCCATCTAACTCATTGTTTAAGCGTGAGTTTTCTGCTTTTAATAATTGATTTTCTTGTTGTAAATCGAGTTCTGTATTTATCTCTAATAGATCAGGTTTGCTGACTTGTTGATCAGTAGTGCTGGATACATCTGTAGTAGAGTCTTCATCTCTCTCAAAAAAGATATGACTTTTTTGGTCATTATCATCAATGGCAAAAGTTGCCTCACCTGTATAGCTGGTATTTTTAGGCGCACTTTGCATGCCGCCCTTTAGGATTACGGCATCAATTTTATTTTTGATCAGAGAAAAGGCCGCCGCTTCACTTAAAGTGCCATCTGCGCAAATAATAATAACTTTTTTAGTTTCTTTTTTTAAATCTTTGATATGCATGCGCAGAGAAAAGAAAGGAATGTTTCTGCTATCTTCTATATGTGCTTCATTGTATTCATTGACAGGGCGTATATCTAATATGAGCGGCGGTATATCTTTAGCTTGCTCATGTAACAGCTCTGGATAAGTAATATACTTGAGTGCAGGTTTTTTAATTAGATTAATAAAGCGCTCTTTATCGATACGCGACAGCACCATATCGGTAGCGGCAGTAATTGTCATGCTTCTAGGTGCTCCTGAGAGCAATGAATCTTCGCCAAAAGTTTCGTTTTCACCTAGTTCAGTTAATATTATTTCTTTTGCTCGCTCAGAAGCTTTGCGACTTAAAGTGCAGCGGCCTTCTCTAACCAAATAATAATAATCTCCGGCATCGCCTTGGTGAAAGAGGACATCGCCTTTTTCTAACTTAACTTCCTGTAAACTCATGAGAACTTGCTGTAAGTTCATTGCAGGCAGGCGCTGGAAGATAGGCGACTTTAATAATACAGACATCCAGTCGCCTTTATTGTCGGCTTCTTTTTCTGAATCCTCATTATCTATCATATAAACACTTTCCTTTTCTTCATACTTTACTTCTTTTTGCTCAAATGCGTCGAGATTTAAACTGATATAGCGAACATTACTAATAGCTCGTGCGGATATTTTACGAGGAAACTGATGAGCAAGTGCGAATTTAGCTGAGTCAGAATCAGCATTGATGGTTTCTACTTTCAGTGATCCAGCTTCTAAAGAAACGCTGCCGCCTATAAGATATATAAAGGCCTCAGTGCTGTCATGTCTAGTAAACAGAAAGTCCCCTTTGGGTATTTCAGACACACTAATCTCGGCACATAGTAGATTAAACTGTTGTGCAGGTATGGTGGCCAGCGGAAAAAATTTGCGCAGGTTTTGACCTTCTGGTGAATTAGGGTCTACAGCCATTAATACTCTTTTTTATTGAGGGTACGAACTTTAATTATAGGTTTCAATTCTATCTTGTACTAGTGAATAATTTTTTAAGATATTGCTAACAAGCTACGCTTTGCTTATGGGGGTTGATTCAGGTGCCAATATAATTTCATTAATGTTAGTTATAGCGTAGCTTGGTGTAAAATACTGCGAATAGGTATGATAAATTAAAATAGGTTTTGATATGTCCGGTAATGAAAGGCAGTTTCTCCCACTTAATATAGCAATATTGACCGTTTCAGATACGCGCACAGAAGACGAGGATATTTCAGGTAAAACCTTGGTGGAGCGTTTAGAGTCTGCTGGTCATCATTTATTTAGCAAAGCCATTGTTGCGGATGATATTTATCAAATCCGAGCGGCTGTTTCTTCATGGATTGCGGATGAGCAGGTGAATGTTATTATTAGCACTGGCGGTACTGGTGTAACGGGCAGAGATGGTACACCTGAGGCGGTTGAGCCCTTATTAGATAAAACTTTATCAGGTTTTGGTGAAGTCTTTAGAATGCTGTCTTATCAAGATATTAAAACTTCGACTATACAATCACGGGCTGTTGCTGGCGTAGCGAATGCGACTTATATCTTTTGTTTGCCTGGCTCTGCTAGTGCTTGTCGCACGGCTTGGGATAGTTTAATTAGTGAGCAGTTAGATTTTAGAACCAAGCCATGTAACCTAGTGCAATTAATGCCGCGACTTTTGGAGAAATAAATGCATCCTGTAACGCTTTTTTTAAGTGCTTTATGCGCCTTTATTGCTGTGGCAATGGGCGCGTTTGGTGCGCACGGTTTGAAAGAAATTTTAACGCCTGATATGTTAGCTGTGTATAAAACAGCGGTGACTTACCAGATGTGGCATGCGCTTGGGTTAGGCATAATTGCTCTATTGCGTGCGCAAAATCCTGAAGTAAACTTATTAAAATATGCCGCATGGGCTATGTTTTCTGGCATTGTTTTATTTTCTGGCAGTTTATATTTATTAAGTTTATCGGGATTGAAATGGTTAGGCATGATTACGCCGATGGGTGGTCTATGTTTTCTAGCTGCATGGGCATTAGTTATGGCTTTTTCTTTTAAATCTTTTAAATCGTAGTTAGTATGGATAAGCGTATTGGTCGTGGCGTTAAGTCAGCACATACTGCTCATGAAGAATTGCCCGCAGAGCACGAAGATAATTTTATAAAAGTGTTACATAGCATTATCCATTTTGCAGTACGCATTTTAGCGGTGTTAATGGTCGCAGTCATACTTTGGGGCGTAGCGGATGTAATCTTAGTGTTGTATAGGCGATTAATGGCACCGCCGGTAATGCTACTGAATATGAATGATATTTTAGCCCTGTTCAGTACCTTTCTGGTCGTTTTGATTGCGATTGAAATATTCCTCAATATTACCTTATATATACGCAAAGACGTTTTACCAATAAAGCTAGTAGTCGCGACTGCTCTAATGGCTGTTTCTCGAAAAATTATTGTTTTTGATTTCAATCAAATTGATTCCTTATATATTTTTGCAACTGCGTCTGTGGTTTTGGCTCTGGGTATTACCTATAGTCTGATTTCACGAAAGCCCAAACAAGTCGATACCGAGCATAGAGAGTAATAGATATGACAGATACAAAGCCACAAACCATTTACCTTAAGGATTACCTCGTGCCTGAATATTTAATTCAGACAGTCGATTTAAACTTTATTCTCGATGCTAAACATACGCGCGTTGTTTCGCGTTTAACACTTAATTCGAATCCGGACAGTCAAGTTAAGCATGCGCCTTTAGAATTATTAGGCGAAGATTTGAGTTTAGTCAGTATTGCCTTAGATGGTGTGGCATTAACTGAAAGCCAGTATCAGTTAACAGATGAAGCGCTGATCATTGCTCAGGTACCGCAAAATCAAAGCTTTACTTTAGCGATTGAAAATACGGTTAACCCACAGGCGAATAGCGCATTAGAAGGCTTATATATGTCCAATGACATGTTATGCACGCAATGTGAGGCACAAGGTTTTAGAAAGATTACTTATTTTCTAGATAGACCCGATGTCATGAGTCGATTTACCACGACTTTAGTGGCCGATAAAACGCTCTATCCTGTTTTGCTTTCTAATGGTAATAAAGTCGCGCAAGGTGAACTAACCGAAAATCGCCACTGGGTAACTTGGGAAGATCCTTTTAAAAAGCCCTGCTATTTATTTGCCTTAATCGCTGGGCAATTAGAGTGTATTGAAGACCACTTCACGACCATGAGTGGCCGTGATATTACCTTACAAATTTTTGTTGAAGCGCATGACATTGATAAATGTGCTCATGCCATGCAATCGCTTAAAAACTCTATGCGTTGGGATGAAGATACTTACGGTCGTGAGTATGATTTAGATCTATATATGATTGTTGCCGTTGGTCATTTCAATATGGGTGCGATGGAAAATAAAGGCCTGAATGTCTTTAACACTAAATTTGTATTGGCGCGCCCTGATACGGCAACCGATATGGATTATGAACATATTGAAGGGGTTATCGGTCATGAATATTTTCATAACTGGAGTGGTAACCGTATTACTTGTCGGGATTGGTTTCAGCTTAGTTTGAAAGAAGGCTTTACCGTTTTTCGCGATCAAGAGTTTACTGCCGATCAAACGTCCAGAGCGGTGAAACGAATTGATGATGTAATTGCTTTGCGTACCCGTCAATTTGCTGAAGATACCGGCCCTTTAGCGCATCCGATTCGTCCTGAAGCGTATATAGAAATTAATAATTTTTATACGCTAACAGTGTATGAAAAAGGCGCAGAAGTGGTGCGCATGATGCAAACTTTATTGGGTGCAGAAAACTTCCGTAAAGGCTCGGATCTATACTTTCAGCGGCATGATGGGCAGGCAGTAACCTGTGAACATTTTGTACTGGCTATGGAAGAGGCGAGCTGCAAAGATTTAAGTCAATTTAGACGCTGGTATGCACAAGCGGGAACGCCAACATTAAGCGTTGAGGAAAATTACAATGCAGAGCAGCAAAGTTTAGCGCTGACTTTAAGTCAAAGCATTCCAACACAGAGCAATGTAGCCGTTTTACATATGCCCGTGAAAGTCGCTTTATTTGCTGATGATGGTTCAGTGATTGCACCTAGTGTTTCAGGTTACCAAGAAACAGACAATGAAGTGACCCTAGAATTAACTGAAGCTAGTCAAACTTTCATCTTTGAAAGGGTCACTAGTACCCCGCATATTTCTGTATTACGTGGTTTTTCCGCACCGGTTAAATTAAATATGGAACGGTCATTAACCGAGTTAGCATTTTTATTACAGCATGATAATGATAGTTTTAATCGTTGGGAAGCCGGTCAGCAGTTAACCACGACTATTATCTTTGATTTAATCGATGCGCTTAAGCAAGGCCAAGCATTAACTTTGCCTGATATTTTATCTGCTAGCTTTAAAACTATTCTAAAGAAATCATGGACTGACTTATCGTATTTAGCCTGCTTACTATCTTTGCCTAGTGCCAATTATTTAGCTGAACAAATGGTAGTGGTTGATGTGGTTGCCATACATCAAGCGAGAGACTTTGTTAAACGCAGCCTTGCCGAACAATTGACTGAGCAATTTAGTGCGCTTTACCAAGCAAATCATATCGAAGAGTCAGGGCAACTGAGTGCAGAAGCCATTGGTCGCCGTAGAATTAAAAATATCTGTTTGGATTATTTAAGCCAACTAGAAACGCAGCAAAGTTATCAACTAGTTAATGAACAATTTGCTAGCGCTAAGAATATGACCGATCAAATTGCCGCCTTAGGCGCGTTAGTTAATAGTGAAAATCCTGAAAAATCAGCTAGCTTAGAGAGTTTTTATCAGCAATGGCAAGGTGAAGCTTTAGTGATTGATAAGTGGTTTAGTTTACAAGCGATGAGTACTCAAGCGGATACGTTCAGTGTGGTACAAAGTTTGTTACAACATTCGGCATTTGATTTAAAAGCTCCGAATCGAGTACGCGCACTTATTGGTGCTTTTAGCCAGTCTAACCCATTACACTATCATGCTAAAAATGGCCAAGGTTATCAGTTCTTAGCGGAGCAAGTGATTGCTTTAAATAAAATTAACCCGCAAGTTGCTTCACGTATGGTCAGTGCTTTAACTCAATGGCGACGTTTTGATAAAGCGCGTCAAACTCTGATTAAACAACAGTTAGAACGGATTATTAAAACCGAGCATATTTCTAAAGATGTCTTTGAAATAGCGAGTAAGAGTTTGAATTGAAATATAAAATAAGGTGTGGGAGGGGCTTTAACCGCGATTAATCAGCTAAAACTCCACCCATGATTTTATTATTTTTAATAGCGCAGTTTATACCAAACTCGCCCCATAATTTCATGAATAACTAATGAATTTTTCTCTAGGGCTTTAGCTGAAGGCAAAAAGCTGAACACATCGATTTTTCCTGGCCCAGATAAAAACTCTGTTGGTGCCGCAAGTACTTGTAAACCTTGCTGTTCAAATTGTTCAACAGCTCTGCGCATGTGCAAAGCATGAGTGACGAGAACGATACGTTGTATTCCTTCTTTATGTAATATTTTTTGTGTATAGCGAGCATTCTCAGCTGTATTCCGGCTACTATGCTCTTGCCAACGTACAGTTTGATGAAATTCATCATTTAGCACATCGCTCATTACTTTTGCTTCAGAAGGGAGTTTTGAGTCTAAGACCATTCCACCACTGACTAATAAGGGTAAATGAGTTTGTTTTGCTAGTATTGCGCCGTAGCGGACGCGAACTAAAGTGTTATTTTTTAAGGTGATTTTCTGTGCATATTCACGAGCAGGGTCACGTAATCCGCCACCTAAGATAACAATAGCTTGAGCGGAAAAATGTTCCAACGCTCTATTATTGATAGGTGGGTAAATTTCTTGCGTGGCCGCCAAATATTTTGTGACTAGTGGCAAGCTAAACAGCAATAGCATAAGGAGTGAAAAACTGATTAAAGCCATTGCAAAC
>Ga0209707_1001491_pt1 | contig 13067 bp, 10 predicted proteins | sample EN4Hudsemesocosm_FD_184630 | JGI IMG/M metagenome (GOLD analysis project Ga0209707, IMG submission 184630) | Methane-oxidizing microbial communities from mesocosms in the Hudson Canyon - EN4B Hudson Canyon (SPAdes) (version 2) | ecosystem: Environmental > Aquatic > Marine > Cold seeps | place... | reverse complement strand
GCTTAATAGAATCTGCAAAAGCCAATGGACTGGAACCCTATGCTTATCTTAAGCAGGTGCTTACTGCTTTGCCCTATGCTGAATCTGTCGAAGATATTGAAGCTTTATTACCTTGGAATATTAAAAAGACAGAGCCTGCCAAATAAGCAAGTACGTGCTTCAATGAGCGCTTACGTTACAACAACTCTAACCCCGTTTTCTAACACTGCTTTTTCAACTGAATATACATACAGAGACTTAATGACAAATACATTACCTTCAATAAAATGCAAAACATCTGACAAAGCAAAAAATTCAGCAACAAAACCTGATAGGCTAAAAAGCTTTGCCAAACTCAAGGTTATGGCTGGGGCGTAGAAGAAGTAAAAAATGAGGGAAAGGTTGTTTGCAATGAATGTTCTGATGATAATTCATTGCAACAATGTTTTGTGGAAGATATGGTTGTCACGTGCAGATTAATTAGGCCAGGTTCTGTAGGCATACTTCCTGGAAAAGGCTAGTTTCAATAAAGCTATTTTACAATGGCTTCTTTTTTTGTAGAATAGCTTTATCGTAATAGATTCAATTAATTAGATATGTAAACCGACTCGACAGATAACATTTTACTATAAAGATGAATCTACAAATCCAGCCCTATCAACAAATACTTACATTACTTTAATAAAGGCAAATCTGATAAGGGTTTAGGCTTATCCAAATGATAACCTTGGGCATAATCAACCCCCATCTTAATTAATTCATCCAATATTTCTTGATTTTCCACAAACTCAGCGATAGTTTGTTTACCCATAACATGACCAATTTCATTAATAGATTTCACTAAGGCTAGATCAACGGGGTCTACTGTAATATCTTTTACAAAAATACCATCAATCTTAAGATAATTAACAGGCAATTTTTTTAAATAATCAAATGAGGATAAGCCACTCCCAAAATCATCTATAGAAAACTTACACCCGGCTTGTTTTAGGCTTACTATAAAATCAGAAGCGGCTGATAAATTCAAAATAGCCGCTGTTTCTGTTATTTCAAAACAAATATTTTTATAATCTACACCTGTTGCTAAAAATTCACTAAAAATAAAATCCAGCAATAATTTATCACCTAAATTTTGTCCTGATAAATTAACTGAGAATACCGTTTTAGATTGAAACTTTTGGGGATTGTTTTTAATCCAAAGAAAAGTATTACGTATAACCCAACGATCTACTTTTTGTGACATATGATAACGTTCAACCGTAGGCAAAAAAGCCCCAGGACTGATGATTTCATCATTATCCCCTAGCATTCTAATTAAAATTTCGAAATGAGGTGCCAAGCCTTCACGTAAGGGGTTAATTCCTTGGGCATAAAGTATAAACCTGTCTTGTTCCAAAGCTTGATTAATTTTACTAACCCAGTCCATTTCACCATGATGTTGCTGAATATATTCATCATCACTTTGATGGAATATATGAATTCTATTACGGCCTGCATCTTTTGCCGCATAACAAGCAATATCTGCTTGCTTTAACAAATCTCCTACACCAACACTGTCTTGGGTAATTGGAATTAAACCAATGCTAACCCCAATTCGAAAACTTTTATTTTCCCAACCGAACTGAAACTTGGAAACAGTAGCAAGTATTTTTTCTGCTGTGCGATTTGCTTGTTCCAAAGAACAATGTTCCATTAATACAGCAAATTCATCTCCCCCTAATCGACCTAATGTATCCCGATGTCTAATTGTGAGAGATAATTCTTTACTTAATTGGCGTAATAATTCATCACCAGCTGCATGACTACAACTATCATTTACAATTTTAAATTGATCAAGGTCTAAATAACAAAGAGCATGTTCAGAAGCATTAGATTGAGAGGTATCAACAACACGCTCCAACCTTTGTTCAAAAGCTTGACGATTGATTAATCCCGTTAAAGGATCATGTTCTGCTTGATAGGATACTTTTTCAGATAAGGCTCTAGCTGTTGTCACATCTTCTTGAATCGCCACATAATGAGTAATATCTCCTGCATCGTTTTTAACAGGAGCAATTGACTCTTGTGCCCAATAAGTTTCTCCATTTTTTTTCTGGTTTTGTAGTATTCCACGCCATTCTTGACCTAATTTGATCGTTTTCCAAAGTTCTTGATGCATTGAATTTGGCGTTTTATCAGATTTAAATATACTAGGTAATTTACCAATAACCTCTGCGGGTTCATACCCTGTTAGCTCAACTATTTTATGATTAACATACTCTATAATGCCTTGAGTATTGGTAATAACAACTAAGTTGGGACTTTGTTCTACGGCAAGACTTAGTTTTCTTAAATTTAACTCAATTTCTTTTCGCTTACTAATATCCGTTGACATACCGCAGATACCATAGACATTTCCTTTTTGGTCGAATAAAGGAAATTTAGTTGAAATATAAGTATGCAATCCATCATCTTGCATAACTTGTTCTTCATAATCGATATTATCTTGTAATTTTAGAATTTCCTTATCATTTTTCCTTAACTTGTTCGCTATGTCTTCGGGGTGAACATCATAATCACTCTTACCAATGAACTCATTGTTTTTTATATGGAATAACTGTTCAAATTGTTTGTTAATGAATAAGTATTTTCCATCTATATCTTTTAAATAAATACAAGCGGTTGCATGGTTTAAAATAGCCTCTAACAATTGCTGGCTTTCCATCACTTCACGTTCAGATTTCAATTGTTTGGATACTGCCCGCTGTATAGCTGTAAGCGACCTTATTATTAATATTACCCACATTAATAATAAGGTCGCTCCTAAAATAGAGGCACTCCATATCAACTTGAGCGTTGCTTTTTCAATCACAGCTCCAGCATTTTTTTCGGCACGTTCATGTAAACGGCGATATTGCTCTGCAATAATTTTTGCCTGATTTAAATCTAAATTAATAGCCGCTGACTCTATTCTTAAAGCCGTTTCATTAAATTTTAGGGTTTCTAATAATATAGTAATGGATGTTTCTAGACGTTTAAAAGGAAATAGAAACATCTTACTTTCTTGATCTATTTGAATATTATTTAATCGTAATAGTAAAGCAGTGATTATTTTTCGTTTATAAGAAAATTGGATTTGTGTATTCATATCGACATTATATTCACTCATCATTTGAGCCATATAAAGACTTGAAATATCTTTAGGAACACGTGCCCCCAAATCACTCAACTCACTTTGTAATTGGTAGCTAGTCGAAACACTGGGCTGGAAATAGAGAGACCGTAATTTTTCATTTTTGTTAATGAACACCCATTGTTGATAAATAACAGAAATAAAAATTATAGCTAAGATGGCGCTACTCATAATTAATCGACTAATATAAAAAGGGAGTCTTCTGAAAGACAGTATATTAATACGTTTATTAATCATTTTTTAACATACCTAGTTGATAGGCAATTTTCTTAATCGGTTCAAAATCATCACTATTTGCAGGAAAATAATGATGTGCTCCCATTTTTTGCAATAATTGACTATCCTTTTTATTATCAACAGATAATTTGATAAAAGCCTCAATAATTTTCGCCTTTAAAGTTTCAGGAAGTTCTTTTCTTGCTGCCCACACATAATCAGGATAAGAAGGTGTTTCCCATAAAACTTTAAGATTATTTTTATTAACAATTTGTTCTTTAAATAATTGTTTTATGACCACTGAATTCACAACACCCACATCAACTTTTCCTTGTTGCACCCATAACGCGGTTTTGTCATGAGCTCCTGAATAAAGAACTTTAGAAAAAAAAGATTCAGGAATAATACCTTGGGTTGATAAAAAAAAACGCGGCATAATATGCCCTGATGTTGATAGTTCTGATCCAAAACTGAAACTACTCCCCTTTAATTGAGAAATATTGTTCGCTTTATTTTCTTTATCCACTAAAAAATAACTGGTAAACCTAAAATCAATATCTCGCATAATCAAAGCATCTGCATTATCCCGTTCAAGTGCTTTAATATAAGCATAACCACCTAATAGTGCTAAATCTATTTCACCTCTATGAAATTGTTCGAGTTGCTCGTGATATTGTTCCACATAAACCCATTGAATTTTTAATTTTAATTCATGTTCTAAATAATCCATTAAAGGGATATAAAAAGTTTTCATACTTGCTGTATCACGATGAGGCTGTACTGATACCCTAAGAACATCTGGGTTATATGATTCTGGCTGTTGAGAGCAACTAGCAATAAACAAGCTAAGAACAAAATACAAAATAAACTTCATTTCTTTTGAATTCATATTTTAAAAAGTAAATAAACTAAAACCTAAAAAACTTCAGTAAATAATCAGAAAGATTATTTTTAATGTTATCCATCCATGGCAACAGTAGTGACGAATATTAAGTATAGTCCAAATCCACACCTAGAAAGTTGGCACGGAACAACTCCCCTTCGACTTCGAAAGGACTTGTACCCTCGGCTGAAGATAATGTTTTTTTACAAGCCCTTAGAAGCAAAGGATAGATAAAAGGCGGAAAAAACTTAAGTTTACAAAAAACATTGGCTTTAAAACATTATTGTGAGCCAACATAATAAATTCCAAGCTACCGTTTAATCCCTATCAGGTATAATAATATGCATGACGAATCTTAATAAAAATCAACCAAGAATTGCTTGGGCCATTACTGGCTCGGGTCATTATATTGAAGAGTGCCTAGAGTTTTTACTCACATTGGATAATGTTGATTTATATTTAAGTCAAGCAGGCGAAGAAGTTTTAAAAATGTATGGTGTAGACCTTAAAGAAGTTAGAGCCAAACACCCAGTTTATCGTGACAAAGCCGCCTCATCTCCACCTGTAGGTCATTTTTACAAAGGCTATTACCATACCTTTGTGATGGCTCCGACTACATCTAATACTATAGCCAAATGTGTTTTAGGGATAGCAGATTCTTTAGTCACTAATTTATATTCACAAGCGGGGAAATGTCGCGTCCCCAGCATTGTTTATCCCTGCGATATAGCCCCCGAAATGGAAACAACCGCGCCTGGTGGTAAAGTGATGGTTTACCCTCGTAAAATTGACCTTGAAGCCACAGATAAAATACGTACCTTTGAATATACTGACGTGGTTGAAAGCGTTGATGAGCTTATTGATACTGTAAATCAACGTATTAAATCTTTAAGCTAATGACTAATAAGCCTGAACATATTCTATTTCTTACTGGTAAATTGGCTGAAAAACAGTTGCATCAAATTTTAGAAAAAATGCAACCTGAGTTTACTTACACAGTACATCAATTAGGTCTTAAAGTGGCGGCATTGATGACGACAGATATGGTTGGCCGTAGACTTAAAGAAACATTTAATGCCGATAAAATTGTACTTCCTGGGCGTTGCCGAGGGGATATTATTGCACTATCAGCTCAACTAGGCATACCCATAGAGCGAGGCCCAGAAGAATTAAAGGATTTACCTTTATATTTTGGTAAAACAGCGCATAAATATGACTTATCCAAATACAAAGTTAAAATATTTGCTGAAATTGTTGATGCGCCTAATGTCAGTGTTGATGATGTAGTCAAACGTGCATACTATTATCAGGGACAAGGCGCTAATGTGATTGATATTGGTTGCCTGCCAGGTACAAAATTCCCCCATATGGAAGATATTATCGTCACTTTAAAGCAAGAAGGCTTTACTGTGAGTATCGATTCGTTAGAGGATGATGATCTTCTTCGTGGAGGTAAAGCTGGTGCAGACTATATGCTAAGCCTAACAAATAAAAGTGTTTGGATTGCAGATGAAGTTGATACAATTCCTATATTAATTCCTGAAATACATGGTGATTTAACTTCACTTGATCATGCTATTTCAGTATTACAAGCTAAAAACAAACCTTTTATTGTCGATCCTATTTTAGATCCTATTCATTTCGGGTTTACTGAATCAGTTGCTCGTAATTATCAATTTAGGCAACAACATCCTGATATTGAAATGATGATGGGGGTAGGTAATATTACCGAACTCACTCATGCAGATACTTCGGGGATGAATACCTTATTATTAGGTATGTGCTCTGAATTAAATATTAATCATATTTTGGCCACCGAAGTCAGTCAACATGCGCGTCGAGCGATTAAAGAAGCCGATTGTGCCCGACGTATGATGTATGCTGCAGAGCAAAACAATACCTTACCAAAACACATCGACTCAAATTTAATGACAGTGCATGATAACTCCCCTTTTCCTTATCAATTAGATGAGATAAAAGAGTTTGCAGCAGAAATTAGAGACCCTAGTTTTCGCATACAAAATAGTCCTGAAGGTATTCATATTTATAATCGAGATGGCTTGCATACCGCAACTGACCCTTTTGATTTATTTCCTGTCCTTAAAGTTGAGAATGATGCCAGCCATGCCTTTTATTTAGGGGTAGAACTTGCCCGAGCAGAAATTGCCTGGCAATTAGGTAAGCGATTCAATCAAGACCAATCATTAAGCTGGGGCTGTGCGACTGAACTCAATGAATCTACCATAGATTTACACACCTTTAAACCTGCTGGAACCACTTTACAAAAGAAAAAATGATACAAGAAGTTATAGTTACCACTCAAAATGCAGAGGGTGTGACACATATTGCTCCTATGGGCGTTCATATTAATGATGATGAATTTATCATCCTCCCCTTTCGCCCATCAACAACATTGAATAATATTATTCAATCTAAATCAGCTGTAATCAATTATTGTGATGATGTAAGGGTTTTTGCTGGCTGTTTAACGGGACAACGCAACTGGCCTTTAACTAAAACAGAAAAAATTAAAGGCCACTATATTTCTTCTGCTTTAGCTCATAAAGAATTAACTTTAGATAGAATAGAAGATGATGACACACGGCCTAAACTTTACTGTAAAACAGTTCATAGTGTTAATCACGCACCTTTTCAGGGCTATAATCGTGCACAATTTGCTGTCTTAGAAGCCGCTATATTAGTCAGTCGCTTAAAAATGCTATCTCTGGAAAAAATAGAATCTGAAATTGAATACCTAAGTATTGGTTTGCATAAAACTGCAGGCGAGAAAGAACTTGAAGCTTGGGGTTGGTTAATGACTCTTATTGACCAACATAAACAGGAGCTAACAAAAGCATGACGGGAATGCTAGCAAGTGTGAATAGTCTTGAAGAAGCTAAACTCATTTTAAACACGAAAATTGATATTATTGATTTAAAGCAACCTGAACAAGGGGCTTTAGGCGCATTATCAACACAGATTGTTCAGTCTATCGTTGAAGAAATTAATCAACAAAAACCAATTAGCGCCACGGTAGGTGATTTACCGATGCAAGCTGATATTATATTTAATGCCGTTAATGCAATGGCTGACACCAGGGTTGATTATATTAAAATTGGTTTTTTCCCTGGCGGAGACTGGCAAGGAACTATAGCTAAATTAACTGAGATTAGCCAAAAAGGCCACAAGTTAATTGCTGTGCTATTTGCTGATACTCAACCCGATATTCGTACCGTACAAGCCCTTAAACAAGCAGGGTTTCATGGTGTTATGCTCGATACAATGGATAAAACTAATGGCTCACTCTCTCAAGTAATGGATGATGCTGTCATTGCACAATTTGTAGATCAAGCTAAAGCAGCTGGCTTACTTTGTGGTTTAGCGGGCTCTCTCAAACAGCAAGATATATCAGGCTTACTTAAATTAGATGCTGATTACTTAGGGTTTAGAGGCGCATTATGTCAAAAAAACATCCGAACATCTCAATTAGATATTGATTCTATCCATTCAATTTTAAAATACTTTTAAGCTTCTTTTTAACATTTTACCTAAACATTCAACTAGAGACATCCATATGAACAAGAAAATGTCTATTACCACAAAAATTCTTATCGCCATGGGTATCGGTCTTATCACAGGCAGTTTAATTAATGCTTTTGCTCAAGATGTGAGCTTTATACAAACTTACTTTGTTAATGGCCTTTTTCATGTGGTTGGTGCTGCCTTTGTTAATTCATTAAAGATGTTAGTGGTTCCTTTAGTTACCTTTTCTTTGATTTGTGGTGTTTGCGGTATTGGTGATGTGGCAGTATTAGGCCGAGTGGGCATTAAAGCCTTTGCTTTGTACATTGCAACAACAGCATTAGCCATTACTCTAGCCCTTGTTGTTGCGATATTAATTGCACCAGGTCAAGGTTTTGAACAAGCCACAAATACAGTGAGCTTCACTCCAAAACCAGCCCCACCTTTAACTGATGTTTTAATTAATATTGTCCCTAGCAACCCAATCAATGCTTTTGCTGAAGGCAATATGTTACAAATTATTTTCTTTGTTATTTTATTTGCAATAGCTATGTTGATGACTGGTGACATTGGTCGTCAATTAGCTGAAACGGCTGAGAAACTAAACGAAGTAATGATGAAAGTAGTTACCTTGGTGATGGACTTTGCTCCTATCGGTGTTTTTTTTCTTATGGCAAAAACTTTTTCAATTCAAGGTATAGGTTTGATTTTACCTATGATAGGTTACTTTTCAGTCGTTATTCTTTGCTTGTTACTGCATGGTTTTGGTACTTTTAGTTTATTAATTGCCCTGTTAGCCAAGTTAAATCCTTGGGTATTTATCAAAAAAATGCGCCCTGCTCATATTTTTGCTTTTAGTACTGCCAGTTCTAATGCAACAATTCCTGTAACCCTACAAGTTGTAGAAAAACGTCTTGGGGTGAATAACTCGACAGCTGCTTTTACTGTTCCATTGGGAGCCACTATCAATATGGATGGCACAGCAATTATGCAAGGCGTTGCGACTGTCTTTATTGCAAATGTTTATGCAATAGATTTAGGTGTAACAGATTATTTAACTGTTGTTGGCATGTCAATTTTGGCATCCATTGGCACTGCTGGTGTTCCTGGTGTTGGGTTGATAATGCTAGCTATGGTATTCAATCAAGTTGGCTTACCAGTTGAAGGTATTGGTTTAATTCTGGGTGTTGATAGAATACTGGATATGGTGCGTACAGCTGTCAATATAACGGGTGATGCCACTGTTACTTGTATTGTGGCACGAAGTGAACAAAACCTAGACGATCAAATTTTTCAAAACCCTGATGCAGGGCTTATAACAGACATTGAATTACCCCATAAAAAGTAAACTTTAATGCCTAAATACTTCATTATTTAGGTACAATTAATCATAAGCCTGTAAATTTAAAATCACTTTACATGTCTGTGATGAACGTCCTACTCTCTCTAATTTTTAAACAAAGGTTAATCATTTAATGGAACTTTCTTCCGATATATCTTCTGAAATAAAACAACGTATTGAACAAGCTATTCTTAATTCAATCGTTGAAGTCAGCTCTGCTGGAAATAGACACTATTCAATTTCTGTTAGCTCAACGGCTTTTGAAGAGCTCACTCAAGTTAAACAGCATCAAATGGTTTATGCTCCAATTAAAGACTTAATGGCAGGTGACCTTGCACCCATACATGCGATTGATCAATTAAATATTCAAAGCAATTAATCACAGATAGAACTATTAAGAGATAAAGTAAAAATAAAGGAATAAATATGAATGAGATGCCCCCTCCATCAAAGCTAAAAACAATATTTATTTTAGTTTCTATGTTGCTAGCAATTTATGCCATATTGGGTTTTTCCATATTACCTGCGGTGCTGTCTAAACAAATCCCTCTCATTGCTAAAGAACAATTAAATCGTAATATTCATATTAAAGATATTCAATTTAATCCCTTTTCTTTAGAAACATCTATTCATGGTTTACAAATAGATGAAATTGATAGTCGAGCCTTTGTTAAATTTGAGAGACTTTATCTTAATCTTGCTGTTTTAAAATCAATTTCCAGTTTGTCATTGGTCATTGAGCAGGTCTTACTTGAATCACCTTATGTATCAGTTGTACGTGATAAACAAGCTGATTTTAATTTTTCTAATTTAATTCCTGCCGACGAACAAAAGAAACCAAAAGAAAAAGATGCTACAAAAAACAGTGAAGTTTTTCCGGTAACTATTGCTCTGTTATCAATTTCTAATGGAAAAATAAGCTGGACAGATAATATTCATTCTCAAGGTCAACGAGAAGATATTTATCCCTTAAATTTAAAAATAGATAATTTTACAACCATTATTAATAAACAATCTGACCTAGGATTTTCATTAGAATTTGCTTCAGGTGGGTACTTTGATTGGCGTGGTGAAATAAAACTCAACCCTTTTGAGTCCCAAGGTCATATCGAACTTAATAATATAAATTTTCATAAAGTTTGGAAACTGTTTTTGCAAGACTCAGTAAATTTTACTGTTTTAAAAGGGACTGAGTTAATCAAAGCTGACTATCAATTTAGTAGTTCTGAGCAGTTAACACAACTGCTTATTACTAAAGCGGATATCTCCTTGCTTGATATTCAACTTGCAGAAAAAGATGTTAATGATGCCGTGATCTCAATTCCAGAATTTAAAGTGCAGGGAATTTCTTTTGATCTGTTAGAACAAAACATTGAAATTGAAAACATTGAGTCAAAAGATGCTCAATTTATCAGCTGGCTAACAGCTGATGGAACAATAAACTACCAAGCTCTCTTTGCTAGTCAAGGCCAAGCACCTCAAAAACCAACAACGGCAACTGACGCTTCTAATCAAAGCGATTCAAAGCCATGGAATGTATTAGTAAAGCAATTGGCTATAAATAACTATGCTTTTAACTTTACAGATAAGACTTTAGCATCTCCCAAACCTATAAACTTATCAGCCATTAATTTAAGTTCAGAACAACTAACAAATCAACAAGGGGCTTCATTACCATTTAATCTGGCACTTAATTTTAATGAGACAGGAAATTTAGCTGTAAAAGGTCATGCTGTTCTAGAACCTTTAAACTCTGAAATTCAACTAGATATTGGGAATATTGCACTTAAAGACTTTCAACCTTATGTAAGTCAATTTGCCAAGCTCGACATTATTTCTGGTTTCTTTAACCTGAAAGCTAATATAGCCGTCCAACAACCAAAAGAAATGCCGCTCGCAATTACTTTTAAAGGGGATAGCCACATTGATAAATTGGCTACGCGCGACCAAATTTCCAATAAAGATTTTGTTAACTGGGAAAAATTAAGCTTAACAAAAATAGATTTAGATCTAGCAGCTAATAAGTATATTATCGATACTGTAAAAGTTGACCAACCCTATGCTCGAGTATTGATTAGGAAAGACAAATCTATCAATTTAACAGATATAGTGATTGAAAAGACGGAAGATAAAAAGCAGCCAGAGGCGAAACAAGTTACTGATCAAAAACAAACAACGCCAGTTGATTTTAAAGTCAATCATTTTCTAATGACTGACGGAAAATCATATTTTTCAGATAAGTCACTCATATTGCCTTTCTCTGCACATATTGATCACTTAAAAGGTGAAGTTAAAGGTATTTCATCAGCAAAAAATGCAGCGATAAAAGTAATATTAGATGGCAATGTCGCAGACATTTCCCCAGTGACAATAAGAGGAAACATATTACCCTCTAAGGGTAATTCTGATTTTAAAGTTGACTTTACCAGTATGCCTTTACCCCTAATGACACCTTATATGGCTGAGTTTGCAGGGCGTAAAATTGAAAAAGGTAATATGTCCTTAAACTTTAAATATAAGATTCGTAGCAATCAACTCGAAGCATCAAATAACTTACTAATAGACCAATTAGCACTGGGGGATACCGTTGAAAACCCAGAGGCAGTTTCTTTACCTCTTGGCTTAGCCATTGCTTTATTACAAGATAGTGACGGTAAAATCAACTTAGATGTTCCTGTTACAGGTGACTTAGATAACCCTGAATTCAGTGTAGCCAGTCTTATTTTTGATGCATTAAGTAATGTACTTATAAAAATTGTAAGTTCTCCTTTTAATGCAATAGCTTCACTCATCGGTAGTGATGAAGATATGAGTATTATTTTATTTTCAGCGGGTGAGTCTACTCTAAATAAAAGCCAGACTGAAAAACTAGATGGTTTAGCGGTTGCTCTTCTAGAGCGCCCAGTTTTAAAACTTGAAATAGAAGGAGCTGCTTATTCGAAGCAAGATTGGCCAAAAATGCAATTAGCGGCTTTAAATAAGCAAATTTTACAATTACGAATTGATGAGTTGATTAAAGAAAATAGCAAACAGGCTCTACCCAAAACATTAGATTCAAATGATAAAGATTACAAGCGCTTATTAGCCGATCTTTTTATTACAAAGTTCCCTGATTTAGCGGATAAATCCATATTCGGCGCACCCCAATTAAAAACTCCAAATTCAGAAGATTTTTATACTGTTGCACAAAGTAAATTATCCTTAATAATTCCGCCTGATGAACATTTTTTATATGATCTCTCTGTTGCAAGGGCAAAAACAGTCGCAAGTTATTTAATTGGAAAAAAAATCAATGTGAATAGAATCTTTTTACTTAATGCGAAAGTTATTGAAGAAAGTAAAGATAATACAATTACAACATCACTTAGTTTAACGGCTGATTAAATAATACTTCCTGATTACGTATAAGCTTCAGCCAGTCCAATCATACTATAAGGTGCTTTAAGCCCTCGCCCCAGGTGGGGAGAGGGTTGGGTGAGGGGAAATAAGAATAAGGTTCTCTATTCCTTGTTCTTTAATCTCTTTAAAAAACAAAAGAAAAGTTTGACGAAGAGAGTTGTCTATCTTCCCCTCACCCAAACCCTCTCCCCACCTGGGGCGAGGGCTTAAGAGAAAACCCCACGCACTCATCAGGTTTAGCTGAAACTCATGGGTAATACGGTAATACTTTGGGATAGCTTTTATATCTCAATGGATGTATTGATTACGACCTATTTTTTATCTCTACGCGTTAAAATCTTATCTAGTTGATTGGCAAACGCTTGTCTATCCGCCTGGCTTAATGCGGATGGGCCACCTGTTTCTAAGCCACTAGAACGCAGTGTATCCATAAAGTCTCGCATATTAAGACATTCTTTAATATTTTGAGCTGTATATAACTCACCTCGATGATTTAAAGCAACAGCGCCTTTTTCAATCACCTCTGCTGCTAAAGGAATATCGCCTGTAATGAC
>Ga0209707_1001487_pt1 | contig 13080 bp, 13 predicted proteins | sample EN4Hudsemesocosm_FD_184630 | JGI IMG/M metagenome (GOLD analysis project Ga0209707, IMG submission 184630) | Methane-oxidizing microbial communities from mesocosms in the Hudson Canyon - EN4B Hudson Canyon (SPAdes) (version 2) | ecosystem: Environmental > Aquatic > Marine > Cold seeps | place... | reverse complement strand
TAATGCAACGCTTATTTATTGCTCCCTATTTTTTATTGCTGAATAACTCCCTGTATTCAGTTAGATTATCTTGTACGTGTCTAAGCCTAATTAGGTTCTCTGCTGGTTTCAGTCTTTTTGCTTTGCTAGTGATTTTTAAATCAGATCTAATTTTAGCCATTACTTTACTGTGCTTAGGGTCGTTACCTTTGCCATATCCTATAAGCGCGCTTAGTACATTGACCAACGGTGTTGTGCCGTCATATTCGCCATCTTTAATAGCAGGCTCTTCTCCAGTCCAGTCTGCTTGCTTGGCCTGTTCGCTATCATCTTCCAGTGGCGGTATTTCATTAAATGGCGTACCTGATAGCAGGTGTTTGTTCTCATGCTCCAACTGCCTCAAGTTCTTGTTAGCCGTTTCTAGCCTCAGTTCAAGCAAGCGCACTTGATCTTGTAAAGAATCTACCTTTAGCCGCAATTCTTTATCATCTTTAGGTATATGATTTGCCCTATGATTAGCCGCACGACATTTATTAGAACAGAACTTGCTATCAGACCTAGTTGGCTGAAACTCTTCGGAACAAACTAAGCACGCTTTACTTTGTGGCTTTTGCTTCTTGGCCGCTCTTCTCTGCTTAATACTTTCTGCCGCCATTTTTCTTTTATCTACAGCCCTGCATTCATTACTGCACCACCGATATACGCATTTACTACCTGTTGATACCATATCCTCATTACAAACAATGCACTGAGTTATGCTATAGGGTTGTCCAGTTGCCTTTAGCCTAAAATCCATACCCTCTAAATCATTGCCCGAAAAATCTAATGATTCGTAATCCTCTGTTAATTTGCAAGCTAGTTTTTTACCTGACTTTTCGCCAATAAGCATAAGATGCCTCACTAAATAATATGTGTTACGTAACGGTTAATCGTATGATACTCCATAATTCTGGAGAAGGGTACAGTTATTTGTTTCTGACGGATACTTGTATGAATTAGTGAAACCTTACTTGATGGTACGGTAATTTGTTACGAACAGTTAAATATATATACTCGTAACCCTACCTATATACTGCACATTTATTTGATACGAACGGATAACCGTACACTTCGGCAAAATTCTGTCGAAGTGTACGAATATCTGTTGCATAACACTTATAGCCATCACTTAAATAGCTTTGAGAATATCCCTGTAGCCGCTGGTTTCTCTGTAGGTGTTTCGCTTTGTGGCGTATTAATTTTATGCTCGATCATAGCCATTAGCCTACGCTCCCGATCAATAGAATCTAGGCGTTGCTGTTCCATGCCTTGTTTAAGTTCTGCAATATCCTGTTGCAATGTTTCGATATGACCGCGTAACGCGTCACTTTCACCTGTATCAGCGCGTAATACTGTGCGCTCCTTTTTGATAGGTGTTACAGCGTCTACTTGTTTCAACTCGCCATAGCATCGGATTAATTCAGTCGTATCAATCATACTGTCGCTACGCCTTGAGAGCTTACCAATATTGATGTGGCGGTATAGAGTTTGTTTTGATTTACCGACCAGTTTAGCGGCCTGTGTTATTGTTACGAGTGACATTTTGATACACCTTATTTTATTATTATTTTAATAAAGTGTATCGCATCAGTTACGCCTTATCCAAGTCTAATAATCTATAAACGGTGGTCTTGCCTAAGCCGTACTCTTTCATCAGGTCTTTTATCAACACGCCTGCTTCACGCTTTTGCTTTAGCTCTGCGATCTCAGCGGGTGATAGCTTAGGTTTTGCGCCAAACTTAACGCCTTTATCCTGCGCTTTCGCAATACCATCTGTTTGTCGTTCCTTACGAATAGCTGTTTCAAATTCTGCGATTGATGCCAGCATATTGAATAATAGCCTGCCGGTGGGTGTTGATGTATCGATAGACTGATCTAGCACAACAAGCTGAATCTCTCGCTTATCTAAATCATCTGCTATCTGTGTTAGGTGTAACGTACTACGCGCCAACCGATCAAGTTTAGTGATTACTAAAGTATCGCCTTTGCGTAAGTGCTTTAAGCAGGCTTGTAGTTCAGCTCGCTTATCAGTCGTGCCGCTCCGTTTTTCTTGGAATATTTCGTTATCATCACCAACGCACCCGTAAGCAGTTAGCTTATCAATTTGTACATCCAATGATTGCCCTGTTGAAGATACTCTTGCATATCCGATCTTAGCCATTGTGATTCCCCTTTTGTGTGTTCCATAAGTTCTAATACGTTTCGGGATTTAATTATGGGACACGATTAGGAACACGTCAAGCTATTAGTTTCTAATACACTAAATAATTCCCATAATGTATACTTTTCGGGACTCATGTAGACTAAGAGGAATTTCTCCCCAGCTCCATCATTAACCATCAAACTACATGGACTAAAAATGATCTTACGATTCTTGCTACTTTTAACATTTAGCTTTTCAATTAGTGCTGCTGAATATGGCAGTATTACGGTTGATGAAGTCCGAAGCATTTATGATGCTGATACATTCCGCGTAACAATTAAAGGCTGGCCTGACATTATCGGTAAAGGTATTCCCATTCGTGTACTTGGTGTTGATGCACCTGAAATGCGTGGCAAATGTAAATCTGAGAAGTTAGCCGCCAGGATAGCTAAGCAACATACGGTTGAGCTATTACGATCTGCTAAAGTGATTGAACTTACCAATATGCAGCGTGGTAAGTATTTCCGCATACTAGCCAATGTGATGATTGACGGTGTAAATCTTGCAGATAGCTTGATCAGTAATGGCTTAGCTCGGTCTTATGATGGTGGTAAGCGTGACGGTTGGTGTGAGTAAAATTAGTCAAAAATTGAATCACACTATTACTCTAAACCTAAGTAATGCCGACTTTCTAACTGTAGACTGTCGAGAGTCCACAATTAGAATTAATGATTGATCTCTAATGGGCGGCTGGGCGAGGTGATTCGATGTATGAAATGAATCCGACCAATTCACTTAATGGTTTACCTGAGTTCTCAATATTACAGATACGCTTTTTGACTATTTTATTTAGCTGGGCTAATGGCTTGCTGCTTCTTCGGTATTCGATCTCAATAGCTTCGACCTCCATTGAATCTAGGCCACCTAATCCCTTCCTAATAAAATCAGCACTATAATTTTCAAGCGATACTCTTACGCCAGATTTAGCCGGTTCAATTAATTTCTTAGCATTGGCAATCAACTCAGCATCATGCGCGGCTTGTTCTTTTGCTCGCTGATTCTCCAGCACCTTAGCGGCTCGTCTTGCGTTAGCTGCCAGCTTTGCCTCGATCACATTTGATGCTTTTTCAATACCGCCTTTTTCGATCATCAATAGCACCGTTGGCAATTCATACACCTCAGTTTCAACTGCATTCAAAATGGATGCCGTATTAGATACCGTCTGCAGAAGGGTTTCAGGACTAGTGCTATTCACATAATGCTTTAGCTTTAGCCCTAATAAACTTTCATCATCAAGAACCATCTGTAGATCATCCAACTGCTTAACCACTGTCACACAGCCGCAATCACACTTTAATATTTCAGTATCGCCTCTTAATGTTGTCGCACTACCTAGGTGGTATCGGTCGCAGTCATCACATTTAACCGTGTCCAGCTCCTTCTCGGCTTCGGTTATCGCGCCACAAACAGCACACTTATAAACGCGTGTTATTAGGTCAAAGTCCTGCTTAAAGCCGAACAAGTATGGTGCTTTCGGGTGTTCGCATTCAGCGCACTTAGGTTTGGATTTAAACTCACGCTCTTCTGGCGGTCTTACTCGCGCCAATGGATGAAATAATCGACGTATGTTACTTCCACAATCTAACAATAGTGCTTCGACCTTATCGGGTGCGGTGCGTAGAACTCTCCCAACTATTTGACGATACAACGACTTTGAGCCAATAGGACGGGCAATCACTATAGTCTGAGTGTTCGGCAAATCAGTTCCGAATGAGACTTGATTAACTGTAACAAGTAATTGCGCTTCACCCGCCTTGAACTTAGCTAATTGATCTAACGAATCGTCTAGGCTTGAGTGCATCGTCAGAACCTTAAAGCCTGCATCACGATAGCCGCCTGCTAATCGCTCACAATGAACAATGCTTGCCGCGAATACAATCGCTTGCCCTACGATCTTATCCTTAGTCGCATCAATAACTCCCTGATTAAAAATATCATCCCTGGTAACTTCATTAACACTGTCTTGAGTAAAGCCTGATTCGCCCGTAGATTTCTTTAGCTTACGATCATCAATTAGAACCGATTGCATACACTTCAACTTGCTTAGATAACCTTGCTCAATAAACCAGTTAATGTCGAAGGGTTCTATAATTCGTGCGCCCTCCAATGGCGTTCCATCTGCCTCAAAAGCTGTGCCGGTTAGCCCAATGACTCTTCCGCAATTCAGCTTTGGGATTAACTGTTTAATGCGGTCGTAAGAGTAATGGATTTCATCAAAAATAACGCAGTCGTAAAAGGGTAACTCTCCCCCGTCCGCTTTTTTAATTCGCGCCTCAAGTGTTTGTAAGTTTGCGATCACATGGCTTGCATCAAGATTTTTACTGTTCGCTCCCTGCATTAATCCCACCGTACCCAGCTCTTCACCAAATACGCTATGGGTTTGATTCGTTAAATTGATTCGAGGCGTAACAAAAATTGTTCTATCAAATTGCTGTATCAGATTTAATGCTAAGCGAGTTTTCCCTGTGCCGGTTGGCATACCTAGAATTATGAACGGCTCTTTAGCTGTCAGTGCTAAATTTCTCATATAGATTTGATATGGGCGTAAATACCCAAGCCATTTAAACGCCTGTCGCTTGCGTGTGGGATGCTTTACTATCTCAATATAGCCTTTATTAGCTAATCGCTCCGTAATGGGCTTGTTGCTCCCTGCATTGATGTGATAATTCGTTAAGTTGGTACAGATACCATCCTCATTCAGATTATCATGGATTCGTTTTGCCGCATCCAGCATTAGGTTATCGATCTTTGATATTTTAGTTTTCATTGCATCCTGCTCTATTTTTAGGCATCCATTGCCTAGTTTTAGTGATAATTAGTGTATTTCTTGTGCTGTAATTCATTGCTCAACTACAGATAAATGACTCAACTGCTAGTTGATATGCCTGTGTTAATTTAGATATTTATTAAGCTACTTTCTGCTTAGGATTTAGCTTATTGAGTATTGATATTCGGTCGCCTGTTTCCAGTATAGGGTTGTGTGATTCATTGTTTGTGCTGTATATAATAGCATTATCTTTTTCGACCAATGGCATTACAAGCCGCTTGTTATCAGGTGTTGAGCCTTTTACGAAATTCAATTTTTTTATAAAAATATTTAAAAATATCTCGTCTTTTTTAGCATGTTTTTCAGGTGTATTTATTAGCAATGAATAGCTGTTTTTAGCGCGTCTTTTATCCACGGCTCTCAGGTCATATTTATAGAAAATAGCGTACTGTCCTGGCTCGTCACGGCGAATGCTAAACCCTAAATACTTTTCGCATAATCGACTAACTGCCGCAAGACAATCAAGCGTATCAATATTACTTTTCCAGAAATTCATATTTGCACTTATTAATGACTGATACCTCGCCTGCTCCCTAATCAATTCCAGCACAATGTTTTTGCATACCGTCCGGCTGGGTGATTGTTCCGCTCTGCCAAGTAATCGTAAGAAGTCACGGGTCACAACATAATTGCGCTTCCTGCTATTGATTGCGCCATCCTCTTGATCTAGGCTTTTTAGTTCAGACAATGGCGTTCTGATAATTTCTAGGTTTCTTAGGATATTGAAAGCAACGGGCAAGATGTCTATTTTCCCTGCGGTATCAATGTCGGGGTCTTCTAAGAACATATCCGCAATTCTAAACCGTATTAGTTCGTTACTCTCTGCTTGAGTAGCGCGGGAGTTATTGCTTAATATCTGCTTGCGTGCCGTATCAACTATTGCATCATTAGGTGCTGTCTGTATTGCTAATACTCGTTGCTCTTTTACAGCAATAGAGATTTCTTTTAGGTCGAGGGTGCTTTCCTCAACATTAGCCCAGCTTAGTGAATACCCTTTACCTTCCATTGCTCTCAGCAAAAATTCTAATTTATTACCGCTTAACTCTTTAGCTATCTGCGTGCTTCTTAAATAGTATTGATCTAATGCCGTTGCATCTTTTATTGATTTCAACAGGTCTAGGCTACTACAGGAGTGAGCATCATAATCACTGCTATCATCAAAGTGAATGTGTACGTTTTCAGCTGATCTATTGCGTGCTAACTGTTGCAAATACGCAGGTATATTTAGATGTCCGGTGAATATAAAAAATGCCTCAGTATCAACATTCTCTCTCAAGCTAATGCCTGCACCGATAACAGGACTCGCCACTAACGCCTTATAGTTAATGAGTCCCGTTTGAATATCGCGCCAGAACCCCACCGAATAATCCCCTTTGTTCTCACCATGAAGTAATGCAATATCATCTATCGCTTGCCCCGAAGTGCAACAAGCCTCTGCTATCTTGCGTGCGTGCGCTTGTGAGTCCGTAAAGATGGTTACGCAGTCCTTGGCAGTCTTAATGCGATTGATTGCCGACTCAATTACTTGCGCCTCGGTATTGTAGAAAATGGCATTAGGCTTTTTATAAAGTTTAAAATCAAACTCAGCTTTATAGATGTCGGTGCGAATACTTTTTATAAAATCAATGACGGCTTGGTTGATATTTGCATCAGCAATAATCACGACAGGCGTATCTCTAATCAATCCAACAAGTGCATTATATAAAGGCTTTCGCTGTGACTCAGTAATATGCGTACCCGTTGCCAGTGCATCCAATACGCTCATAATTTCATCAATAATCAGTACATCTATTCCATTACAAAAATCCGCAATAATTTGATTAATTAAGCTATTTAAGCAAACTGCCACGCGGTTATTGTGACGGCTTGACATAATTGCGGCCTTATCTTTATAGTTTGCACAACTGAGGTTATCAGCCAGTTCACCTGTCAATGCTTCCGTATTTGTAATCGCAAGGACTCGCTTTAGATAATGTGCCAATATTTCAGCGACCTTACTAGATTTCCCGCTTCCTTCGATCTGATCTAAAACGAATACACCGGATAACTTTAGCGTTTCTGCTGTCAGTTGGACGATAGGAAGCGAATCGTAATACGCTACTTGATCTCTTAGCTTTTCTGGGATGATGACCGAATCTATGTAGTTAGATTTTTTGGCAATAGCAGGGTTACCAATGGCAAGCACATCGTCATGCAATGTTTTGAACCTGATTTGATAATACCGTTTGCGATACCCAATGATTGCATTAGCCGCTGGCTCAAGACTCCCACCTAATAAATAGTTCTGATATTTTCCTGCAACGCCTCTTGCAACCAAGTACCCGCCTTTTTTATCAGCTTGCATCGTATTACGATCTATAAAAATAGATTGCTCTGATTCTGCCTTACTTGGCTTGATAGCGTATTTTTTGGATAACTTAGTGTCTGCTGTAAAAATAAAGCCTGTGCCACTACGCATGGCGAATAAGTGCCATTCAGGTGATTGATTAGGGTCATAAATTGAGAAGCTAACGCCCTCTTGCTTTAGGTGGCTGGCAACATTGTCTGCATCAATACCACGGGGGCAAGCGTAAACTGTTTCGCCTGTAACATTATTCAAATGTGCCGCGTGCTGTGCCGGTGCTATCCATGCTCTAGGTTTACCTGCTAACTTAAAATGACCTGTTACCTTATTATCCTTAAAGCTGGCTTCATCGTCAGCCCAGTACCCTACTAAATCACCGCATAGATTAATTAATGGGGTTGCGTTTCCTTCCTTATGTAGCGTATTGAATATTTCGCAGGTATCTTTTTGAGGTTCATCTGGGTAAATGGGTGATGCTAAACCCTGATTAAATCCGTCTTTACAGGCGGTTTGTTCTGTTTGCGGTGCTATTCCAGTAGGGTCTATTGAATTTGATACATTAATCAATTCATCGTATCGACTTGATGACAATTGACCGCCACCAACAAAACCACCTAGCAATTTAAACGCCCTTAACCGTGCATCATGCTTAGTTCCATCAGGTGCATTTAGTAAAATATTAGCGCAATTATTGAATAAGTGACTTTCTGAATTATTGGCTATGTATTTGCTTTTAGAGTGTGCTGTTGTGCCTTTTCCCTTGGCAGTGGCTTTGTGTACCAATGGCATCACTGTAAAAGGTTTTAGCTCATAAGCAACGGCATCATGATTTACATAAGGCTTTGGGTCATGGCATAAATAAGTTAATCGCCTAATATCTTTACAAGCGGTATCTAGCGTAATACCTAATGCTTTGAAGTGCGCTTCAAGCTGGGTAAATGCTTGCTTGAAGTCGGAATCACTTGTAATAGAATTGGTAGGTAACTTTACTGCGGCTTTTAATCCATTGCCGCGTGGACTGATAAAGCTAAATGCAATGTAAGGGAGTGCGGTTAGCTGTTGCTGTACTGCTGGTAGTTCATCAGGTCTGATTTTATCAATATCAATAATAAACAGGCCACTAAAGCTATCACTAATAAAATTAGCATTACTGACTGTTTTATTAAATTGTCCCGAAGTAGCTACCGCTGGCAGTCCGCGCTTTAACTCGCCTTGCTTGCTTTCGTTGGATTCCTTCCTGATTGCAATTGTTTGCGCTTTCAGTTCATCTGATTTGATTATCTGAACCATATCGCTCAATTTACAAGAGCTATGATTTGAAGGTAATCTAATATTTTTTAGGAAAGTAAACGTACCAGTAGCGTTGGCTGTAGCTGATATATTGCTATTTAGCCCAAAATCAAGGCAATCGTTGCGGTGTTCTGTGTGGTCTTGCTTAGTATTAGAAACGGTTAGTTTATGTGTGTTACCGTTTGATACATAAGGTGTTGCGGCTTTTTTGTTTTGAGTCATGTTTTAATTAACATAACAATTGGCATTACTAATCTTTACTAAATTTACTTTAAAGATAAAATTACAGCCGTAGTATTATTATTTATTTGTAATAGTATTACGTTTTAGCTGTATAATTAGCACTTGCTGATTGTCCTGTTAATCTCCTTCCTTTGGAGTAAAACGTATTTTTAAAGAGTCCCTGCAAAAGAAACTTAAAAATTCGTGTAGTATTAAAGAATATAAAATCGCACTGGTCATTAATTTGATTGGTGCTTTTTTATGCTTGTCTATAAAGCTGCATAAAGCTCAAAAGCCTTACAGATATTCGCATAATACGCCTAATACTGCGTACGTACTAATAGAATCTGCATTCTAAAATAGTGTTCTGGCTAATATAATAATGCCTGCACTGTAATATCAATGACTTGCGATACTTACCTATAATTATCCCGCGCTAGGCTATATCATCAGTCACGCCTTTTTTCTCATTATCCAGATCACCCACGGCAACAAACGTAACGACCAAATAATTTAAGGATTCATCATAATCAATTCCTTGTCGTTTGGCCGCGTCTGCTATGGGTTCGCCATAATCACGAAGGATTAGGTCAGCGAAGGGTGCTACGGTTGGTTTATTCTGTTCAAGTTTATTAATTCTGCTTTTTAGTGTCATGCTTTTTGAGCCTCCTGCTCTAATGCTTCAATCCGTTTTGATAGGTCATCCATTTCTTGTAGCTTGGCGAGTGATGCAAGACTACTTAATAATTGCGTACCTGAATCGAGTGCAATGTCACCTTGACTGATTGCTCCTACAATCTCAGCACCTACGCCTGATATGCTTTTGCTCGTATCAAGCTCGAACTTGACCGGTTCATTTGCTGCTTTAAGATTAGGTATTACTTTGTTTAGTAAGGCTGTCGCTGCTGCTACATCACCCTCAGTCAAAGCCTTATCGATTACCATTTGCAAGAGTTCTGGGGATTTTTCCAAGATAGCTTTACGAAGTTGACCTGTTACTCCAGAGCCGGTAGTTCTCCCGCCAGTATTGCCACTTGCGCCTTTAGCGAATGTTCCATCATTATTACGATTAGTCACCTGTTATCTCCTGATGCTTTAGGAGGCAAGTGCCTGTTTGATTAAAATGGTGATCATTGACGATACGCTACGACTTTCCTTGGTTGCTCGTATCTTGATTTGCTTTAACAGACTGGGCTGCATATAAATCGAAGTATTCATAATAGTATCCTTACTAATTAAGTTGTTGATTGTATTACATTGTATCAGATTTTAATAGATTTGTTCTTTATTCGTTCTACATATTATTTAGGGGGGGGGTCTCAAATTGGTATAAACTGAAACACTATTAAAAGCGTTAAAACTAACACTGAGAAGTAAATGAAGAGATTAATATTAATGCTGGCATTATCCATTAGTGCATCAGTTGCTATAGCTGATAAAACTGCTAATTATAATAGCGCAACAGGGGTGCTAGAGCTTTCTGGAGTTAGTATTGATGGAGGCAAAGATACCTATAGTATTAAGCTTCAAAACAAAGAACTTTTGTTAGGTGGGTATTTATTCGAGTTAGATTTAACGACTGTTACCTTAAATGAACCACCGGTAGACTCTGGTGTTCCTCAAGTTACCTACAAAATCGGTGACACAGGCCCAGGAGGCGGGATTGTTTTTTATATAGGCGATGATCGTAGTTCTGGGTTGGAAGCGGCCCTAACAGACGCGGGAACTTCCGAATGGGGATGTGTTGTCAGAGACGTCATAGATAATGGCACAGGAAAATCAAATACTGATGCTATTATAGCTGCTGAATGTGGAGAGTATACCGCCGCTAAATTAGCGAGGAACTATATATGGCCAAATGGTCAAAGAGATGGGTTTTTACCAAACAGAGATGAATTAAACCACCTATATGGCCAGATAGACGTTGTGGGTGGTTTTTCTAATCTTTTCTACTGGAGTTCGTCGAAGTACAGTAGCACCAGAGCATGGGCCCAGCTCTTCAACGATGGCAACACCTTCAACGGCAGACAGTTCTTGGGCGGCACGTCCTTCAACATTGGCAGCCAGAACTTCAGCAGTAAGTCCAAGTCCCATTTAGTTAGGGCTGTTCGGTCTTTTTAACCCCCTTTATCCCTTTAACTATTTTCTTTTAAGCCTTTATAACTTCTTGGTTATAGAGGCTGCTGCTAGTACGATGTTGTGCTTCTTATGGTTTCTGCGTGATTAAACATTGTTTATTTCCTTGAATACATTGATCTTCTGAGATGTTATTAATTGTAACTTTTTGTACTCAGATTTAAGTGCGTCATTACTTTTGAACGCGCCATAGAATCAAGCCTGCGTTTCTTTAGAATCTTCATTGGTCATCATTCGCTTTACCTTCGCCCAATCCTCTTCCTTGATTGCTTTCACCAATTGCGCTGGGTTTTCCACCTCGTCTATTAGCAGGTCTAACTTTAGTAATTCTTCTTCGATTCTATCCATTACCCACCTCTAATAAAAAAGGCCAGCGATTAAGCCAGCCCCTCTAATAAATTACATGATCAAGTCAACGCCTAAAATATCAGGTATTGATTGCACTCTTTCAATGATATGCGTTTCTATCCGTGAAAACTGAAAGGTCTTATCAATGTCTACCCCGCGATCTAAAGCGGTGGCAAGCTCATTGGCATCAACATCTGAATATTTCATATCGTGCGATAAATACAGCCTTACTATGTGCTTGGGCGTTTCATAGCTAACTACCCACTCTTCACTGTCATGGGAAATTGCGCCAGTATGCCCGACTGTTTGCTTAAATAATCCTTTAATAGCAAAGCCAGTGTATTCAATAAACCGCTTAGGGTTATCTGTTTCTAAAATTATCCTCATGCCGCTACTCCATTAATTTTATTCATGTGATCTAGGATGTATTGATCTTGATTGTAGAGTGTTGGCTTTTCTTCTAACTCGGCTAAGAACTCTTGCCGACCTGCTTGGGATTCGCTATCGTAAATCCAGCACGCTTTTATTAACTTAGCTTCTGGATAACGCCCCTTAGCAGTGATTAATAACTCTCTTGCAATTTCTTCTGATTCAATTGGATTACTGACTGGTACGCTCAGTAGTCGCGGTAAATCCATCACCACCTGATAATACTCAACATCGTACCGCTGTTCCTCGATTAACTGCTCTGCTGAAATAACTAAACTCATGATGTCGGCTCCTTAGCTGAATTAACATAATGAGATAGAAGTGCATCCGTATCTTTTATTTCCATTTCAAGAGCGCATAAGGTCACGAATATAGTTGAAGTGTTTAGCTGTAAGCATCCTTCTTCGGGGTCAATAAATACGGATTGAAGTGTATTAACTAAAGCCGCAGCACGCTCTAATGTAATCGATGTTGCATCATATAAATCATTCAGCTTTGGAGCGGCCGCGTTGTACTCAATATGTCTGTGATTAAAGTTGATGTTATCAATTGTAACTTTTTTACCGGTAATGTTACTCATGATGACACTCCAAAACCTTGAAATTTAATGATACAGCCTAGGCTAGCTTTAATTGCTAGTGCTTGAGCCAGTTGGAGGCCGCTTGTTATTAATGTGCCTGTAGCATCGTAAATGCTGAATGTTGATGTATAATTTTTTTTAGTCATTGTTGTTACTCCGAGTAATGATGATGATTAGGCTTTGCTGGGTGCTGATACACTTAGCATTGCCGCTTTTATTGCTCCTTAGTTTTAAATCTCCTTTTCCGCTCTACTCCATGCCTCCATTAATTCGTCCGTAATATACAAGTCATCTTCTGGCGAGTATTCCTTTAGCTGAGTGTAAAACTCATTAATTAGCCCTTGGTCGAACTGCGTTATAACTACATTATTTTCACTTTGAAACTGTGCTTCCTTAGCTTCAATAAAATCATCAGGCGTTGCTATATTGCTACCTTTTAAATATGCAGTGCTAAAATCGTTAGCCGCCTTTTTTGAGCGACTTCTCCTGCTTCGTTCTGTTCCTGATAGAGCATTCATTTTGATTATCCTGTAATTAATATAAATTCGTTGCCACTTAATGCAACGCTTATTTATTGCTCCCTATTTTTTATTGCTGAATAACTCCCTGTATTCAGTTAGATTATCTTGTACGTGTCTAAGCCTAATTAGGTTCTCTGCTGGTTTCAGTCTTTTTGCTTTGCT
>Ga0209707_1001485_pt1 | contig 13093 bp, 8 predicted proteins | sample EN4Hudsemesocosm_FD_184630 | JGI IMG/M metagenome (GOLD analysis project Ga0209707, IMG submission 184630) | Methane-oxidizing microbial communities from mesocosms in the Hudson Canyon - EN4B Hudson Canyon (SPAdes) (version 2) | ecosystem: Environmental > Aquatic > Marine > Cold seeps | place... | reverse complement strand
GTTTTAACAATGCTGCAATTGATGCAGAAGTAATTCCTTTTCCTAGTGAGCTTAAAACTCCACCTGTCACAAAAATATATTTAGTCATGTATTGATACTCCAAATTGATTGTAATTAATTTGCGATTCTAGCTAAAAAATAGTTAAGATGTATTTAAGTGTTTAAGATACTTTAGCAAACATATTTAATTTTAACAAGCAATGTCCTTTTTTAAAGCAATATTTAAAAGTATTCATATGAAACTTAGAATTGAGCCAAGCCACTCTTTATAGTTCTAAACTATATCCAGGCAAAGAAATTTTTTCTTCTTTTTGTTGAAAATATATATCTAAAAAAATATTATTTATTATATATTTACCTTGACCAATTTTTTTGATTAGTCCTCTGTCTTCAAGGGAACTACGTACATTGTATAAAGTTTTACTATCTAAGTTGAACTTTTCTTTATTTGCTATTGAATACAAAACATTAAGCGAGTGTTTTTTTAGTTTTGCTTTTGATAACACTTCATCTAAGTAAGCTTTATTATTTAAGATTACATCAATTAGAGTATCGTACACATCTTTATTTGTAAGCTCTTTGATATCATTTGATATTGCCTTAAAATACAGCTGTTGCAATACTTGCAATGAATAGTCCGGGTGTCCTTGTAAATACTCAAGAAGATGTAGTAATGATTCACATTTAATACCCTTCTCTTGAAATTGTAAAATACTATACTCATATAGCTCAACTATATCTAAAGGTGGAAGAGAGACAATTGTTACAAATGGGAAGAAGGGAGAAGACTTATGTTCAAAGATTCTAGTCATAATAGTTTCCATACTTCCAAGGAAGATATATGTAATGTTTTCATGTTGTTTCATCACAGAACTACTTTTATCTAAAATCCCATCAGGGGATACATTTAAAATATCTTGGAATTCATCAAGTGCAAATTTAATGTTTACATCTTTCTTTTTTGCAATGTAATTCATAACATCTAGACTATGTAAGAAGTACGCTACTTCATCAAGGTTTTTATTTTCAAGCATTCTAACCGTTCTTTCCGCAATATCATCAAGTTCTAATTCTTGAATAGATTTCAAAAGATCAAACATTGAGTTTTTTGCCTTGTATAGAAAGTCGTCTATTGAAAATATTTTATAGGCCTTATTAATTATAGTATTGGCTAAAGCTTCCAAGCTATTTGCTCTTTTAATATCTACATAAACAAATACATACTCTTTTTTATTTTTTAACATATGTTTTACCAACGAGGTCTTTCCAAATCTTCTTGGTGCTTTAATCATAAATGATTGATTGTGGTCTATGTAGGTTTTAAATAAGGGTAGGTGTTTTTGCCTACCAATAAAGTTTTTCCCTGTTACTGGTTTACCAGTTATAAACATCATGATTCCTTATCTACTTATATATTAGATAATTATATCTACTAATTTGATAGATGTCAATTTATATATGTATGTGAAATCACATTATCTATATAAACATAGGAAACTAATATCCATAAATTTGATAGATATCTAGATTCAATGGAAATATATTTATTGATTGATGCAAATTTTATGAATTCTTATCTGAGAGTTAAAACTTTGTATTATCATTTCCTCTGGACTTGTATTTTCTATATATAGCTTTATATAGGTGTATGTTGGTATTTAAAGTAAATATTAGAAGTGTTTATTTTAAAAAATTTAGATAGTTAGAAAACCATATGCAAAATATGCCATAAATATTAGAGTAAATTAATATGAATTAAATTGATACATAAAGTTACATAATGTAAATTTGTAGTAAAATTTATTTTCAGTTTTATGTAAAATCGTGTAATAAATTCCTATTTGTGATAGAATAAATCTAGTTTATATTCAATATGAATTTAAAAACATCAAAAAAGGAAACAAAATGAAAAAAAGTATTGGTTGGGTATTAAGCCTAAGTTTAATGTTAAGTTCACTTCTTGGAGCAAGTCCAATTTTGAAAACAAAGGGTCCAAATGGAAATAGTGCTACTTCTTATAAAGACATTACAATCTCAAAGGATCAAGAAATACAAATAAAAAAGAAGAATTTGAAAGCGGCATTATTGTTGCATACTAGTTCTGATTTTACAAACTCAATTAAACTAGGAGTTGAAGAGTCATTTAAAAAACTTGGTATTGATTTGGTCTTGACAACTGATGCGGGTTTTGATTCTAATAAACAACGTGTTGATATAGAAACAGCAATGGTTCTAAACCCTGACATTATCATTACTTTAATACTCGATCCAGTTTCTGGTGCAGTGGCATTAAAACCTGCTATTGAAAAAGGGGTCAAAGTTGTTTTAATTAGTAATTTACCTAAAGACTTTAAACATGGTAAAGATTATACTTCAATCGTAACTGACGATTTATTTGGAATGGGTGAAGCTGTTGCCCAAATGATGAATACTCAATTAAATGGTAAAGGAAATGTTGCGTTAATGTACCATGATGCAAATTATTATGTTACAAATCAACGAGATCAAGCGGTTAAATCAGTTTTAACAAAAGAATTTCCAGGTATTAAGATTATAACTTCAAAAGGTATTGCCAATCCAAGTGATGCAGAAGCAATTGCAGGAGCTATCATTACTCAAAACCCAAATGTTGATGCTATTTACGCACCTTGGGATAGTATCGCAGAGGGAGTTGTTGCAGCTGCAAGGTCAGCGAGTAGAAGAGATATTAAAATATATACTATGGATTTAGGTGAAACAAATGCCTTAGACATGGCTAAAGGAAGAAATGTATCAGGGGTAATTGCTGATTTACCTTACGAACTAGGATCAACTGTTGCTAAAGTAGGTGCTTTAAATACCCTTAATATTAAAACGCCACCTTTTATCACAGTACCAGCAATTAAAATTTCTAAAGACAATTTAGAAGAAGCTTGGAAAGAATCATTAAAAAGAGATTTGCCAAAATCAGTTAAGAGAGCATTATTGAAATGAAACAAGAAGGATTTGCAATAAAAATTGAAAATCTAAACATAAGTTTTAACAATGTAAGCGTCCTAAAAAATGCCAACTTCTCATTAGAAGAGGGAGAGATACATGCGTTAGCTGGAAAAAATGGTGCGGGTAAATCTACATTAATGAAAGCTATTACGGGTATTAATCCCTCAGGAAAACATTGTATTAAAGTTTTTGGAAAGAGTTTCGATAAATACACGACTAAAGAAGCTCTTGAATCAAAAATTGCAATGGTATATCAAGACTTAAGTTTGGTTAAAACTATGAGTATTAGTCAAAACATTTTTCTAAACAATTATTCTTTTAATAAATTTGGCATCATAAATGATGACTTGGCTAATGAGAAATCAAAAGAACTATTGTCTTCCTTAGGAATGATTGACATTGATGTAAATACGTTGGTTAGTGATATATCTGTGGGAGAAGCTCAATTAGTTGAAATCGCAAAAGCGTTGGCTAATGAACCGAAAATTCTAATTTTAGATGAACCTACTGCTTCTTTGACTTCAGGTGAAGTCACTAATTTATTTGAAGCAGTGAAAATGCTTCAGGTAAAAGGTATTAGTATTGTATATATTACGCATTATTTAGATGACATTATGAGTTTATGTGATGGTGTAAGTGTTTTAAGAGATGGGAAAATCATTTCTTCTTGCAAAACTGAAGAAACTTCTATTGACCAAATGATTACAGATATGTTAGGTGAAGATAATTTAAGTGAGCGTAAATGGAGAGATAAAAAGAGATTAATTGATAAATCAGAAACACCTTTATTAGAGTTAAAGGATATCTCAACTTCATATATAAATAATATAAATTTAAAATTATACAAAGGTGAAATAGTTGGGCTAGCTGGTTTACTTGGAAGTGGACGAACCGAAATATTAGATTTAATTTATGGTTTAACAAAAAAAGATACTGGGGAACTACTTATTGAAGGAAACACTGTGGCAATTAATAGTGTGCAAGATGCTATCAAAAATAAAATAAGTATGTCTCCTGAAGAAAGAAGGACTCAAGGACTAGTTTTAGAGTTTAGTATTAAGCATAATCTAGTAATGCCAATTCTAGACAAAATATCTAATATGTTTATGATTAATTTAAAAAATGAGAAAAAAATTTCAGATTATTATATCCCCTATTTAAACATTAAATGCAATGGAGCAGAGCAAGCAGCAAAATACTTGTCTGGTGGGAATCAACAAAAAATAGTTATAGGAAAATGTTTAGCCAGTAAATCAAATATATTATTGTTAAATGATCCAACTTTTGGGATTGATATTCAATCTAAACTGCAAATCATGAATATTATAAAAGAGTATGTAAAAGAAGGAAATTGTGTGATTTTTGTTTCATCAGAATTTAAAGAGATTGCTGATTTTTGCGATAGAACATATATAGTTAAAAAAAGACAAATTGTAAAAGAGTTAGTCAATGATGGATTAACAGAAGAAAAACTTTTACAAGAAGTACAATAAGGAAAATTATGGTGAATATGAAAAATATAAATTGGAATGATTATATTATATATATTGTTTTTGTAGCAATCTTTGTTTTTTTTGCAATTACATTGGGAGATAAAGGTTTTTTAAGTACACAAAATTTGATGAATATTATACGTCAAACTACAATGATTGGAATCATGGCAGTTGGAGTAACTTTTGTTTTATCAACTGCAGAAATCGATCTTTCTTTTGGCAGTATCGTTGCATTAAGTGCAATTGTTTGTGCCATTGTACTTGAAAACACCGATAATATTGTACTGAGTGTTTTTGCAGGACTAGCTGCGGGTACATTAGTTGGTGCAATAAATGGTTTCTTTGTGGGCTATGTGAATATCCCAAGTTTCTTAGTCACTCTTGGGATGACCGGTATAGTTGCAGGTATTTCTAGAAATATTACAGATTTAAGATCAATTCCAATTGATAATGATACCTTCTCATTTATTTTTGGTAATGGTGATGTGGCAAATATTTCAGTATTATCAATATGGTTGTTTTCAGTGGGTGTTATAGGTGCTTTATTGTTAAATAAAACCTCTTTTGGGCGGCAAGTTTTAGCAACTGGTGGAAATATGCTGTCTGCAATTTACACTGGGATTAATGTCAGTAGAATAAAGATGCAAGTATTGATGTTAAATGCATTCTTAGCAGCCCTTGCTGGTATTTTGTATGCGGGTAGATTAGAAGGTGCACGATATACCCTTGGCGAAAATGACTTAATGATGGTAATTGCGGCTGTTATCATTGGAGGAACAAGTTTATTTGGTGGTAAAGGTAGAATTATTGGCTCAATCATTGGAGCTTTATTGATGGGAATTATTAATAATGGATTGATACTGATGGCACTTTCTGTGGATCACCAAATGATTTTAAGAGGAATTATTATTATTCTTGCTGTAACAGTTATGATGAAAACTGAAAAAAAATAAAGGAAAATAATGGAATCAATTAAAAATATTATTAAATCAATGACATTGGAGCAAAAAGTTGGTCAACTTTTTATTGTTGCATTTCCTTCTAAAGATATAAGTAAGATTTCTCCATTGATTGAGAAATATCAAATTGGTGGATGTTATATCTCAGATGAAAATGCAACTTCATTTAAAGAAGCCCGTAAATTAAGCACAGGTATTCAAAAACTAGCTTTATCACATAATAAAAACTTACCTTTACTTCTTGCTGTAGATCAAGAAGGAGCTTGGAGTGTATTGTCTAAAGATTCAATAACTGGGCCAGGAAACTTAGCCTTAGGTTCATTAGATAATACTGAGAAAACGGAATTAATGTATAGTATTTTTGCAGAAGAAATGGTTGATGTTGGGTATCAATGTATTTTGGGACCATGTTGCGATATTAATTTAAATGTTGATAATCAAATCATAGGAACAAGGGCTTTTGGCGAAACAGTCAAACATGTCTCTTCTCACGTTGCGGCTTCAATAAGAGGGATGAAGAAAAAAAATTGCATAACTGCAGCAAAACATTTTCCAGGTCATGGTGATACACATTGTGATAGTCACAGAGAAATACCAATTGTAAATAAATCTAAAGAAGAATTGTTTAAAAATGAACTCTTGCCTTTTCAAACGGCAATAAATGAAGGTGTGGACTTAATTATGACGAGCCATATCTTATACCCAAGTTTTGATGAAAAATATCCTGCAACACTTTCTTATGAAATTTTAACAAAATTGTTAAAAGAAAAAATGAATTTCAAGGGTTTGATAATTACAGATAGCATGAATATGGGGGCTATTAGAAAGAGCTATACCGTGGAAGAATCAACCATTCTCGCGTTAAAAGCTGGTGCAGATTTCATAATGCTTTCCGAAGAACATTATGACCACAATGAAGACTATTTGAAAAATCAAATCAAATCAATTCATGCAATTATTGAGGCAGTAAAAAATAATGATATTGACATCAAACTTATTGAAGAAAAGCTTGGAAGAATTATATCTTTTAAAAGAGATAAGTTACTAAAAAATGTTAAGAAAGTATTATTTACTTCACGTGAAGAAAAATTGAGTATTGAAGAACAAATTAGCTTTGATGCGATTAAATTTCTAAAAAGTAAAACTATAGAACTACCATTACCTAATAGTAGAATTGCCTTAGTGAATGCTACACCAAGTGCTTCATACGAGAATATTGTTAATATAAGGGGTATTGGCCCAAACCAAAGGATTAGTGCCTTTGAAACATTTAGTCAAACTTTCTCTAAGTACAATGAAAAATCAGAAATATTTTCTTATGAGAATACGAGTGAAAATGTCTTAAGCTCTTTTGAAACGATTATCCTTGTAACTGAAGATTATCCTTTGCCCGGAGAGGACTTTGATAAAATTGAACAAGAAAAAAGAGTACAGGAAATACTTAAAAAGTTTAATAAAAGAACGCTACTTATTGGTTTTAGAAGTTCTTATGAGTTAGAACTTTTCCCGGATGTAAATAATTACATGTGTACTTATTCTAGTCGTAATGTAAGTGCTAAAGCAGCAGCAAAAAAGCTGTTAAATAAGTAGTATTTAGGGAAGAATGGAATTTCCTTCTTCCCTACACTATTCTTTACCTAAACTACAATAGTAGATTAATCAATTCCCCTTATTGCTACATTTAATTATTATATAATTTACTTTGTAAGTGATATTTTTAAGATATCGCTATATTTTATTCAAATTAGGTATTATAATACGATGATTAAACTATTTATTCTTTTAATATTTACGACATTTTTATTTGCAAATGAAGCCAAGTTATTTCTCAATGAAGAAGAGAGACTTTGGATTGAAAATAATCCAAGAGTAAATGTTGGTGTTGAGGAAAAATGGGCACCACTAAGTATGAAAGTTGATGACAAACATGAAGGGCTTTCTTCTGATTATTTAAAAATAATTTCAAGTAAAACAGGACTAAAATTTAATTATACTTTCGATTCTTGGAGTGCAATAGAAAAGAAAATTAAAAATTCTAAAATTGATATAATTCCTACCTCCTATTTTAATACAGAAATTCAAAAACATGTTATTTTCTCTGACCCTTATCTTTCTCTTATTGATTATTTCTTTATTCATAAAAATGTTAAAGCAAAAAAGTTTTCTGATTTAAAGGGATTAACCGTTGCTATTCCCAAAGGTTATTTTGAAATAGAGGTCATTAAAAAAGAAATGCCCTATTTAACTGTTCTGGAAACTGAAAATTTACCCGATGCAATTACCAAAGTCTTAGAGCGTAAAGCAGATATTCTTTTTGGTTCTTATTCTGTGTTATCACATTCAATGAGGAAACACTCTATTTTAGATATTGTTCCTTTCAAAGAGAATCCTTTTAATCATGCCAGTGAGTTACATATCATCACTTCTAAGAAAAAACCTATCTTGGCTTCTATCATTCAAAAAACATTAGCCCGAATAAGTGAAGAAACCAAAAAAGAAATTTATACCAGTTGGTTAAAAGATAAAAATGACTTAGACCACAAACTAAGATTGTCTACGCAAGAAAAAGAGTGGATATTAAAACATCCCGTTTTAAACTTCGCAGGAGATCCCAATTGGTTTCCTTTTGAGGCATTTGATAGCAAGGGTAAATATATTGGTGTTGTTTCTGAATACTTAACTGAAATTACTAATGCAACAGGTTTAAAGTTTAATCATGTGGTCACGGATACTTGGAACAGCACACTTAATATTCTTAAAGATAAAAAAATCGATGTTTTATCTGATACCACAGATGCTAAAAGAGACAATTACGTATTTACTAAAAGTTATATGGAAAAAGACATTATTATTTTGATGAATAATAGACAAGGTTTTGTTCAAGGTTTGGATTCCATTAAAGACAAAAAAATCGCACTTATATATGAATACGGATACATTGAAAAGATTAAAAAATCTTACCCTTACATTCCTTTTGTCATAGTGAACTCAATTGAAGATGCCCTTCTAAAGATTGAAAATGGAAGCATTGATGCTCTTGTTTCTACTTTACCCGTTGCAGCATATTATATTACAAAAAATGGATTGAATAACGTAAAAATAGTGGGGAAAACGGAATTTACAACAAAATTGGGTTTTGGGATAAGAAAAGACCTATTACCTTTAGTGGGAATTTTAAATAAAGTGATTGATAATATTCCTCAGCAGAAGAAATTCAAAATCATGGAAAACTGGGTTAAAATTGATTATATTGAAAAAATTAACTACACCCTTTTTATTGGTATTATCGTTGTGCTTTTTCTTGTATTAATGTGGTTTATTCATGTAAATAAAAGAATGATTTCAGAAATAAAACTCAGAACAAAACTTGAAAAAAGCTTGAAAATATCCCAAAAAGAAGCCGAAATAGCCAATAAAACAAAATCAAACTTTCTGGCGAATATGTCCCATGAAATTCGTACTCCCTTACATGCTGTTTTGGGGTTTACTGAACTTTTGGAAAAAACAGCGCTTAATTCGACCCAGAAGTCCTATTTAGAGTCTATAAGTTTAAGTGGGAAAAACCTTCTGAAACTGATAAATGATATTCTTGACTTATCTAAAATAGAATCAGAAAATATAAATATTGAGAAAAAACCTGTTGAAATACACGGCTTGTTAAATGAAATACATAATATGTTTATATTGCAGGCAAAATCAAAGAACTTAGAATTTAATATAAAGTTTTCGAGCAATACACCCAAGGTGATATTAAGTGATGAGTTAAGAATTAAACAAATAATCATTAACCTTGTGGGCAATGCCATTAAATTTACAGAAAAAGGTTTTGTTCAAATAGGAGTAGACGCAACACAAAATAAAAATAATAAACTCTCTCTCTTTATACACGTGCTTGACAGTGGAGTAGGGGTTCCCAAGAAGAATCAAAAACTTATATTCAAAAACTTTGAACAACAAGAAGGACAAGATGACTTAAAATATGGAGGAACAGGTCTTGGACTTGCAATTTCGAAAAAATTGTCATCAAAACTTGGGGGCTTTATTGAAGTTGAAAGTGAAAAAAACAGTGGTAGCAGGTTTACTTTATGTTTGGAAAACCTTTCTCTACTTGAGTCTACTCCTATTAAAACTGAAAAGGTATTAAGCTATAACTTTATAGAGTCGACAATTCTTGTGGTTGATGATGTTTTTTATAACAGAGAGTTAATTAAAGGTATGTTACTTGATCAACCCATAAAAATAATAGAAGCGGAAAATGGCGCTGAAGCTCTAAAGTGTCTAGATGAAAATGATATTTCTCTTGTATTGATGGATATACGAATGCCTGTGATGAATGGCTTTGAAGCCACAAAACATATTCGAAATAATATTAAGTATAAAGCTCTTCCTGTGCTGGCAATAACGGCATCTGTAAACTATAGTGAACAAGAAATGCAAGAAATTTATGGTTTTGATCAACTTTTAACGAAACCCGTTTTATATTCAACACTTGTTGAGACATTAAAATTCTATTTAAAAACTACAGCCCTTAAACCAACTGAGAAGCTTGATACTAAAGTAAAAGAAACAAAAAAAATGCTCAGTGATTCTCTTCTGCTTATATATAAACGCGATTTTTATGAACTGTTATGTGAGCAAGAAAATAACAATAATTTCTCACAATTGAGTAAACTGGCTGTTTCCATTTCAATTTTCTCAAAAGAACATGATTCAGAGCTCTTGTTTATTTTATCTGAGAAACTCAAAGAAGCAGTGTCTTCTTTTGATATTGATAGCATCCAAATAATCTTAAAAGAACTCAAACATTTGAGCCAAAAAGGAAGTAATAATGAAAATTCTAATAGTTGATGATTCTTCTAAAAACATACAATTTGTAGCAAATATCTTAGTTGAACATGAACTTTCTTTTGCAATTTCTGGGGAAAAAGCATTGGAAATGATTCAAGTGGAAAAATTTGATTTAGTTTTGCTGGATGTTATTATGAATGGTATTGATGGATATACAACCTGCGAAAGGTTAAGAAAAGAGGAGGATTACTTAAATGTTCCAGTGATATTCTTGACAGCAAAAACGGAGTCTGAGCACATTGATAAGGTATTTGATGTGGGAGGTCAAGACTATATTTCAAAACCTTTTAATACAAAAGCACTCAAATCCAAAGTAGATACATTTTTAAAATTAAAAAAATATGATGATTTATATGGAAGTAAACAAACTATTTGATTGCAGTATTAAAATACTTATCCCCTACGAACTTTCTTAAAATATAATACTCTATACTTTCCCATTTTTTTCCCATTTAATTTCAATATATTCCCTTTTTTTCTCCATTTTATTCCTTTATACTATTTATAGATTATTTGTAGGAGAGAATAGATGACTAAGAGTAAAATGTTAAAAGCGGGTGATGTTAAAACAATTGAAGATGCTTTATTGCTTATTGAACAACGTGATATAAAACGAATCAAAGTAGCAGCAACTGATATTGATGGAATTTTAAGAGGTAAATATATTAATACCAATAAATTTGCTTCTATACTCAAAACTGGGTTGGGATTTTGCGATGTAATTTTTGGTTGGGATTGTCATGATGAGTTGTATGCAAAGGATTCCGTTACTGGGTGGCACACTGCTTTTCCTGATGCCCTTGGAGAAATTGATTTGAGTTCATGTAGAGAACTTCCCTTAGAAGAGAACTCAATATTCTTTTTACTTGATTTTGATACAGAAGAGAAACATGCAAAAGTGTGTCCAAGAACTTTACTTAAAAATATAATTAAGCAAGGAAAAGATGTTGGTATTAATTTTGATGCTGCCACTGAATTTGAATTTTTTATGTTTAATGAAACACCACAAAGTGTCAGAGAAAAAGATTATAAAAATTTAGAACATTTTACTCCTGGGATGTTTGGGTATTCGGTATTACGAAACTCAGTTCAAAGTGAATTTTATCATGATCTTATGAATTTGTGTTTGGATATGGATATGGAGATAGAAGGTCTTCACACTGAAACTGGACCTGGAGTATTGGAAGCTGCGTTACTTTATGATGAGTTATTAAAAACAGCAGATAAAGCAATTTTGTTTAAGACATTTACTAAAGTCTTGGCTCAACGCCAAGGATATATGGCGACATTTATGGCCAAATGGTCAGGGGATTATCCCGGACAATCAGGTCATCTTCATATTTCAGCAAAAGACAATAATGGAAAATCAATTTTTTATGATGAAAGTAAGGAAAATACTATCTCAGATGAAATGAGATGGTTTATAGGTGGACAGCAACAACTGATGCCTGAAATTCTTGCAATGATAGCACCAACATGTAACTCTTACACAAGATTGATTCCTGGTTTTTGGGCTCCCACACAAGCTACATGGGGTGTTGATAATAGAACATGTGCTCTACGAGCAATAACAGGAAGTGCAAAAGCCCAACGAGTTGAGTACAGAGTAGCAGCTGCAGATATTAATCCTTATATCGCATTAGCAGCTGCAGTTGGAACTGGACTATGGGGAATTAAAAACAAAATTGAACCTACTTCTGCCATTGCCGGAAATGCCTACGAAGTCGAAATGGATGATGAACACTCATTCCCCAAAACTTTGGATCAAGCGGCCTCACGTCTAAAAAACTCAAAAGTTGCCAGAGAAATATTTGGAGATCTGTTTGTTGATCACTACTCGTATACCAGAGAACATGAGTCAGAAGAGCAATTAAAAGCCATTACCGATTGGCAATTAAGCAGATATTTCGAAATTATATAAATTGAAGAAGAGGAAATAGAATATGAGTACATTTAAAACAATAAGTCCCGTTGATGGGTCTGTTTATGTGGAAGAAAATTTGCATGGATGTAATGATATAAATGCAGTATTAGAAGAAGCCAGTACTGCACAAAAATTATGGCAAGAAGTGAGCTTAGATAAGAGAAAGAAATATTTACAAAAGTTCATTGATATATTGATGTCTCAAGAAGATGAAATTGCAGAAGAACTCACCTTACAAATGGGTCGACCTATTACTCAAAGTCCTTATGAAGTACAAGGTTTTAAACAAAGGGCTGACTATATGATGGATATTGCTGAGGTGAACTTGCAAAGCCATTATCCCAAAGAAATAGATGGCTATGAAAGATATGTTGAAAAATTGCCTTTAGGAACGGTTTGTATATTAAGTCCTTGGAATTATCCTTTTTTAACCTCAGTGAATGTCTTGATTCCATCTTTATTAGCAGGGAATTCTGTAATTTTAAAACATTCAGCACAAACACCGTTAGTAGCACTTAGATACAAAAAAGCCTTTGAAGAAGCGGGACTTCCAAAAGGGTTATTTTCAATTTTGTACTTAAATCATGAAAATACAGCTTCCTTATTGGCTGATGAAAGAGTAGATGGAGTATTTTTTACAGGTTCGGTTAATGGTGGTCTGGCTGTTCAAGAATCAATTAAAGATAAATTTATTCCTTGTGGACTGGAGCTTGGTGGAAAAGACCCTGCTTATGTGAGAAATGATGCGGATGTTAATAATGCGGCTGAAAACCTAGTGGATGGATCTTTTTTTAACTCTGGACAATCTTGTTGTGGAATTGAGAGAATTTATGTTCATGAAGATGTCTATGATAATTTTGTTCAAAAATTTGTTGAAGTAACTAAAACAT
>Ga0209707_1001482_pt1 | contig 13107 bp, 11 predicted proteins | sample EN4Hudsemesocosm_FD_184630 | JGI IMG/M metagenome (GOLD analysis project Ga0209707, IMG submission 184630) | Methane-oxidizing microbial communities from mesocosms in the Hudson Canyon - EN4B Hudson Canyon (SPAdes) (version 2) | ecosystem: Environmental > Aquatic > Marine > Cold seeps | place... | reverse complement strand
GTTTCTTAAATTGATGGTCATCCCTTATTCTGTGTCGTCCAATTTTATAAACACCTCTTTTATATTCCCCTTTTTTATTGGGTTTACTTTTATTGTAAGCAAAGAGCAATTCGTTTCTCTTGATTAAATTTTTGTTTAATACTAGGGAGAGTGAGATGGGTTTTAAAATTGAACCTGGTTCATAGGGATGCTCTATTGCTTTAACGTTAAGAGAGGCAATATCATTTTGTTTGATATTTTCAGGATCAAATCTATTTGAAGTAGCAAGGGAGAGTACTTTTCCAGTACGGCTATCTACAATTGATACAATAATCTCTTTTGCAACAAGTTTCTTTTTGTAATTATCTAAAATCATTTCTATGTTTTTTTGTAGTTTTAAGGGTATATTTAAAACAAGTGTTGCGCCATCACTTCTGCTTTTAATGATGGATTCTTTGTTAAAGGATATATAGGATAATACATCCCTCTCTCCTTTTAAGATACCATCCTTGGTATTGTTTAATAACTCATCATAACTTTTTTCTAAACCCTTGATACCTCTTACTTTTGTCTTTTCTTGCTTGGATTCATACTTTGAGATATAACCTACAACTGGCGTTAATGCATTACTGTAAGAGTAGAGTCTTTTCTCTCCACTTTCATTAACACTCAGACCTCGGAGAATTTTCCCTCCCTTAACCGATACAGATTTAAAAACTTTTAAACGTCTTAGTTTAAATCCCAATTCTTTTAAGTTTTTTGCTGTTCTTGAATCGATGTTATAGGATAATACGATACTACCTGGTCTGCGCAATGATTTTTTTATTTTTTTTCCAATGGTTTTTTCTGGAATATTACTGTAGATTGAAAACAGTTTTATAAACAGATCTTTTTTATCTAAGTCAAGAAAACGTGTATCTATGGAAGCTTTATAAAGTTTTTTTGAAGAACTTATTTTGAAATTATCGGAACTTACAATATCTCCCCTGACGGCCAATTCTTGTTTAGAAGTAAGCAGTTTAGGAAGTCTTCTGTAGTTATTCATTGTTTTTGAAACGGAAAAAATTAGAATTAGCAGCGCTAGGGCTATAAATAGAAATAGTATGGTAATTTTTTTTATTTTATTTATCTGATTTACATCTAAATCAAGGGTTTTTTTTGAAGGCATCTTTATCCATATTATATTATAATAAGAAATGAATTTTAGCCAAAACAAGATTAAATCCAAAATTACATTTATTAATGACGGTAAAAAACCTGATTATGTCCTCTTTTTGTTGGCCTCATTTGTAATTACCTTAAGTATTATATTCTCATATTCCTTATCTGTATACACTGTACTAAACTATGAGTATAACCAATTTCATTTTTTTGTCAGACAATTATTCGTGGGAATATTTTCTATTTTGGTTATGTGGTTTTTATCGCAAATACCTCCTGCTAAATTGATAGGGAAAATTGGGATGAGCCTTTTTATACTGTTTTTTTTGATTATGGCAGTAATGCCATTTTTACCTGCTTCCCTGGTAACAGCATCAGGTGGTGCAAACAGATGGATACGATTACCAGGCTTCTCTCTCTCCCCTGTTGAGTTTTTCAAAATAGGTTTTATTTATTTTTTGTCTTGGAGTTTCCATCGTAGGGTTATGGATCAACCCAAAAAAATGAAGTGGAAAGAAGAAATGATATTAGTTTTTCCTTATCTGGGTGCATTTCTACTGATAGTATTTATTGTGGCTTTTATGCAAAAGGATTTTGGGCAGGTTGTATTAATGGGTGCGGTATTGTTCATTTTACTTATGTTTGCAAACAGAAGTATGAAGTTTTTCCTAAGCCTAGGAGGCGTTGCAGCTTTAGGGTTTGTAGGACTAATTATTGCTGCACCTCACAGAATATTGCGTATTCAGAGTTGGTGGAGTATGGTACAAGATTCTATATTGTCTTTTATGCCAGAATTCCTCTCTACAAAATTAAGAATTGAAGACTTCCCTGAACCCTACCAAGTTTCTCACTCACTAAATGCCATTCACAATGGAGGGTTAGTGGGAACTGGATTGTCTGAAGGTTCTTTAAAAATGGGTTTTTTAAGTGAAGTACATACGGATTTTGTGTTAGCAGGAATCACAGAAGAAATAGGCTTATTGGGTTTGGTTTCTATTGTCTTAGTTTTGTTTATAATTATTTGGAGAATTTTTAGAATAAGCAGAAGAGTTGTTAACCCCATTTATCACCTGTTTACATTGGGAATTGGCTTGATGATTGTCATAGCTTTTTTAATTAATTCCTATGGAATCTCAGGTATTATTCCTATTAAGGGAATTGCCGTTCCCTTTTTAAGTTATGGGGGAAGTTCACTTTTAAGTGTTGCCATATCAATTGGTTTGGTTTTATCAATCAGCAGAGAAGTTAATGAAAAAAAAGAAGAGGAAAAACAGTGCACGGATCAGTAGTAATTACAGGTGGGGGGACAGGTGGACACTTGAAAGTTGCCAAGTCATTTGTTCAAGAATTAAGTGAGAGAGGTGTACATTGCATATTTATAGGCTCAGTGAATGGTCAAGATAAACAGTGGTTTGAACATGATACTAATTTAAAAAAAGCAATTTTTCTAGATACACGAGGTGTAGTAAATAAAGGGTTTTCTGGAAAAGTTAAATCTATGATTCAAATCTATAAAGCCATGAGTCATTGCCAAGAAATATTTGATAAAGTTGACGTTAAAACAGTTATTAGTGTGGGTGGTTACTCAGCAGCTCCTGCCTCTTTTGCTTCAATTTTTAGATCTGGCTGTAAATTGTACATTCATGAGCAAAATTCAGTTATGGGAAAATTAAATAAATTAACTTCTCATTTTGCAACTGAATTGTTCTCTTCGTACGATAAATCATCAAAAATCAAAGATTATCCTGTGGACATGATTTTTTTTGATGAAGCAAAAATAAGAGAAAAAGTAAAAAAAGTTATATTTTTAGGTGGTTCTCAAGGTGCGGTGTTTATTAATGAATTTGCACTAAAAGTTGCCAAAAAACTTGATGAAATGGGAATCCAAATTATTCATCAAACAGGTAAACTGGATTTTGAGCGAGTTTCCAAGAGATATGACAGTTTGGGTATTAAAGCTGATGTATTTGATTTTGATATGAATATTGCTAAAAAAATGGGCAGAGCTGATTTTGCGGTAAGTCGAAGTGGAGCTTCAACACTATGGGAGCTTAGTGCAAACTCTTTACCTACACTGTTTATTCCTTACCCTCATGCTGCAAAAGACCATCAATATTATAATGCAAAGTTTTTGCTTGAAAAAAACTTATGCTTTATAAAAAGAGAGAGTGAATTAAAAGAGGAATATTTCTTTGAATGTCTTAACTCCGATATCCATAAAATGAGCAAGGGTTTGGTTCATGCCATTTGTCTTGATGGCATAAAGAGTATGGTAGATATTATCTTAGATGAGAACGAGTAAGAGTACTCCCAGTAATATTCGATAAACACCAAAAAATACAAAAGTAAACTTTTCTAAAAAACGTAAGAAAAGTTTTATTGTAATATAGGCAACAATGAAAGAAGTTACAAAACCTACTGCTAGAACAGTTAAGTTTGCATCAGAGAAATCATTATAGTGTTTCATTAAGTCATATGCAGTAGTTGCACACATAACAGGAAGTGCCAATAAAAAAGAAAATTCTGCACTGGCTTTTCTACTTAACCCCACTAACATTGCACCAATAATTGTGGATCCAGCACGACTCGTTCCTGGAATTAATGCACAAATTTGAGCAAGACCTATTAAAAATGCTTGTTTATAAGATACCTCTTCAATATCGTTAATCTCATGTTCTTTTTTCTTATAATAACGTTCAACAATTAAAAATATAATTCCACCCATGATAAACATAACCGCAACCACTTCTACACTGAATAAGGTTTTAATTTGTTTTGCAAATAAAAAGCCAACTACCCCAATAGGAATAAACGCTAATATTAACTTTTTCCAAAGTTCGATTTTTTTTAAAGTAAACTTATCTTTATAGTTGATAATAACCGCTAAAATAGCAGCAAATTGAATAATAACTTCATAGGCTTTTGTAACAGCTGTTTGTTTGATTCCCATAAATTCACTTACCACAATTAAATGTCCCGTAGAAGAAATGGGTAAAAACTCTGTAAAACCTTGTACAATTCCTAAAATTATTGATTCAAATATATTCATTTTACATACTCTTTTTATTATTGATATTTTTGGAGAGTTTTAAAAAAAGTTTTAAACTCTGTTTTTCTTTTTTTGTGATTTTATAGTCAATTTTTTCTAAATACATTAAGATATTTTTTTTAGAAATCCCACTTCTCTTTGAATATTTTTCCAGAATATATTGAGGTATTTTGACTCTATTTTGAAGGAACTTCTTGCTTAAGTTTTTGAGTATTTTTTCGTTTGAGTTGTAACACAGTCTCGCAAAAACAAAAGGCATGTTATATTTGTTTCTCCACTCTTGTGCTAAATCAATAAATTCTTGGTTTGTATTATTGTAGTAGTGTATTAAAGCCTTGTCTCCAATGATAACTTTGCCCTTTAAGTTAAGTACTTGGGCAAGCACATTGGAAGTTTGGGATTCAAAATCTTCTTCATCTTTTCCAGGTATCAGCAATACTGACCATACGTCATGTTGAGCAACTATACCCATGTCCAACGATTTTTCACCTCTTGAAGCAACAGAAGAAATTATGGCTGCATCAATTTTTCTCATTTTAAATTGTTTATTAATTTTTGAGGGATATGATTTTTTATAATTGATGATGGCCTTAGCTCTAGTAGATCTGAGATTTTTTTTAATAAAAACATAAAAAGGTAATAAGTTTATGTAGTCTATTTTTGCGAATATCATTAAATGTGTAATCCTAAAATGTTAATATTTGGTGGTAAAACCAAATTTACTAAAAACTTGAGCTACATCATTGTCAAGTTTCTAAATTATTTGGTATAATATTTAAAATTTGGTAAATAAGGGGTTAAAGTGGTAACAATAGATTTTCTAGGACCTATAAATAGAGACTCTCTGCAAGTAGATATTAAAAACTTGAGTGAATTAAGTGAAATATTAAAAAAAGATGAGCAAGTATCTTCTTGGTTAGGCAATTGTGCCGTTGCAGTGAATGATACAATGATCAGTTCAAAAGACATAGCATTAAGTGATGGGGATAAAGTTTCGCTACTTCCTCCTGTATGTGGTGGATGATATAAGTGACTAACGAGAATAAATTACAATTGTTTGATGGGGATTTACCCGTTGAACAAATAACCAATAATTGGTATAAAGAGTTTAAAGATTCAAATTTTGGTGCAATCATTACCTTTGTGGGGGTTGTCCGAGATGAAGATGGAATAGATGGTCTGTCTTTTGATATATATGAGCCCATATTAAACTCTTGGTTTGAGTCATGGCAAAATAAAGCGAATGATTTAAATGCTGTTGTTTTAATGGCACATTCAAAAGGCGATGTTCTAAATCATACCAGTTCATATATAGCCGCTGTTTGTAGCCCTAAAAGAAGAGTTGCATTAGAACTCATTGATGAATTTGTTGAAGACTTTAAAAAAAGTGCTCCCATTTGGAAATATGATTTAATTGATGGCAAAAGAGAGTATGCACAAGATAGAAGCACTGCAATTAATGGTGCGGGGATACTGAGTTAAATGAGTACCAGAGTAGATTTACATAATCATACACCATTGTGTAATCATGCCAATGGAACTATGGAAGAGTATGTTCTAAAAGCCATTGAAAAAGGTATTGATGTGTTTGGTTTTAGCGACCATGCTCCCATGAATTATGACAAAAAATACAGAATGTCTTTTGCTCAAAAGAGTGAATATGAAAAAGATGTCCTATTTTTGAAAGAGAAGTATTCTCAACAAATAGAGATACTTTTGGCATATGAAGTTGATTATTTAGATAACTATATTTCTGATGTTATTCTCAAAAGCCAAGTAGATTACTTAATAGGTTCTGTTCATTTTATAAATGAATGGGGTTTTGACAATCCCGAATTCATTGGTTTATATAAAAATAAGAATATTGATACCATTTGGGAAGAGTATTTTGATGCCATAAGAAAACTGGCAAAATCAAATTTGTTTGATGTTGTTGGTCATATGGATTTAATAAAGGTATTTAACTTTTTACCTAATAAAGATATAAAAAGTATTGTGAGTCCTGCATTAAAAGAAATAAAAAAATCCAATATGTGTTTGGAAATTAATCCAGCGGGTTTACGTAAACCTGTGAAAGAACAATATCCAAGTATGGATATTCTCGAGTTAGCTTATGAGTTAGATATTCCTATTACTTTTGGTTCGGATGCTCATGAAGTTGAACAAATTGGGTTTAAATATGATGAAGTCTCAACCTTAGCAAAAGAAATTGGTTATACAAAGTGTGCCACCTTCAGAAACAGAGAGCGTAGTTTGGTCTTAATTTAGGCTATATTTTGTTACTTATAGTATAAATTACTGCTATAAATTGTCTAAAAAATATATATTATCTAAATTAAAAATAAACAAAAATGTATGGTTATTGTATATTTTATACACAATTAGTTTAGTTTAGTTTTTAGTTTTTTAGATAGAATGAATAAATAAAAATTATCAAGGAGATATGTATGGGTAAATTCGTAAACAACAATGAAGAATTTTTTAAATATTGTGAAGAAAATGAGGTTCAATTTGTAGATGTGAGATTTTCAGATTTAAAAGGTATGTGGCATCATTTAACTTATATGATGGATGCAGTTACTGCTGATCAACTTTCTTTTGGTATGCCTTTTGATGGCTCTTCAGTTGATGCATGGCAACCAATTAACAAGTCTGACATGATTTTAAAGCCAGATGTAACAACTGCATTTTTAGACCCATTTACTGCTGATTCAACTATCATTGTAATTTGTGATGTTTATGATATCTATAAAGGTCAAATGTATGAAAAATGTCCTAGATCTATTGCTAAAAAAGCATTAACTCATTTAAGTGAGTCTGGTGTTGGTGATGTTGCATACTTTGGTCCAGAAAATGAATTTTTCATCTTTGATGATGTAAAGATTATTGATAACATTAATGAATCATATTATAAAGTTGATTCAGATGAGGGTGAATGGTCTGATGCTACAGATTATGAAGTTGGAAATACAGGACATAGACCACGAACTAAAGGTGGTTACTTCCCAGTACAACCAACAGATTCAATGGTAGATTTAAGAGCTGAAATGATGCAAGTATTAAAACAAGTTGGTCTTGAAGTTATTCTAGGACATCATGAAGTGGCACAAGGTCAAGGTGAAATTGGTATTGTATTTGATGGTTTGATTGAAGCTGCTGATAATGTGCAAAAATACAAATATGTATGTAAAATGGTTGCACACTTAAATGGTAAGTCTTGTACTTTTATGCCTAAACCTTTATATGGTGATAATGGAAATGGTATGCACGTTCACCAATCAATTTGGAAAAATGGAGCTAACTTATTTTACAAAGAGGGTGAATACGGAAACCTTTCTGATATGGCAAGACATTATGTTGGTGGAGTATTTAAACATGCACGTGCAGTTGCAGCATTTACTAACCCAACAACTAACTCTTACAAAAGATTAATTCCAGGTTTTGAAGCACCTTCAATTTTAACATACTCTTCTCAAAACAGATCAGCTTCTTGTAGAATTCCTTATGGAGCGGGTGAGAAAGCAACAAGAATAGAAATGAGATTCCCAGATTCTACTGCTTGTCCTTATTTAGCATTTGCTGCTATGCTTATGGCTGGACTTGATGGAATTGCTAATAAAATTGAACCAATTGGTCCAATGGATGAAGATTTATTTGAAATGCCTTTAGACGAAATCAGAGAAAGAAATATTCCTCAAATGCCTCATACTTTAAGAGGTTCATTAGAAGCATTAATCAGAGACAATGATTTCTTACAACCTGTATTTACTAAAGATATGGTAGCTACATACCAACATTATAAATTTGAAACTCAAGTTCATCCTGATGAAGCTCGACCAACTGCGTTTGAATTTAAATCAACGTACTCTTGTTAATCATTTAGATTACAAACTAAAAAGGCCCTATGTATTTTACATAGGGCCTTTTTTTATGGCTTTTTTTGGGTGAATCTTAGATTAAAAAACGATGTTATTGTCTTTTGCTTTGTTTTCACTCACATCAGGCATAGGAGAAGTATCAGTAAAATACTCTTTTTTACCTTTTATATAGTTGGTCTTTACCCCTTTAGGCATGGAAAAAGTTCGTTTCATTTCAGGGTGTAGTTTTAAATATTCATCATAAAAGTATTTAAAAACAACCCCAGCACTTCTTCCCCCTGTTTCACTACGTCTCATTGGTTTATTATCGTCGTTCCCGTACCATACAAGGGTTTGCGTTGTAGGGGTAAATCCGCAAAACCATGCATCAATATTTTTATTGGTGGTTCCCGTTTTTCCTGCAACTTCTAAGGTTTTTAGACCCGCTTTTCTCCCTGTTCCTCTTTTCACAACATCTCTTAAAATTGAGGTGGTAAGAAAGGTTTGCTCAGGAGAGGTAATGTAAGTCTCTTCTTTTTCAAAAACAATTTCTTGGGTATTGTTGTTTGTGATGCTTTGAATTAAATAAGGTTTTACTATAACTCCATTATTGGAGAATAGGGTGTAGGCCTCACTTAACTGTAAAGGTGAAATAGAAAAACTTCCCAATGCGATGGATAAATCATAAGGAATATTTTTAATTCCAAATGAGTGCAGCTGTTTGTAAATAATATCTATCCCAATATCTGTTACTAAGTTAATGGTTGCAAGGTTTCGCGAGTGAACCAAGGCTTCTCTGAATTTTATTAAACCCTCATAATCTTCTTCATAGTTTTTTGGTTGCCATTTTTTGATGACATTATCTCTTGTATAATTATAGGTTCTACTGATGTCTATTAGGTTTGAAGCGGTTGAATAACCAAGGTTTAATCCTATTTGATATAAAAAAGGTTTAATAGCAGAGCCTGGTTGTCGTTGACTTTGGACGGCTCTATTAAAAGAGGACTCTTTATAGTTAACACCACCAACTATTGCTAAGATTTTACCCGTATGATTTTCAATGGTAACTAAAGCACCATTTAATGTTTGTGTATAGGTTTTATCGTCTTTATATCTACTGTCTCTTATTTTGATTCTTTCATACCCATACTCTAAAGCTTCTCTTCCTATATCTTGAGTTTTTAAATCAATGGTTAAATTAACTTTATATCCACCACTTTTAATATCGGGAATATCTTTTTGAAGTAATTTTAAAGCATAATCAATAACATAAGGGGCTTTGTTTTGTGTCAATGTTTCATTATAGACTTTTGGAATATGTGTGAGGGATTCTTGATACTCTTGTTTATTAATCCAACCCAAATTATGTAATCTACTGATAACTTGATTCGCACGTGCGAGAGAAAATTTCAATCGTTTTGTGGGATCATAAAAACTAGGGGCCCGTGGAAGTCCCACGAGAATCGCAATTTCTTTGGCATTTAATTCATAGAGTTCTTTTTTAAAATAACCATAACTGGCGGTTTTAATTCCATAATACCCGTGTCCGAAATAAACATGATTTAGATATCGTTCCAGAATCTCTTCTTTTGTCAATATTGATTCTAATCGTAAAGATAATAAAACTTCCTTTATTTTTCTCATGATTTTTTTCTCGCGGGTTAAGGCCAAGGTTTTTACTAATTGTTGGGTTAGAGTACTCGCTCCCTCAACCAGCTTACCTGCTTTGATATCTTTTATAATAGCTCTACTGATTGCATCAAGATTAATACCAGGGTGTTCAAAAAACTGTGTATCTTCAATGGCAATAAGAGATTCTATAACTTTTGCGGGGATATCTTCATATTTTACATATAATCGGTGTTCTTCACTGAAGATATTGGCAACAAGATTTCCATTTTTATCAAAAAATTGAGTCGTAAGTTTTGGTTTATAGTTGATGATTTTATCAATATCAAATCGAATGTTCATGTAAATATAAATAAGCCAGCCAAAAACGGCCAATGAAATTATTGTAAATAAAGCAAATAGATATTTCATTATATTTTTATGTCCTTTATTCTCTAAAGCGTTTATTTTCAAATGTTGAGTTCAATAACTCTTTTGTATACATATGTTGTGGACTATTTAAAATTTGTTCTGTTTTTCCCATTTCAACTATTTTACCATTGTTTATAATGACAAGTTGTTTGCATATATTTTTAATGCTATGAATGTCATGGGTTACAAACAAAATAAGAATATCCAATTTATCTTGTAAGTGTTCTAAAAGTTCCAAAATTGTTTGTTTATTCGTTTGGTCTAATGCCGTTGTTGGTTCATCCAATAAAAGCAGTTTGGGATTTGAGCTCAAAGATACAGCAATTACCACTCTTTGAAGTTGTCCACCACTTAGTTGTGAGGGGAATCTATCAAGAACCCAAGTGTCAAGACCAACAAGTTTTAAGAGATTCTTTATTTTGTTCTCTTCACAAAAAAATTGTTGCTTGATTTTTGTCATGGGAGAGAGCGATGTAAAAGGATTTTGAGGTACAAAACCTATGTTTTTTTTGCTTCTTTCAAAGTTGGATTCTACTTCATAAGTTAAATCCAAATTTGAAGGAAGTAAAGAGAGGATGCTTTTAAGTGTCAGAGATTTTCCACTTCCACTTTGCCCAATGAGCGCAGTGGAAGTATTTATATTTAAACTCAAATCCAGTATTTTTGATTGTTTGTCAAAAATATGGAGTTTTTTTATATTTAAATATGACACACTCACGCCTTTATGAAAAAAGATATTTTTATATTAACGCTTCATCCATCTCTTCAGGAATTTCGACGTTCATCAGTTTTAAAACAGTGGGAGCAATGTTACTTAAACTTCCTGTTTTAACTCTAGCAATTACATCACAAATGACAAAACAATATACATCTCCTACTGTGTGATTAGTGAGTACATTATTGTTTTCATCTTTCATTTGTTCACAGTTTCCATGGTCACTTGTTAAAACGATATTGTAGTTATTCTGTTTGGCTTTAGAAAGAAGAAGTCCCAATTCATAATCAACTGCTTCTACTGCCTTAATGGCTGCCTCATAGTCTCCTGTATGTCCAACCATGTCACCATTGGCAAAATTTACTACGATAAAATCATATTCTTCATCCATCGCAGTTGCAACTGCAGCTCCTACTTCAGGTGCACTCATTTGAGGTTGCAAGTCATATGTTGCAACGTTTGGGGAGGGAATAAGTACTCGGCTTTCATTTAATACAGGTTCCTCAACTCCACCATTGAAGAAAAAAGTAACGTGTGCATATTTTTCAGTTTCAGCAGTATGAAGTTGTGAAAGACCTTTATTTGCAATTACTTCAGCCAATGTGTTAGTGGGTGTATCTTTTGGAAATAATATAGGAAGAGGTAAATTTTTATCATATTGTGTCATTGTTGCAATATGTAAGTTTCCCTCAAAACGTGTGAATTCTTTGAATTCTTTATTGGCAACGGCATTGGATATTTCTCTGAAACGGTCACTTCTAAAGTTACAAAAAATAATGGCATCATTTTCCTTGAAACCCTTATAGTTATTAAATGATGTTGGTTCTAAGAACTCATCAAATATCTGATTTTTATAAGATTCTTCAATATACTCTAGAACATCTGAACTTTCTGTATTCTCATTTTTAGAAGCAAATGCTAAAGTGTTATACCCTTTTTGAACTCTATCCCATCTGTTGTCTCTGTCCATAGTGTAATATCGTCCAGCTATAGTGGCAATTTTAATATCTTCATCACAAATATCAAGTACTTTTTGTACGTAGGTTTTCGCACAATTTGGAGCTACGTCTCTACCATCGGTTATTATATGAATAAAAACCTTTTTATTCTTTTGTTTTGCAAGTACTGCAAGTTTTAGAATGTGATTAATGTGAGAATGCACACCCCCATCACTCATAAGACCTAAGAGGTGAACACTGTTTGATTTATCAATTGTTTGATTAAATACTTTATTTTCTTTGATTGACTCATCTTCAATGGAGAGATTAATTTTAACCAAGTCTTGGTACAAAACTCTTCCGGTTCCCATTGTCATATGACCAACTTCACTGTTACCCATTTGTCCTTTTGGTAATCCAACTTCAACCCCAGAAGTATGAATTAAACTGTAAGGCACTTGTTTAAACAGTTTGTCATATGTGGGAGTTTTTGCATTGTTAAATGCATTGAAATTTGAAGAGTCATTGTGCCCTATACCATCTGTAATTATTAATATTGCTTTATTTGTCACTTTAAACCTTTTGAAATATTTTATACTATATAATTGTGCCCTTACGCGCATTATAACTAAAAAAAGGTTCAAATTTGTTTTACTGGTTTTACAGACACTTAGAGATTAATATTTTACAATACATTACTATTCGAGCAGGAATTGCCTTTTTTATCGCCTTTATCTTAACCATGTTTTTTTTACCAAAATTTGTTAAATGGGCCAAATCAAAAAATGCCTCACAACCTATTTATGAACACGCACCAGCTTCCCATCAAGAAAAAACAGGTACTCCAACCATGGGGGGAGTTGTCTTTATCGCTTGTACTATTTTTGCGACTTTATTAACTGCGAAATTGAATAACTATTATGTGGGAGGAGCAATACTGATAATTGCTCTTTTTTCTCTCATAGGAATTCAAGATGATTGGTCAAAAATAAGTAAGAATAAAAACTCTGCAGGATTGAGTGCTAGAATGAAATTACTCTTACAAGTGATTGCTTCTTCATTTGTAGTGTATATCCTTTTTATGTATGATCACTCTACTACACTGTATGCCCCCTTTTATAAACACCCTATCTTAGATATGGGATATTATTCTATTGCCTTTTGGATCATTGTAATGGTTGCAGCATCAAATGCGGTTAACATGACAGATGGTCTGGATGGACTGGCCACAGTACCGTCTATTATGGCCTTTTTCTCCTTATCAGCAATTGTCTATGTAACAGGGCATGCAATAATCAGTGGCTATCTACTTCTTCCTAATATTAAAGATGCAGGAGAGCTTGCCATTGTGGGTGCAGCGATGATTGG
>Ga0209707_1001481_pt1 | contig 13115 bp, 9 predicted proteins | sample EN4Hudsemesocosm_FD_184630 | JGI IMG/M metagenome (GOLD analysis project Ga0209707, IMG submission 184630) | Methane-oxidizing microbial communities from mesocosms in the Hudson Canyon - EN4B Hudson Canyon (SPAdes) (version 2) | ecosystem: Environmental > Aquatic > Marine > Cold seeps | place... | reverse complement strand
TACTACCTTAGCGAGTGGCATTTCTACTTCTCGACCATTCGACATTTTAACGACCAGTTGATCGCGATTTAGATCAGCATATAAAACAGCCAACTGTTTTTGTAATTCACTGTAATCAGCATCAAATTGTTTTCTTTGTCTCGCTAACTCAGCATATTGAACTGAACCTTCAGCTGCACCTTCAAGTTCTAATTGGCGTTTCTCTAAACGAAGTGATTCAATACCGTGATTAATTTTACCAATCTCGGCATATTCAAGATCTTTGATTTCATCGATAATATTATTACTTCGGCTTAAACGAAGTTGCAATTCATCATAGGCATCATCACCGGTGGCTACGACTTTACCTTTTTGTTTAACAGCCACTAGGCGCCCATAAAAACGGCCCCATTCACGACGCTCAATTGACAGTAATTCTTCCGGATAGCTTGCTTCGCCCAACCAAGGTGCATTGACCCAACGAAAATCCATACCAAAGTAATCGCGGTTACCGACTTTAACTAAGACACGTTCAGCGCTTATTTGACCTTCAGCTAATTCAACACCAGCACGCTTGAGTTGAGAAGCAGGCACGGTTTCCGTTTCAATGACTTCGCCGATTAACACTTCAGCTTGCTGATTTGGCTCTGTATAACTGACTTCCATCACGTCAGCCGGCCAAAAATGACTGAGTCCTCGCACGCCAATTAACAGTAATAAACCCACTACCATCACTAAGCTAATACTGACTGCACCGGCATTTAGCCACACCCAAGGGGTGCCACTTTTATACCAAGAAGAAAATGATTGTTTAGACATGTTGATTACCCTTCTTACAGACTGCTGTATTTAGTTCGTAAACGCTGACGAACAACTTCAGCCACGGTATTAAAGATAAAGGTAGCAACAAATAGCACCAATGCCGCCAAAAATAAGACTCGATAATGTGAACTTGCCACTTCTGCTTCAGGCATTTCAACGGCAATATTGGCTGATAAAGCACGGAAACCTTCGAAGATATTAAAGTCCATAATCGGTGTATTACCAGTTGCCATCAATACAATCATGGTTTCACCTACCGCACGACCTAAACCAATCATCACCGCTGAGAAAATACCTGGACTGGCAGTTAATATAACCACGCGTGTTAGTGTCTGCCACGGTGTTGCACCTAATGCCAACGATCCAATCGTTAAGTGCTTTGGCACTCCAAAAATAGCATCTTCAGTAATAGAGAATATGGTTGGAATAACAGCAAAACCCATGACCATTCCCACTACTAATGAATTTCGCTGATCAAAACCTACGCCATGGTCATTCAACCATTGCGGCATATTGCTATCAAATAACCATGCTTCAATGGTTGGGCTCATCGTCATTGATACCACGCCAACTAAAATGACAACCGGCACTAAGATTGCTGACTCCCAACCATCTGGAATACGCTCACTGAAACTGCTCGGTAATTTAGTCCAGCCCCATGCCGTCAACACAATCATCACCGGCGTCATGATAAATATACTGAATACACCAGGAAGGTTACCTTCAACGATTGGTGCTAACCATAAGCCCGCTAAGAAACCTAAAATAACGGTCGGTAAAGCTTCCATAATTTCAATGGTGGGTTTAACAATTTTACGCATGCCTGGAGACATGAAGTAAGCAGTAAATATCGCACCAAATATCGCCAAAGGCATGGCAATCGCCATGGCATACATCGCTGCTTTTAACGTACCAAATGTAAGTGGTGTTAGACTGAATTTAGGCTCAAAGTCATTACTTGCTGATGAAGACTGCCAGATATACTCTTCGCCATCACGACTTTCATACCACACTTTCTCCCATAATGAATGCCACGACACATCAGGGTGTTCATTATCAATAGCTAATAACTTAACGTGACCTTCAGGCGTCAAACTTAATAAACCATTTGCACGTGGTGAAATCGCCATCACCACATCATCATTGGCATTCACTGGATTTATTAACGGCTCAACTAACAAAGTCCGTTCTGCAGTGGTGTGATAGATGCCAAACTGACCAGTCGAATCTAAAGCCAAGAAACCTTTACGAGCATATTCTGGTGCGATAGCGATAATAGGCGATGATTGCTCATGGAAGCTACGCACATTATAAAGCGTGTAATTATTATCTTTATCTCGAACGGGGAACCATTGATCGACCTGACCATCACTACGACCAACCAGAATTGATATGCCACCCGTTAAAAATTCTAAGGTTGTGATATCAACATCAGAAGGTACGGCTTTGATCTTTTGTACTAATCTTGGTGCTGAAATATCTTGGATATCGTAGAACGAAATATTACCGCCATTATCAGCTAAATAAAGTTCTCGCTGATCGATATCAATCACTAAATGTGTTGTTTCAACTAGAGCAGGAAGCGTTATTTCTGCACTTAACTTTTCAATGGTAAATTCATCTTCATCCATAAAACTTTCTTCACGAACGAGACCGGTTACTAACAATCGTTTGTCAGCGGTTACAGCCGCTAATGTTGTTTGTTCTTCGTTACTCTGTACACTTAAAAAGCGTAATGCTTGCCCTTGATTATCGAACGCTAGCACTTCCCCACCTATTGGAAACTCAATTCTAGGTGTGATGGTACGGATATCATTAGGGTAACTAATTTTATAGGCTTGCTTGAAAACTAAAGCCTGGCCATTTTCAAAACCATAAGCAAATACACCCGTTGAAGGGTCACCTTTACCAAAACTACTAATCTCGGCTTCAGCCAAAGGTAATGTCGGCGTGAGCATTGTCTCGCCAGTATCAGCAGCAAAAAATCGTGCTTGGCCCTGCATATCTAAACTTAAAGCAACATCGTTATATTCATTCAACGTTAGATGCGTTGCAGTATTTGCTTGTGACTTAAACTCTGCTTCTGTCTCAATCTCTGCACCATAAAATAATGGCACCACAACATAAAGTAGATAGAAAAAAATCAATACGATGGCAAAAATAACGCCCAATCCACCGGCAGCCACACCAACTCTAGCAACACGATCTTTCGTTTCACGCCACTTACGACGGCGTATTGCTATCGGTGAGTTTGCTGGTGGTAATACGCTATTTTTTAGAGAATGTTCAACCATAAGTCTCTCAAAATTATTCAACAGAACTGTCATTCCCGCGTATGCGGGAATCCAACGATAGTGGATATTAGAACTGTCTATGGATCCCCGCATACGCGAGGATGACGGATGTTTTTATAGCAAAACGCCCCACACGAATGTAGGGCGTCGCTCAACGCTGACTAAAAGTCTTATTGAAGTTTAGCTAGCTCTTTTTCTACTACTGATGCTGGTAATGGAACATAGCCGTCTTTAATAACAACTTGTTGACCCGCTTTAGACAACATCATTTTTACAAACTCAATATCAAGCGGTGATAATGGTTTGTTAGGCGCTTTGTTCACGTAAACGTAAAGGTAACGAGATAATGGGTATGTGCCGTTTGCTGCATTTTCTTTAGTTGCTGCAATGAAAGGCTTGCCAGGTTTTTTAGTTAAAGCAACCGCTTTAACGCCTGATGTTTTGTAACCGATACCAGAGTAACCGATGCCATTTAATGACTTAGTTACACCTTGAACAACTGAAGCTGAACCTGGTTGCTCGTTAACATTGTTTTTGTAATCGCCTTTACACAATGCTTTCTTCTTGAAGTAACCATAAGTACCAGATACGGAGTTACGGCCGTAAATTTGGATACTGCCAAGACCATCAACTCCTGCTTGCCCCCAGTTAGTGATGTCTTCTGCATGGCCACATTTACGTGTTGCAGAGAAAATCGCATCAACTTGAGGAATAGATAAACCTTCGATTGGGTTATCTTTGTGTACATATACCGCTAAAGCATCAATCGCTACACGAATAGGGGTTGCTTTGTAACCGTATTTGGCTTCGAAAGCTGCCGTTTCTTTGTCTTTCATTTTACGGCTCATAGGACCGAAATTTGATGTACCTTCAGTCAATGCAGGAGGTGCAGTAGATGAACCCGCTGCTTGAATTTGAATACTTACGTTTGGATATTCACGTTTGAACTCTTCAGCCCAAAGTGTCATCAAGTTAGCCAATGTATCGGAACCAACACTTGAAAGGTTACCTGAAATACCGCTTACTTTTTCGTAATCAGCCAAAGCTGGATCAACATCAGCATACGTTGCTGCAGAAAATGCCATCGTTACCGCGGCACCTATGATTGCTAGTTTTTTTGTGAACATTATTGTCCAACTCCTAAAATTAAAATCGAAATAATAAGTAATCAAATCTAAATTACGCCGACTAGTATCTCGTTTGAATGTGACAATGATATTAAAACTATATGACAGTTATGTTACATCGCTAAAAATGACATAAATACTGGCGTTATTACTTGATTTCATATCTCTATCATTGACTTATTGCCGCTGAGCTATGATAATTTTCCGTTTAAAAACTTATGATTGCATACCTAATTCGTGAATAAAATCGCTCATCAACGTCAATGGCTTTACCTGCTCACAGCACTCGTGCTGTTAATGCAGTCGTTTGCTATTTGGCATGATGCGTCACATCCTTTCCATCTTGCAGAAGACGAATGTCAGCGCTTTGAAAGCATTAGCCATACACCTTCAATTACACCATCGTTAGCCATAATCCCTGAGTTCAGCACACACTTTCGTGTTGATGAATCACTTATTAACATCACTTATGCAGAAAAACGCCTACGTGAACAACATGCCATTCGTGCACCCCCTATTTTTTCATAGCTTGTAAGTCTCACCTTTTTATTGTCAGAACTGATCCGTCCAATGATGATTTAGCTCTGCAACTCACGCTATGAGAAAACACCATGAAAAAATTAAAATTAACGCTGCTTATTGCGGCCGTACTTGCACCTACATCCCTTGTTTTTGCTAACGATCTTGATGATTTAAAGATTGAAGTTGCCCAAATGCGAGCTGATTATGAACAACGAATTCAGCAATTGGAACAACGTCTTGCTGAGACAGAAGTAAAACAAAATAACGTGCAAGCTGAGATTGCTACAGTAAAAGCCACACCAAGCTCATCAAAAAATAACAATAGCTTCAACCCTGCCATTAGCATGGTCTTGAACGGTCAATTTAGTGATTACTCCGAAAATACTGATGACTATGAACTCGACGGTTTTTCAGTACAAGGTGAAGGCGGCCTAGCCCGTGAAGGATTCTCTTTAGGTGAAAGTGAAATCACCATGAGTGCCAGTGTTGATCAGCTTTTATTCGGTCAAGCAACTATCGCCTTACATGATCATGAGGGTGAAACAGAAGTCGGGATTGAAGAAGCTTTTATCGAAACATTGGGCTTAAATAATGGCATGACTGTTCGAGCTGGTCGCTTTTTCTCGCCTATTGGCTATTTAAATGAAAAGCATATCCATGCTTGGAATTTTGCTGACGCACCGCTTATTTATCGTGGTCTATTTGGCAACCAGCTCGGTACCGATGGCGTTAAACTATCTTATTTATTGCCCATAGATTTATATGCCGAAATCGGTGGTACGGTAGGCAGTGGCGACCAATACCCTAGTAGCGGTGAACATAGCGGCATAGGCGACTGGTTAGTCTATGCTAAAACAGGGGGTGATATTGGCACTAACCATAGCTGGCAAGTGGGCGTTTCACATTGGCAAGCTGAGCCTGAAGATCGTGTCTATAGTGGCGGTCATGACCACGGTGGTGGCGCTGATCCCGTATTATTTAACGGTGATACTGATATTAGCAACCTATCTTTAGTTTACAAATGGGCGCCTAATGGCAACTTTAGAGAACGTAATTTCACCCTATTAGCCGAATATTTTCACCTCGATGAACAAGGGGATTTAAGTAATAGCGCAGAACAAGCGACTTATAATGGCGAGCAGTATGGTGGTTTTATTGAAGGTATTGTCCAATTTTCACCTCGATGGCGTACTGGCGCACGTTATGACTGGTTAGGGAGTAATTTGCGTGCTTCTGATGATGAATTATTAACAGACGCTGATCTGGATTTTTCAGGGTTTAATCCTCAGCGTTATAGCATGATGCTGGAATGGTTACCGAGTGAGTTTAGTCGCGTTCGCGCTCAAATAAACCATGATAAATCATCGCGTAATAATGATGATACCCAAGTATTCTTACAATATACCGTTAGCATTGGTGCCCATGGCGCCCATAGCTTTTAGGAGAAGCCTTATGAAAAAATTTATTTATTTTTTATTATCGCTAATAGCAACTTCACCCGTTATGGCAGATATCAATATATTTGCCTGCGAACCTGAATGGGCGGCCTTAAGCCAAGAACTAGGCGGCGATAAAGTGAAGGTATTTTCAGCAACTACGGGTTTGCAAGATCCGCATTATATTCAAGCTCGGCCAAGTTTGATCGCCAAAGCAAGACAAGCTGATTTATTAGTATGTACAGGCGCAGAACTAGAAAGTGGCTGGTTGCCGTTACTACAACGTAAAGCGGGCAATGCAGCGATTCAGACGGGGGCTGTGGGTTATTTTATGGCCACCGACTATGTTAGCTTGATGGCTGTTCCAAGCTCACTGGATCGCAGTCAGGGCGATGTGCATGCCGCAGGAAATCCGCATATTCAAACCAGTCCGCTTTATATTATGCAGGTTGCCGAAGCACTGTCACAACGCTTGCAAGATATCGATGCTAACAATGCTGATGTTTATCAACAGCGTAGTGTAGATTTCAAACAACGCTGGCAAGCGGCTATCGACAAATGGCAAAAGCAAGCAACGCCACTCAAAGGTACGTCGATTGTGGTGCAACATGATAGTTGGATTTATCTATTTGACTGGCTGAACTTGAACAAGGTCGCCGTACTTGAAGCAAAACCAGGCGTCGCCCCCACCGTAAATGATCTGAACAAGGTACTCAATCACCTTAAGACATCGTCTGCCAAGCTTGTTATTCATGCGGCATATCAATCACCACGGGCGACGGATTGGCTGGTGGATAAAACTGCGATAAGCAAAGTGACCTTGCCATTCACGGTAGGCGGCAATGAACAAAGTACCGATTTATTTAGTTTGTTTGATGACACCATTCAACGCTTACTGGATGCACATAAATGATCTGGTCTAATTTTGACCTAATGCTGATTGTGCCCGCCTTTTTGGCGGGTGCACTGGTACTATCAACCCATGTTCCTTTGGGACAAGAGGTATTGAAGCGAGGCATTATCTTTATTGATATTGCCATCGCGCAAATAGCTGCTTTGGGTGTGATTGCTGCCACAGTGTTTGGCGGTGATCTTGCCTCTTGGCAAGTTCAATTATTTGCCGCTTTAGCTGCCATTATGGGTGCCACATTGATCCATTTCTTAGAACAACAATACGTCGATATATTAGAAGCGCTTATCGGCTTATTGTTTGTACTTTCCGCCAGTGCAGGCATGTTATTAGTCAGCTATGCACCGCATAGTGATGAACTATTACATGACCTATTGGTTGGACAGATCTTATGGGTTAGTTATGAACAGTTACTCTGGGTAGCAGCACTTTACCTTCCCCTACTATTGCTTTGGTTTTCGGTAAAAACGAAACACCCTATGCTCTTTTATATCGTGTTTTCATTAGCGGTAACGGCATCGGTACAGTTAGTTGGCATATACTTAGTTTTCGCAAGCTTGATTCTACCTGCACTCGCCAGCCGTAACATATCATCGCGATTCAAAGCATTATCAGTCGCTTATTTAATCGGCCTAAGTGGTTATTCGCTTGGGCTTATCGGCTCACTCGTTTTTGACTTACCGACCGGAGCCATAACTGTCTGGAGCTTACTAATGATGTCACTGATCTTTCATCCGTTCTTTAAAGATTAGGCCTGTACAGATCTTTAGCACTTTCTAAGATTTATATGACCGACTATCCGTGCTCACCTAAAAGGTGTATTACAACGTCATAAAAAATGATGATGATTTTATGACAGAGAACTAAGTTTATAGGGAGTTAGTTATCAAGCACATGTTTTAAGGGGAAACAGCAGCGAAATTGTGAGCCTTCACCGACCTCACTAGTTATACGAAGTTCTGCTCCATGACGTTGTAGTATATGTTTAACAATTGCTAAACCTAGACCTGTTCCGCCCGCCTCTTGTGATCGACCACTATCTACACGATAGAATCGCTCTGTTAGACGATCTAAATGATGTTCGGCAATGCCCTGACCATTATCACTCACCTCAATACAGCCATTTGTGTCGCTTACCGCCCAGCGAATAGTCACCGTTGAATCTGCAGGTGTGTACTTCACCGCATTAAACACTAGATTAGACACTGCACTGCGTAGCTCATCACTATCTGCTAATAATAATTTGTCACTTTCAAGCTCTAGTTTGATCGTGTGCTGCTGATATTGTTTTAATTGTTGTGCATCTTTAGCAATAGAACGCAACAAATCACCCACATCAATGGGTCTATGTTCTAAAGGCTTTTCACCCATTTCTAGCTGTGACAATGTCAGTAAATCTTTGATCATCGCATCCATTCGTTGTGTCTGTTGTTGCATTACAGGTAATGCGGTACCCCATTGCTGTGCTGAACTTTCAGCAGTAAACATTTCTAAATAGCCATGTAATACCGTCAAAGGTGTACGTAGTTCATGCGATACATTGGCCACAAAATCACGTCGCATACGTTGCAGCTTAATTGTTTGAGTCATATCGCGAGCAATAAGTAAGCGCCCTTGCCCCATATAATTAACAATCTTCACCTCAAGCTGCTGTTCGGAGCGTATTGGTGAGGCAACAACTGCCACGCTATCTTTACTGATGGGGGCATGTAATAACTTATGAAATTCAGGATCGCGAATCAGATTATTAACCCGGACATGACTATCTTGAGGCCAGCGAATTCCTAATAATATTTGTGCCGCCTTATTTGCCCACTCAACCTTACCAAAATCTCCCATCACAACGACGGCATCAGGTAAAGCGGCTGTTGCTGCTTGGAACTGCTTTAAATAGCCTCGCAGTCTTTTCTTACGTGACTTATTTTGCTTGCCAACCCGATCAATTTCTCTACAAATATCATCAATCACCCCATCAACACTAGGTGGCTTATATTTTTTTGGCTCTTTTAACCAAAAATAAAGCCTATTCCAAATACGCTGGAGCCACATTGCATAGGCAAACGTAGCTATAAACATCACCAGTAACATTTGATCAAATAGCAGACCTACAAAACCAGCGACACTTACGATCGTGATTAAACGCCAATAATCCCAAATCATCATATTGCTGACCCTTTCACCATTTATTCTTCTGCAAAACGGTAGCCAACACCACGTACCGTTTGTACTAGATGGTCATGCTTGGAAGGCTCTAATGCTTTGCGTAGACGACGGATATGCACATCAACAGTGCGTTCTTCGATATACACCGTATCGCCCCACACATGGTCGAGTAATTGTCCTCGGCTATAAGCACGCTCAGGATTACGCATAAAGAAATGTAATAAACGGAACTCTGTCGGGCCAAGATCTATTCTTTGTTCATCAACTGTCACACGGTGACTTTTTGTATCTAAAATTAATCCCGCTATGTCGATTTTTTGATTTTCACCCGTCTCTGATAAATTGCAGCGACGCATCACAGCTTTAATTCTAGCCATCAATTCAGGTGGTGAAAATGGCTTATTAATATAGTCATCAGCACCAACACTCAGGCCTTTGACCATATCTTCGCTTTCACCTTTTGCCGTCAACATAATCACCGGAATACTGGCCCATGACTCAACGGCTCGCAATCGACGAATGAATTCAATACCGTCAATTCCAGGTAACATCCAATCTAATAAGATTAGCTCTGGTTGCTGATTTTTTAACCAATCCAACCCTTTTTCAGCATTACCAACAGATTCACAGTCAAAGCCAGAGTGTCTCAAAGAGAAACACAGCATATCTCTGATTGCTACATCATCTTCTACTACTAAAATTGTTGTTGCCATTCGGGCACCTTAATCCTGATATTGATCAGTCTATCTTAACAACACTATATTACAGATTTATAACAGTCCGCTGAAATTCATTATCTAATTAAGTAGAAGCCTGCACACAGCGTAAGATGCCATAATCATATTCACCCTCAAGCTCATCATAAGCCGGCTTTAAGCGACCTTTTTCTTGATCTTCTTGTGACTCTAATACAAATATAATCTCATTATATTCAGCATCACTTAGATCTAGTACGTCACGAACATCAAGCAACCCCACTTCAATCGCATCCGCTAAATGCGTATAAATCGTGCTAATTTTCACGTCACGTTGACGTGCAATCTGTTCAATATCTACACCTTGCTGATAACAGATTAACGTTTCATTAACGGTTGAGCTCAGACGATTATTCAATAACTCTGACAAGGGATGTTTTGCGATTTCATTAATGAACTCTTGCCCGTACCGAATCAGTTTTTGTTCACCTACACCCGACACCTTACTGAGAGCCACCAGCGTAACAGGCCTACTTTTTAACATTTCCAATAAGGTAGCATCATGGAATATCACATACGGTGGCACACCGTGTTCTTCAGCCAAACTCAACCGCAAAGCGCGTAACGCTTCCCATAGAGATTCATCTTGTGGACGAACGGAATTCTTCTGTTTTTTCTCTTTGGCTATTTTTTCTGGTTTAGATTGCTTACGTAACTGTAATGTTTGTTCGCCACGCAATAATGCCCGACATTTTTCAGTCAGCACTAATGCCCCATGGCGTTCCACATCAGTATCTAAGTAACCCAATGCAATTAACTGCCTAAATAAGCTTTTCCATTCCGTAACGGGTATGTCACTACCAATACCAAAAGTGCTGATTTGATCATGATTATTTCGTTGAATACGCTCATCACTTTTGCCATGCAAAATATCAATAATATAGTTCACACCAAAGCGCTGTTCGGTTCGATAAATACACGATAAGGCTTTTTGTACAGCCTCTGTTCCATCCCATTTTTCAGGGGGTGTTTGGCAATTATCACACTGGCCACAAGCGTGCGTTCCTGTCTCATCAAAATAGCTTAATAAAGTCTGTCTTCGACAAGTAGCCACTTCACAGAGCCCCAGCATAGACTCTAATTTCTGATGCTCTACCCGCTTATGTGCTTCATCCGCCTTTGAGTCCTGCACAAACTGACGCAAAGTGATGACATCTTGTAATCCATACGCCATCCACGCATTAGAAGGTTCGCCGTCACGGCCTGCACGACCTGTTTCTTGATAATAGGCTTCAATACTTTTAGGCAAACTTAAATGAGCGACAAAACGTACATCAGGTTTATCGATCCCCATTCCAAAAGCAATGGTGGCCACGATAATTACACCTTCTTCACGCAAAAATCGTTGCTGATTTCGCTGCCGAACCTCTTGGGGCAAACCTGCATGATAAGGCAGAGCAAGTCGACCTTGTTCAGCTAACCACTCTGCTGTTGCTTCTACTTTTTTACGTGATAAACAATAAACAATACCTGCATCGTCAGGATGATTATCCTGTAAAAATGTCCACAAACGTTGTTTAGGATTATTACCTTCTGAGATGGCGTAATGAATATTAGGCCTATCAAAACTATTAATAAATACACGCGCATCAGCCAATTGAAGTTGGGCAATGATTTCATCACGTGTTCGTTGATCCGCTGTTGCCGTTAAAGCGACACGAGGGATGACTGGGTAGCGTTCATGTAATAATTTGAGTTGTTGATAATCAGGCCGAAAATCATGGCCCCATTGCGAAACACAATGCGCCTCGTCAATCGCAAACAAAGCTATTTGACATTGATCTAATAAATGTAAAAACTGCTGATTTAATAATCGTTCTGGGGCAACATAAAGTAATTCTAGATCTTGATTGAGTAATTGTTGCTCTATTTCATAAGCCTCACTAGAACTAAGACTAGAATTAAGATACGCGGCCTTGATGCCTAATTGTTGTAGCGCATCGACCTGATCTTGCATTAAGGCAATAAGAGGTGAAATAACAATCGCCGTTCCATCACGGACTAATGCAGGAATCTGATAACACAGGGATTTACCACCACCTGTAGGCATTAATACTAAGGCATCATTCCCATCAAGTAGCTCTTGAATAATATCTTGCTGATCATGACGAAACTGGTCATAACCAAACGTCGATTGAAGTATTTCTTGGGCGCGTTTCATTTGCACTATTCTACATAAAAAAGGCCTCGAATGAGGCCGTTTAAGATGTCATTATTAAAGATAACAATAACTGCTCAAGGTGTTTAGACTTTTCTTCTAAGGCGCGTCAGGAGGAAAAGATGAATGCCCTGTGCCGTTATTTAGGACATGAAGCCTTTAATCATGAAGAATATTCCTGCCGCCATGACAGCTGCAGAAGGTACGGTAATTATCCACGCTGTAATAATCTTCTTAATGGCGTCACGCTTCACATATAAATTCTTTTTGTCTTCTTTTAACGTTTTCTTCGATTGTTTAAGAGACTCTTCTTCTTCATCAATCAAACGATAAAGTGCTGTTATACGTTCGTAATCTTGTTCTACCTTAGCTTCTTTTTTATCTAAATCTGTTAATTCATTACGTAGTACACCTAAGGTTTTTTTCTCACCTTTGATATCTGCTTTATCTTGAGCGATGTCATCCTCAATCTCAGTTTTCACGGAAGAATCTAGCCACTCACGTAAGAAGCCAACACCAAAAATACCACCAATCGCAATATGTGTTGAACTTACCGGTAAACCTAATTGACTCGCAATAATCACCGTAATCGCCGCTGCCATCGCCACAGAAAAAGCGCGCATTTGATCTAATTCGGTAATTTCACTACCCACCGTTCTAATTAATCTAGGACCATATAATGCCAAACCAATTGCGATACCAAGTGCACCAACAGCCATCACCCAAAGAGGAATGCCTGCTTTAGAAGAAATACCGCCCGTCATGACAGCATCATTAATAGCCGCTAAAGGACCAATGGCATTGGCCACGTCATTAGCACCATGGGCAAAACTCAATAATGCCGCAGCAAAGATTAATGGCACGGTAAACAGTACATTCACACCGCCGCGATCATTTTCTATTGCTCCTAATTTGGCTTTAATTGATTTTTTCATCCAGAAGAAAACCA
>Ga0209707_1001475_pt1 | contig 13140 bp, 15 predicted proteins | sample EN4Hudsemesocosm_FD_184630 | JGI IMG/M metagenome (GOLD analysis project Ga0209707, IMG submission 184630) | Methane-oxidizing microbial communities from mesocosms in the Hudson Canyon - EN4B Hudson Canyon (SPAdes) (version 2) | ecosystem: Environmental > Aquatic > Marine > Cold seeps | place... | reverse complement strand
GTAATAGTTTGTATTCTACTCTTCTGTTTTCTTTCCAACACTCAACTGTTTTATCTGTACAAGTTGGGTTACTCTCACCAAAACTTACCATAGTAATAGAAGAAGAAGAAATACCATCAGCAACTAGTGCATCTTTTGCAGACTTAGCTCTTTTTAATGCCAGCGCGTAGTTGTACTCATCAGTACCCCACTCATCACTGTTACCTTCTAATTTAATTTTTGTGTTTTGATCTAATGCAGATAATTTAACTGCGTTTGATTTTGCCAATTCTCTGTTTGATTCATCTAAGTTATATTTGTCAAATGCAAAATACAAGTTTTCAACAAAAACTTTTTTCCCAGCAACCATTACATAGTTACCATTAGATTTTGAATTGTCAGAACTCATTCCATCATGTGAACTCATAGTATCAGTTGAAGAATCCATAGAATTCATAGCTGATTCTGAGTTGTTAGCTTGTGACTGAGAAGTTGCACCATTTTGGCTCTGTGTAGAACCATCCATTTCGACATTTTTTTGACTACAACCTGCGAATAACACTGCAGCTAATAATACTGAATATACACCATACTTTTTCATATCTATCCTTTAATTTTAAAAATTCTACACAAAGAATACTTAATAATCCATTTATTTTTAGTAACATAAGAGATTACCTTGCACTTTTAACGCAGTAATTCACATTTAAGAAACATTATTTTTTGCGTAAAATTGTTATTTTGATTATTATATCAGAAAATAATTAATTTCAGTACTAAAATAATGATCTTTTACTACCAATCTATGGATTGTAGTTTTCCACTGTTTAGAGGGAATAAGAAAGACTTATTATAATTAATTCGAATAATTCCCAAAGAACTCTTACCTTTATAATTTTTTATAAAAAGTATTGACTCTCCATCCGATGAAAATTTTGGAAATTGATTTCGACCCGTTGTTGTTAGCCTTCTGATAAAATCACTTTTAGTTGAGATTAAATAAAGGTTGAAACTTCCCTTACTAAACTCATTGGTACCTTCTCTACTTGTATACACAATATAATCTTTATATGAAGTAGCAGATGAATTATTTCGTCCATGATAAACCAATCGTTCAACACCTCTTTGGTTTAATTTTTTTGCAAATATATTTGGATGTTTTAATCTATCAGATACAAAAACAACTTTAGTGTCATTTTCTACAAAGTTACCACTTACATCAATTCCCTTGTATTTGGTAATTCTGGTTTTGATTTTCTTTTCTAAATCATACATGTATACATCTGTTTGCCCTGTAGGAGACATAGTAAGTAATATCTTTTTCCCATCTTCACTCACATCTGAAGCAATAATCATACCATCACTTTTTAAAATTTGTTTTTTCTTTCCTGAGTACAAGTTTGCCAACATTAACGTTGGCACAGTTTTATTATAGGTTGTGTAATAAAATGATTCTTGAGATTTGTCTGCCCATTTTGGAAAAACATTTAAACCATTTTTAACAATAACTTTTTGAAATTTAAGCGTGTAATCGGCGATAACAATTTCACTTTTTTTAGCCCCAACAGATCTTGAGAAAATAACAAACTTGTCCATCCAATCAATTGATGGTGCATTTAAATATTTATTTACAGCAATTGCAGTTCTGTGTGCCAGAAATGGAAACCTATTTTTTTTGGAAGTAGTAAATGACTTATTAAATACAGACTTATTTGAATTTACATCAAATAAACTGATGTACAAAAGTATACCCTCAAAGGCACTTTCTTGTATTTGTATGTTTAAAAACAAGTCTATGTCATTTTGTTTCATTAATGCATTTTCTGGACTGGCATTATAAGCTATACTTTTATTAAAATTTGAAACATTAAAGTGTCCACTTACTGCTAAATCTTGTTTAATTATTTTCTGTATACTTTTAGCTATGTTTACATTGGCTGAATCCGTTGCAACTGAAATATTAATGGAAGGAAGATTATGTGATTTTTTGATAATTTCCATGCTTGCATCAATGGCAAATAATGTATTAAAACTAATAAGTAAAACGAGTAAAACTTTATTCATATTTATCCTTTTTCTGCTGTAAATGTAACAGCTATTTCTTGTTTTGAGCCTCTTTTGTGAGGTGGGTATGATACTAGCTTTTGAGCTTCTAGGAAATCCCGAAGCGAGTTATTAAAAGCGTTATCGGAAGAGTTTTTGAGAAATTTAAAATCAAATGACCCACTGCTAGAAATAATGATTAGTACTTTAGCAGATAAACCATCAATAATCAACATAGGATTCCAACGGCTTGCCAAAATATCATAAATTTTGGAATAATATTCGTCATTTTTATTTTTGGTATCGGTAGGAACTCTAACGGATGACTTTGCTTTAACAGAATCAAGTAGTTTTGATACTGTAACATTTTTACTTTTTTGTTGTTTTTCAAATTTTGATTTAAATCTACTGGTTACGGTACTTTTTTTAACATTTAGAACCCTTTGTTTAGTAACTTTTGGGGCATTTGTTTTAACATTTGAAAAAAGTGACTTTAAGTTACTTCGTTTTTTTGCACTGGTTGATGATGATTTCTTGACAATTTTGTTAGATTTTTTTGTATCAATTTGGTCAGTTCTACTTTTGACAGGTTTATTTTTTTTCTCTTTAAGTGGTTCTATTATCATATCAAGTTCAAGGACAGTTACCTTTGAGATGGCATCGAATTTTTTTACATTTTGCGTTTTGAGATAAAGGGCAGTAACAAGTATAATCAACAAATATATTCCAAATGATAAAACACCTGAAAGAAGAAAATTATTTTTATCGTCTTTTGTTTTTTTTAGTTGTGTAAACATCAAAGATTAACCGTCTGTAATCAATGAAACTTTAAAGAATCCAGCCTCTTTCACAGATTTTAATACGTATATTATATCATCATAAACAAGCGTTTTTTCAGCTCTTAAATGAATGGGAGTATCTCTATTTTTGTCTTTTGCAAACAATACAAAGCTGTCAGCAAAGTTTTCCAATTTATATTTTACTTTATTTAAAGTAATCGTTCGATCTTCAGTTATAAATATATCTATTTTTTTGTTCACTTGTACTTGTTTTGATTTACTTCCACGTGGAAGATTGATCGGCTCCTCAAATTCAATAACAGGTGCAGTTACCATTAATATGGCTAATAACACCAACATTACATCAACCAAAGGGGTAATATTCAATTCAGGTTTTTGATTATAATCATACATCTGAGTATTTTACCCTTTTGAGACTAAAATTTTTGTTTGAGCTTTTAAATAAGTATCAAATTCATAAATTTTTCTTGTAATTAACTGATGGAAAGTGTATGCAAAAATTGCAACAAATATACCAGCGGCAGTAGCGACAAGGGCTTCTGAAATTGCAGGAGCAATGACCGAAAAACTTACTTTTGATTGAGTAGAGAACTTAGCAAAAGATTCAAGAATACCAACAACTGTACCAAATAATCCGATAAAAGGTGAAGTAGATGAGACGATTGATAACCAAGATATACCTGTACTTGCTTCTCTGATTAGAGAAATTTCACAAGCGCCTAATATTTCTTTTGTAGTTGTACCTTCAGGAGATACACATCTGCTTAAACTTGATAGTGGGTTAATTCCCATACCTCTGTTTATAAGTGACTCTAAAGATTTTTTTTCATTATTAACCAGTGCGGTTAATGACATATATTTATAACTAAATATCCAGATTGTGAGTATAAGATAAATAGACAGCAGTCCAAGAACGAAAAACGTTATTGCACCGCCGTTATTTAAATAATTTAATATTGAATCAATCATTTAAGCAATTACGCAAAAGAATTGATTTTTGCTTCTACTGCAGCTAAAGATACATTGGCATCTTTAACAGAATTAACTAATTCTTTAGCAGAATCAATATTTTGAGCTGTTTGTGAGTCTTCACCTTGAGTTAAGGCAACTGCACCATCAGCTAGTACATCAATAGAGTTTTCGCTAACTTTAACATGTCCCCAGTTAATAGCTACGGCCTCTACAGAATCTTTTTTTTCAATTACAATCACACCAACAGTTAAAGATGATACAAGTGATGCATGTCCAGGTAAAACACCGAACTCTCCCTCTTTTCCAGGGAGAGTCACAGTTTTTACATCATCACTAAAAATTTGACCGTTTGGAGTAACTATAGATAATTTAATTGTATCCATGTTTTACCTTAATAGTGACTACTTCATTCCCTCTGCTTTGGCAATAGCTTCATCGATACCACCAACCATATAGAATGCATTTTCTGGTAAATCATCATATTTACCATCAATAATACCTTTGAAACCAGCAATTGAATCAGACAATTCAACATATTTACCTGGGCTTCCTGTAAAGATTTCTGCAACGAAGAAAGGCTGAGATAAGAATTTCTCAATTTTTCTTGCTCTTGATACTGTAAGCTTATCTTCTTCAGATAACTCATCCATACCAAGAATCGCAATGATATCTTGTAAATCTTTATATTTTTGAAGTGTAGATTGTACACCTCTGGCTACAGCATAATGCTCATCACCAAGTACATCTGCACTTAAAATTTTAGACGTTGAATCAAGAGGATCAACCGCAGGGTAGATACCTTTTTCAGCAATCTTTCTGTTAAGTACTGTTGTTGCATCAAGGTGAGCAAAAACAGATGCAGGAGCTGGATCTGTTAAGTCATCCGCAGGAACATATACTGCTTGTACAGAAGTAATAGAACCTTTTGATGTAGATGTAATTCTTTCTTGAAGTTTACCCATTTCTGAAGCAAGTGTAGGTTGGTACCCAACTGCTGAAGGAATTCTTCCAAGAAGTGCAGACATCTCTGAACCTGATTGTGCAAATCTAAAGATATTATCAACAAACATAAGTACATCAAGACCTTTTTCATCTCTAAAGTACTCAGCCATTGTAAGACCAGTAAGTGCAATTCTGTTTCTAGCACCTGGAGGTTCGTTCATCTGACCGTAGCACAGTGCAACTTTGTCAAGTACATTTGAATCTTTCATTTCGTAATAAAGGTCATTTCCTTCTCTTGTTCTCTCACCTACACCTGCAAATACAGAGTAACCAGAGTGTTTGAACGCAACGTTGTGAATAAGTTCCATGATAATAACTGTTTTACCAACACCAGCACCACCAAATAGTCCAATTTTTCCACCTTTTGAATAAGGAGCAAGTAAATCAACTACTTTAATACCAGTTTCGAACATTTCAGTTTTTGTAGATTGCTCTTCAAAAGCTGGAGCTTCTCTGTGGATTGACCATCTTGGACAATCAGCAGAAATCGCTTCACCATCATCAACAGGTTCTCCAATTACGTTAAAAATTCTTCCTAAAACATCATCACCAACTGGTACTTGAATTGGGTTACCAGTTGCAGTTACTTCTTGACCTCTAGTTAAACCTTCAGTCATATCCATAGCAATAGTTCGAACACGACTATCACCAATGTGTGCAGCAACTTCTAATACAAGTCTTTCAGCGTTAGCATCAGATTGTTGTACTTCAATTGCTTCATTAATTTCTGGTAAGTATCCGTCGAATTCAACATCAACGACGGGACCCATTACCTGAATAACTTTACCTTTCATACGGGCAGCTCCTTTAAATTATTTTAATGATTCAACACCACTGATAATTTCTATCAGTTCTGTTGTAATCGCAGCTTGTCTAGCTTTATTATATTCAATTGTTAGCGCATTAACTTTTTCTCTTGCATTCGTTGTTGCAGCTTCCATAGCTTGCATACGCGCACTATGCTCAGCAGCCAACGAATCAATTAAAGAGTAATACATATTAAAATCTATATATTTACCTGTTAATTCAACTAAAACTTCATCATCATCATCAGGTTCAATATCAAGCATAGAAGTTTCATTCTCATTGATTGAAACATTTTCTAAACTCACTGGCAACAATTCTCTGACTTTAACTTCTTGAGTTAACATATTAAGAAATCCATTGTAAACAAGGATTACTTTATCTGTAACACCGTCATTAAAATCTTTAACAGCACTTTCAATAAAATTACAAGCTTTGTCATAGTCAGGTGCAGCTGATAAGTCAGTCACTGCTTGTTCTAAGTCTACTCCTTGGAAAGAGAAATAATCATTTCCTTTTCTTCCAGATACTCTTAGTCTAACATTTACACCTTTTGCTTCATACTCAGCTTTAAGATTATTAACTGTTTTAATTGATGCCATGTTAAAACCACCACACAAACCTTTATCAGCAGTTACAAAAACGATATCAACCGTTTTTGGGTTTTCACAAGGAAGAAAAGCTTTATTAATATTCTCTTCATCTTGTACGCTGCTAACTCGGTGTGCGATCTCAGAAAGTACATCATTCATCTTGATTGCATAACTTTTAGCTTGATCAGACAGTTGTCTGGTTCGCGTAAGTTTTGCAGAAGATACAAGCTTCATAGCTTTTGTAGTTTTCTGAGTGTTTGAAACACTTCCAATTTTTAATTTAATCTCTTTTAAGTTAGCCATAGACTATCCTTACTTAGCACTAAATACAGTTAAGAACTCTTCTAATGCTGATTTCAACTTCTCTTCAGTATCATCATCTAACTTTTTGTTAGTTTTGATAGCATCTAAGATGTTTGAGTATTTTTGCTCAATAAATGGGTGTAGCTCTGATTCAAATCTTACAACATCTTCAACAGCAACATCATTTAAGTACCCTCGAGTACCAGCATAAATAATACAAATTTGTTTTTCAATAACAAGTGGTGCATTTACACCTTGTTTAAGTACTTCAACCATTCTTTGTCCAAGTTCAAGTTCTTTTCTTGTATTTTCATCAAGATCAGATGCGAACTGAGCAAATGCTTCAAGCTCTCTATATTGAGCAAGAGTAAGTTTTAATGTACCAGCAACTTGTTTTGTAGCTTTAATTTGTGCAGCTCCACCAACTCTAGAAACTGATAAACCAACGTTAATTGCAGGTCTGATACCTGAGTTAAATAGGTTCGTTTCAAGGAAGATTTGCCCATCAGTAATTGAAATTACATTTGTTGGAATATATGCAGCAACATCCCCTGCTTGAGTTTCAATAATAGGTAATGCAGTAATAGAACCACCACCTAATTCATCGTTAACTTTTGCAGCTCTCTCAAGTAATCTTGAGTGTAGGTAAAATACATCACCTGGGAATGCTTCTCGACCTGGAGGTCTTCTTAATAATAAAGACATTTCTCTATATGCAACCGCATGTTTAGATAAATCATCATAAATAATTAAGGCATGTTTACCTTGATCTCTAAAGAATTCAGCAATCGTAACTGCTGTATATGGTGCTAAAAATTGTAATGCAGCAGAATCTGCAGCACTCGCATTTACAACAACAGAATAATCCATTGCTCCACCCTCTTCAAGAGTTCTAACAACTGAAGCAACTGAAGATGCTTTTTGACCGATTGCTACATAAATACAAATAACATCTTCACCTTTTTGGTTAAGAATTGTGTCAATTGCAACTGTAGTTTTACCAGTTTGTCTATCTCCAATAATAAGCTCTCTTTGACCTCGTCCGATTGGAACAAGAGCATCAATTGCTTTAATACCTGTTTGAAGTGGTTCATGAACTGATTTTCTAGCCATAATCCCAGGAGCTTTTTCTTCAACAACTCTACGTTCAGTTGATTCAATTGCACCTTTACCATCGATTGATTCACCTAGAGCATTAACAACTCTACCAACCATAGCTTCACCAACAGCTGTATCAAGAAGTCGTCCAACTCTTTTACAAGAAGTACCCTCTCTTAATCCGTGACCTGTTCCTAATACAACGATACCTGCAGAAGACTCTTCTAAGTTAGAAGCCATCCCTTTTTCACCGTTTTCAAATTCAACAAGCTCTCCAGCCATAACATTCTTAAGACCATATACTTGAGCAATACCATCTGCATAAGAGATGATTTTACCTGTCTCATTAATATCTACATTTAATTCAAAGTTATCAATTCTTTCTTTTATGATAGAACTGATTTCATCAGCTTGAATTTTTGCACCCATCCATTTTCTCCTTTGTAAGTTCTAAACTGCTTTTAAAATATGTTCAATCATTTGAGTTCTTAATCTGTCTTTAGAAAAAGAAATCTCAACACCAAGTCCATCTATATCAACTTTAATACCATCGTAATCACAAACATCCTGTTTTAAAGCAAGATTTACTTCAAACTTTTTACTAAACTCAGTTTCAATAGATTTTACATCTGCTGCTTTTAATTTACTGTTTGAATAAATAACACCTGTATAATTATTATTAATAATTGACAGTTGATTTTCTAACTCTTCAACAATACTAGGGATAATATCAAGTCTTTTATTTTCACCTAAAAGTTTGATTAAATTACTTACTGTATCACTATTTTTGTCATTTAACGATAAGATAAATTCAACTTTTTTTGATGATTTCACTTCAGAAGAAGAGATAATCTCATTAAATTTATTTTCACTATAAGCCAAAGAAATTTGACTTAACTCATCATTAATAGCTGCAATTGATTTTGCATCTGCATCAACCAATAAAGCTTTAACATATCTTTTTGCTACTAAATCAGTCATTACGCAACCTTCTTAAGTACTATGTTTGATAACTCTTCTTGAGACAACTCAATATTATCAGCACTTAGTAATTCATCGAGAATTTCAGAAACGACTTCTTTCTTAGCTCTTCTTGTTTCAACTTTGACTTTCTCATCAAAGTGTTTTTCTAGATTTGCAATGTCATTTTCAACAGCTTCGAGTACAGATTGTTTGATTTTATCAATTTCTGCATTTGCACCATCTACAACTTCAATTGCAAGTTTTTTTGCTTCTTCTAATTTTGCAGTCGTATCATCAACTTTTTTTTGTGAGGCATCTAAAGCATCTTGTACTTTATCTAACTCAGCTTGAATTGACGAACTTCTATCAGCAAAAGCAGCTTTTAGTTTATCCGCTAGCAGATACCAAAGTATTGCAGCAAATATAATAAAGTTCACGGTTCTTTGAATAATATCAGTTTCCGCACCTTCTGAATTAGCAAATAATGCTAAAGGAGCAAAAGCCAATATAATTAATAATAATTTTTTCATCTTTTCTCCCTTATATCGAGCTAATTTTAGCTTTAAGGCTCTCTTTAAAAAGAGGCATTTGTGAAGTTAAAGAATTTTTCAATGCTTTTGTGTCTTCTTCTAAGCTTTTTGCAAAACCTTCGTATTTTGTATCAATACTTGTTTTTGCAGCTTGAAGTTTAACATCAGCTTTTTCTTTCGCTTCGTCGTAAGCTTTTTCTCTTATTGCAGCAGCTTCTTTTTTAGCTACAGCAAGCACATCATTTGCTTCAGCCAGCATACCTTCAACGTTTGCACCGTTTGACTTTGCATTCTCTAAATCACTTTTGATTTGAGCTGCTCTGTCATCCATATGCTTAAGTAAAGGTTTAAATAGAGTACTGTTTAGTCTAGCAAGTACCACTAAAAAGATAATGCCAACACTAAGAAACAACACAGGACTTATGTCTAACATTCATTCCTCCATATTTTTTTACAGTTTAGTTTGACTAAAACTGCACAATATTAGCAAAAAAATGTATAATAGTATATTAAAGGAAGAAAATTTGTAGTTTACTTTTATAAAGTGTTACCAAAGTGTTTGGTAATTTTTTCAATATCTGCTTGAGAGCTGATTTTGATGGTGATTGTGTCATTTTGAAGTTTTATTTTTAGATTGTCAGATTTGAATTTTTCAAGTAAATTGTCAAGTGGTTTCAAGTCAAATGTTGATGTTTTTTTACTTTTTTTGCTTGCTTGTTTTACTTCACCGCTTTTTAAATTTTTAACAAGAATTTCAGTCTCTCTAACTGAAAGTTTTTGACCTATTATTGAGTCAGCTACTTTTTTTTGTTCATCTTCACTTAAACCAATTAATACTTTAGCATGACCTGCACTAATTTTTTCATTACCAAGTAATTGTTGAATATACACACTTAAAGATAATAATCTTAAAGTATTGGTAATTGAACTTCTACTTTTGAAAACAATTTCTGCTAATTCGTCATGTGTTAGGTTGTGCTCATTAATTAATTGCGCATAAGAATAAGAAAGTTCGATAACATTTAAATCATCCCTTTGTATATTTTCAATAAGTGCAAGTTCTCTTAGTTTGAATTCATCTGCTTCAACTATAGTCGCTTTAATTGTGTCCATGGAAGCTAGTTTGTGGGCTCTTAGACGTCGTTCACCTGCAATTAATGTAAATTCACTATCAGATACCTTAATAACTGAAATGGCTTGAAGAAGACCATACTTAACAATTGAGTCACTTAATTCTTTAAGCTTTGTTTCATCAAAAATTTTTCTCGGTTGATTTGGGTTAGCTTTGATTAAGTTGACGTCAATTTCTAACACACTTTCGTTTGATGTGCTTGTTGAGTTACCATACGCAGTCTCTACTTCTCCTAATAATTCACTTAGTCCTCTGCCTAATGCCATCATCTATCCTGCTATTGCTTTTGCTAAATTTGAATATGCTTTTGAACCAATTGCTTTTGCATCGTACAACATTATTGGTTTTCCAAAACTCGGGCTTTCAGCCAGTTTAATATTTCGTGGAATTACAACATAAGAGCTGTCATCAATTTTAAAAAGTTTAGATTCAAAATGTTGAGCAAGATCTGCAAATACTTGTCTTGACAAGTTATTTTGACTGCTGTACATGGTTGGCAAGAAACCTTTAATTTGAAGTTGTCTGTTGATTGTCTGTTTTACCAATTTAATAGTATTTAAAAGCTGCGCCAGTCCTTCTAGTGCGAAAAATTCACATTGGATAGGAATTAAGACGGAATTAGATGCACTTAAAGTATTAATTGTAATGGGTCCCAATGCGGGAGGTGAGTCAATAATAATATAGTCGTAATCTTTTCTGATTGGGTCTATTTTTCTTTTAAGTACCAATTCTCGTTCTTTACTGTTGTTGGTATAAAATTCTTTTTCAATTCCAACAAGTCCAATATTAGATGGAGCTACTTTTAAATTAGTAATTTCACTGTCTAATATAATTTCGTTTAGTTCTTTGGTTCCAAGCATAACGTGATAAATATTATATTCATAGGTATCACGTTGAAAACCCAAACTTGTTGTTGCATTGGCTTGAGGATCCGCATCAATCAATAGAACTTTTTTACCTTCAAGTGCGAGTGCTGCACTTAAATTTACCGCAGTAGTTGTTTTACCAACACCACCCTTTTGATTTGCAATTGCTATTACTTCTGCTGTCATCTTAAACTATACACCTTTTCTCCATCTATATCAATTGAACCATCTGTATTTAAGATGGCTTGACTTAGTGAAACTTTCTTGTTATTTATTGTTGCTTGGAAATTTTTACTCTTTTGAAATTCTATCTTATATTCTCTAAAAATTTGCTTCCATGATTGCGTTTTTGTTAGTTTTTCGAAATATAATTTTAAAACTTGCTTTTTATCAATTTCTATATCTAAGTATCCAAAATCGTCACTGACTTGCATTAAATTAAGCCCAATACCGCAATAGATCAAATCGCCACTTATGGTTGTAATGGTTCCACCTATTTTTTTGTCTTTTATATAAAAATCATTTGGCCATTTTAACCAAAGATTTGATTTCTTTTCTTGTAAAATAATTTTTAATACCAAGGAAAAATAGATAGATGCTGACTGCATTTCTAAATCTTTTGGTAAATCACTTTTTTTAAGAACAAAGGAGAAGAATAAATTTCCTTTAATTCCTTGCCAAGAATTACCACGACTACCAATACCACTTGTTTGGTGCGTGGTCATCACAGCAAGTGCAGAAGTATAAGACTCTTTTTTGATAAGTTCTCTTAAATATGTATGGGTTGATTCAACTTCGTTTAGTTCAATGATTTTCATAATTGATTATACATTAATTATTTCATATTACTGCAAAAGTAAATTCTAATTATTAATGAAGAGTGTCTCCCACACTTAATCTTTTACCCCGAACATAATCAGATGCATTAATTGCTTTTTTCGATGGGGCTTGTATGGTTTTAATTTTGACACTTCCACTTTTACATCCAATATGTACAGAATCAGCATTAATTTCAAGTATTTCACCCTCATTATTTGAAGAAGTTTCATTGAACAGTTCTATTTCTTTTAACTTTAATTGTGAATCTAAAAATATACCTGGCCAATAAGAATAGGCTTTGTATTTTAGGAAAAGTTCTTTAGCATTTTTAAAACTTGTCTTTCCATGCTCTTTTTTTATCTTTTTACATAAACTTGCATTTGCATTGTTTTGTTTTTTTGCTTCAATTTCATCAAATTTTAATAAAATCTTTAAAGTTAACTCTGCTGCTATTACAGATAACGCATCAAAGGCAACGTCTACTTCCATAGTTGGAGTAATTTTTAGATACTTGAACCCAAGAATGTCACCAGTATCAAGGCCTTCCTCCATTAACATTGCAGTGACTCCTGTGTACTTGTCATCATTTAGTAGTGATTCTTGTATAGGAGAAGCGCCGCGATATTGAGGCAATAAAGATGCATGTAGGTTGATACAAGGTGCAATGTCTAAGATTTCACGAGGCAATATTTGTCCATATGCAGCTACTACTATAAAGTCAGGTTTTAAGTCAATAATCTCTTGCCTAAGCTGCTCATTATTACGTAGACTAGTAGGTTGGTAGATGGGACAATTAATATCGTTGTCTAAGCAAAATTGTTTGATATGAGGTGCCGTTAGTATTTGTTTTCTTCCAACAGGTTTATCAGGTTGAGTAAACAAACCTACTATTTCAAAGTTACTGTTAAAAATCTCTTTAAATATAGTTGTCGCATAATCCGGTGTTCCCATAAAGAGAATTTTTTTGCTCATTGTTAAACCCTATTTCTAAAAATTGTTCCACTCAAGTGTTTTTCATGAAACAAGAAATCGTAGGCATTTGTCAAGTCAAAACCTGAGGAGAGATACATACTTTTTCCTCTGTTCATTAAAAACTTAGCAGCTTTTAGTTTAGTAACTATTCCACCTGTTGCAAATTCTGAATTAGGGGAATGTTTTACTTTCAAGTCTTCATCTTCAAGAGTATTTACCTCTTTAAGCAAAAGTGCATTATCATTTTCATGTGGATTGCAATCA
>Ga0209707_1001473_pt1 | contig 13175 bp, 12 predicted proteins | sample EN4Hudsemesocosm_FD_184630 | JGI IMG/M metagenome (GOLD analysis project Ga0209707, IMG submission 184630) | Methane-oxidizing microbial communities from mesocosms in the Hudson Canyon - EN4B Hudson Canyon (SPAdes) (version 2) | ecosystem: Environmental > Aquatic > Marine > Cold seeps | place... | reverse complement strand
GTTGCTGTCTTGGAATGGCTCTTGGAGTAATTGCAACGGCTTGCTGGAGTGTGTCTTGAGCCTCTTTACGTTTTCCGAGTTTTTCATAGGCAGTCGAAAGGTAATCATAAGCCTCTACATAATCCGGATTGTCAGTAATGACTTTTTTGAATTGTTCAATAGCCTCTGGGTATAGCTGTTTCCCCATCTGTATTTTTCCTAAACCCAATCTGGCCCAGACTATTTCGCGTTTACTTAAAACATCATCATAAATCTTTTGAGCGTGTGAATAATCACTGGTTAGATAATAAAGATGAGCTAATGTTTTATAACACCAGCTTTTGTAGCGGCTTCCTTTTTGGATCTCTTGTGTGCATAGGGTGATTGCTTTTGGGAAGTTTTCAAGGTCAAGCTCTTTGTTGATGGGCAATAATGCTTCGTGCTGGAGTAGTAGATTATCCATTCTCTTTTGCAGCATCGCTTTAGTAATCGGCTTCGCGATATATCCATCGGGCTGATGCTCTTTTGTGCCTACAACTATATCTTTAGACGTTTCTGCCGTGATAAGAATAAATGAGCTGGTGTGCTTTAAGCGTTTTTTATAGCGGAGCTCTTCAAGTACTTGCTGGCCGTTTTTTCCGTCTCCCATATTATAATCACAGAGTACTATGTCGTAATGCTCATAGGTACATTTCTGGACTGCATCGTTTCCGTTATTAGCAATATCAATTTTCTCAGCCCCAAAAGAACGAAGCATCTGCTTGATGGACATTCTAAAGTTTTCGAAATCATCAACCACAAGAAATCGAAGTCTGCTGTAGGTTTTGGGTAATGCTGCTACTGATTTAATATTCATGCGGCTATGTTCGCTTTTCAAGGAGCTCGATAATTTCCTGAATGAGATTGTGCATCACATTAATACGGTTATCGAAAAGGCCGATTATGGTTTCAACCTGGTTTAGCTCTAACCAGGCAGTTGCACCAAGAAACAACGCGGCCGTGGTGCCAATTAGAATGAAGCGATTGGTGGTAAATAAGCCCGTTTGTTTTTTTTCAACAACTTTGGGTGTATTAACATTGTTTAATACATCCTGCTTTAACTGACGGAACTCTTCATACAATTCTTCATAAGCTGTTTCCACTGTAGATAGACGTCCAGTGAGTTTGCGTAGCTTTTCCTGATTATTATCCGTCTGGTTTTCATTACTGGAATTAGATTGCTCTAGTTCAGTGATTTCTTGTTCTTGAACTTCACGGAGACAGAGCCTATCAAGCATTAAATAGAGTTTTTCACGATCAAATTGTTTTGAAATTACCCCTACAGCGCCTAATCTATGTGCATCTTTATAATATTGAAGAGCATTCTGGGAGGTGTACATGATTACTGGGACTGTTTTTGTCGCAGGTTTTTTCTTGAGTTCTGCTAATGTTTCGAAGCCGTCAATGCCCGGCATAATATGATCAAGAAAGATAAAATCAGGTTTGAAATTCTGGAGTTGTTCAAGTGCATCTTCGCCTGAAACAGCCTCACGGCATGCTATTCCAATATTTCGAAGCACTTTTGATAACAATAAGCGAGCGGTAGATGAGTCATCTACGACAAGAGCAGTTTTTTGCGCCACAATTAAACTCTTTTTTGTTAGTCTCTGTTTTAGGATGTTATTTTTTCAGAACTAAGTTAATTGTAGCAAGTTACGAGGTAAGTGGTAGTATGTTTATGTGTTGAAATACAGTAATTTAAAATGAAATGCTTAATTAGTGATCTGCGCACGGGAAATAACTTTCTTGAAGTCTACTAATTAAGCATTAACGACAAGGAGAAAATAACAATGATGGGACGGAGTGCAATACTCATACTAAGTATAGTCTTGAGTGCGATAACCCTAACGGGATGTGGCGTTGGGTGGGGGTTATCCGCAGTTAGTTATGGTGCGTTTCAGGTTAATATGGTTGCAGAAGATGTAAGAGAAAGGGCTGAAGCAAGCAATGCAATGGAGCCAGATCTTATCGATACTTCTGTTGAGGCAATTAGTACTAATAAAGTACTTGAAGCTGAGCAGGCTTATTTACATATTTATAATGATACCTCTCACCCAGATAATGTGCGGGCTCAAGCTTTATATCAAAATGGATTGATGTACAGTGTACCTACTCATAAAGCATACAATAAAGAACGCGCAACGATGTACTTTGAGAAGGTCTTGGTCGAGTTCCCTATGTCTGATAAGAATCTTGAGGTGAGTAAGCGAATTGCTGAGATGCAAGATCCCAATTTTAAACGAGAGCACTATAAGTCTAATAAAATGTTGCTGATCCAGAAAGCACCACCCGCCCAGTAGGCCTCTGTTAAGTTACCCTGCGGCTTTGCCGCAGGTTCTATTTTTTATACAAGGGGCATTTTCATCAAATAGCTCTCTAAGTATATGATTGTTAGTATTGTTTAAGGTGCTGAACTTCAGATGGTTTACAAGTTTTATTCAAAAGTTTGACAAAATGCTTCTACCTGACGTAAGGTAGGTTGCATGACAATACCTAAAGATACCCGAACAGCAATAATAGACGTTGCGCAAGACATGGTTCAGCGTCAATCCATTAGTGGTGTCAGCTTTCAAGAGTTGGCGAATCGAATTGGAATAAAAAAGGGCAGTTTGTACTATCACTTTGAAAGCAAAGATGATCTAGCCATCGCACTTCTTGAGCGGGCGGCATCGGAGATGAAAGAAAGTTTCTTGCGTGGGGAGGGTAAAAGTCCAACGGAGCGGTTAAGATATTTTCTTAATATTTATCTTCATCATATTGTACCAAGTGAAAAGTTATGTCCTGGCGGAGCTTTTGTTGGTGAATGGGGCAAGTTGTCTGAGGCTGTTCAAGTTCAAGTGAGTAGGCTAATTAATGCTCAAATGGTAGGCGTACAAAAAATTCTTGCTGATGGTATTGCGAGTGGCGAGTTTAACAATCATGACAATGGCGTTGAAGAGTTAGCTCAATGGGTGATTGCTTGTGTTCAAGGGGCATTGCTAACAAGCCGAGTTTCAGGAAATAAGTCTTCATTTGAAAGCACCATAAACATAATCACTCAATATTTTGGTCGGGTGAGTTAAGTTGCACTAAGAAAAAAATTTGACCATATAGCCTACCTTACGTCAGGTAGGCTATATATTAACTGAAGGAGTTAACTATGAATTACGTTCTTGCAGGTTACCGTATAAAGAATCGCATAAGCAGCATTGTGGCACCAATTTGGGTCGCAAAAAATACAGGCAAGCTCTTTTTGACACCACAGCGACATGAAATAAAAGACTGGGAAAAAGAGGCCGAAAGTAAAGGGGAGCGTTTCAATTTATCAAATGAGGTGAGTGCGATTCGTTGGTCTTCTCAATCGTCTTTAGTCGAGCCCTTATCACCAATAAATAAGCCAAATGAAAAACAAATACTATTAGTACATGGCTGGGAGAGCAGGGCGACCCAGATGTATGGTTTAGTAAAGGAAATTATCAAGCAAGGTTACACCGTTGTTGCTGTTGACATGCCGGGGCATGGACACTCGAAAGGTGCTACATCTAATGCCTATCTATTTGCGAAAACAGTTGAACTGGCCCAGCAAAAGCTTGGTCATTTTTATGCCGTAATTGGTCATTCGATGGGTGCAGGGGCCGCTGCTATTGCAGTCGGAAAAGGGGTCACCACAGATAAAATGATACTGATTTCTGGACCATTCTCTATTGAAAACGTACTAAGACGCTTCGCTGGGTTTGTTGGTTTAAATAAAAATGCTACCAATAAGTTTGTTGAAGTTATTGGGGAAAAGGTGGGTGTGCAGGCTTCTGAGTTGGATGCGACAAAACTATTGCAGCAGTGTGAAATTCCTACATTATTGATTCATGATGAATCAGATGTAGAAGTTCCGGTAAGCGAATCTAAGCGCATAGCCACTGCACTTAAACAAGTTGAGCTATTTATGACGCAAGGGTTTGGGCATCGTAAAATCTTAAAGTCTGAAGAGGTTTTACAGAAGATAAATGGATTTGTTTTAGCTGCCGTATAAAGGTAGTTCACAGGATATGTAGATAAAATATATAGCCATAACTCTATCGACACCAAATTTATTTCATTAGTAAAAAATGTGCTGTTGCATATTGGTACGCCTAAACTATATTTAAAAAACATAAATATTATTCTAGCTTGCTCTTTTTGATACCTAAGTCTTATAAATTACCAGGAAGAAAAAAGTGAAAAAGTCACTTAGTCTCAGATTTAATTTGTTAACCAGTTTACTCGTTGTTGTCTTGTTGATTCTTTTTGGTGCCTACAACCAAAATCAAACGCGTCATGCACTCAAAGCGGGTTTAGATAAACAAATTGAAGCCACTGTCTATCGTTTAACTCAAAGTATTCCATCAACGTTATGGAATTTTGAAATGGAGCAGATGCTTAGCATTGTTTCGTCTGAGGTTTATGCTCAAGAGGTTCGTGGCATATTTGTGTTTGATAAAAATAGTCTAGTTCTAGGCCGGATGACTAATGATCAAGACGAAGTCATTGAATCTGAATTACCACCTAATGTGACTGCAATGAAAGAGGCGCCTCTAACTTTTTTGGATGCTGGCGAAGAAAATATTGTGGGACGTATAATTGTCGTTGTTGACGAAAGCGCAATCGATAATTTACTTCAGAGATCTTTGATACGCACCGTTATTCAGTTAATTGTTATGGTTATTTTATTGGTGGCGGTATTAACTATTCTGTTAAAAAAGATTGTGATTCATCCCTTAAATGAAGTGGCTCAAGCGCTGCACAAAACTGCTCAAGGTGATCTTACCGCACGCATCCATACCAACAGAATAGATGAAATTGGTACTTTGCTGAAGAGTATACAGACCATGCAGGAAAAGCTGGTTGAAGTCGTTCAGAAGATTAAGGGTAATTCGGATCAAATATCCACGGCCGCTGCGCAAGTCAGTGACACAGCCCGGTCGCTCAGTAGTGGGGCCAGTATGCAGGCTGCAAGCGTTGAAGAGACAAGCGCCTCGGTTGAGGAAATGGCAGCATCGATTAACCAGAATAGTGAAAACGCCCAGACGACAGACAATATTGCAAAAGAGTCTGCGAGTGCAGCCACTGAAGGCGGTGATGCGGTTTCTGGAACGGTTAATGCCATGAGTCAGATTGCTGAAAAAATATCTATTATCGAAGATATTGCTTACCAAACTAATATGTTAGCCCTTAATGCGGCAATTGAGGCGGCCAGAGCAGGAGAGCACGGTAAAGGTTTTGCGGTGGTTGCCGCAGAGGTTAGAAAGTTAGCAGAGCGTAGTCAGCGTGCGGCATCCGAAATTAGCACACTTACTGGTGATAGTGTAAAAGTAGCGGAGAAAGCAGGTAGTCTACTTGAAAAGATGATTCCCGATATTACCCAAACAGCAAATTTGGTTCAGGAGATAACTGCTTCCTCAGAAGAGCAGTCAAACGGTGTAGGGCAGATATCTAGCGCAATGCAGCAACTTAATGGGGTTACTCAACAGAATGCTGCCGGATCTGAGCAACTCGCTGCAACAGCAGAAGAATTACAGAATCGGTCCACCAATTTGCAACAGGTTGTTTCGTTCTTCCGTTTGATAATTGAAAAATAAGTAAGCATAAAGCTTAGGTGTTAAAACTAACATTCAACTAGAGCTATTTTATTCTTATGGTACTAACCCCGAACTTTACCCTGAGTGGCAGAACTATTTTAGAACGCATCAGCCTCCAACGTTATTAGTGTGGGGTAAAGGCGATTATATATTCCCAGAGTCAGGTGCTCATCCATACAAACGAGACCTAAAGAACCTGGACTTTCATATTTTGGATACGGGTCACTTCGCTTTAGAAGAAGATGCTGAGCTTATAGGGGATTTGATTTTGAGTTTTATGAAAAAGAATCACTAAGATGTGTAATGAAATTTTCTATTATTTAGTTTAATCACCGTAACCATTTTCTCTGGTTGCGGTGATGCTAAGTAGCTACAGTAATTAAAATCGCTGCTTGCGTAATAACTGCAGCCAAACTAATTTTAATGAACTTATATTGAATTTATTAATCTTAAAGTACCAGTAATCGAGTTAATCCAAAAGTATTGAGGGTGTAATATTAGATTTATCGATTCTAACATTCTGAGCAATCTTTAAGAGGTAATATAGTGTGAACAGCCCAAGTATTTATTCAGGATCTATAAGGACGTTCGCCCAATTAATGGTCATTGCCGTAACTTTGTTGGTTGCGACGGCTGTGTCTGCTTCTAATATTACAGATGAAATACGTCTGCTGGTAGAAGAGAACACAAGCAGTTTGATGGCGAGGCTCGAGCAGGAGAAATCAACTTATGCCACTGACCCAGAGCACTTTTATAGAGAAATAGATGCTGCACTCAGCGAGCTGGTTTCATTTAGACGAATTGCTGGAAGGGTGATGGGTAAGCATGCTCGAAAAGCGACTAAGCAACAGAGGAACCGTTTTTTAGCTGTTTTTAAACGCAGTATGTATGAGTCATATTCAAAGGCGCTAGTGGAAAGTAGCGTGGCCTCAATGGAAGTAAAAAAAGTAACGATGAACCCGCGTAGCAATAAGAAAGCAACAGTTAATATTAAAGTGACTTCTGACAGCGGTAATCAATATGACATTGCCTATTCAGTATTCCATGATAAAAGCGGATCTTGGATGGTGGAGAATGTTGTCGTAAGTGGTATCAATGTTGGATTAGCCTTTAGGGATCGTTTTAATCAAGCTTACAGGGAGAATAAGGGCAATATTGATGCAGTTATAGAAAACTGGTCAACAACCCTAGAGGTTGAAGATAAAGCCTCACACGGCCTAGCGATAAAATAGTTCGACGATCTAGACTCTTAATTCAGAAGAGGCTGGCGGCACAGGCACTAATCGCTATAGCAACCAAAAACAAAAGAGTAATTAAGCCAACTAAAAAAGCTTTTAAACGCCACGGAACATAATTAGAGCCTGTATGAATGTAGGCATGGATGTATCGGCTCATTGTATAGATTATTGCCAGGCCAAAAACGATAACACCTACTGCATTCATTAAATATAAGAGTATCGAAGTGACATAAAATAAGATTGGGGTCTCAAACTGGTTGCGAATATTATTAGATACTTTCAAAACATTATCTGGCCACGCATTATCATGTAAGGCCGCTACTTTTCTATCTACATTTCCTGCTTTAATTGCTTTTGATTTTTCAATGCCAAGCCTTATATAGAGTAATATGGTAAGAACTACATGAGCTAAAACGGGTAAGAAAATTAGATTTTGGTTCATAATAAATACCTATAAATCAGTCCAGTACTTCAACTTTCAAGCCAAATACTAATATTTCTATTGCAGGTAAAAGCCTTACAGCCACTTGGTGTTCTTTTTCATTATTTTTCATGCTCATACCCTTTGAATAAGATAATAAGTTAAGTAATATGGACAGTGTCAATTTAATTCAAAATATAGACGGTGTCAATATGGGGCTCGAAAAGAAAAATTACCATCATGGAAATCTTCGATCTGAACTAAAAAATGCTGCATTGGAAATACTGGATGAGGAGGGGGTAGAGGCTGTCTCCATACGAAAAGTAGCGCGGAATGTTGGGGTGGCTCATTCTGCACCTGCTAATCACTTCAAAGACAAAAAAGCATTACTAACAGCTTTGGCTATTGATATTTTTAAAGATATTTCGACTAAGGCTAATCAAGAATTAACCATTGATAATAAAGCACTTTCTGAAAAAATACATGTTTTTTCGAATGCTCTTCTTAAGTATGGAACCCATTTCCCAAATAGATATCGATTGTTATGGAGAAGGGACTATTTGAACAATGATGATCAAGAATTAAATGATGTAATGGATTTAATATATAACAAGCTACTCGAAGTATTATCAGAAAACCAAAACGAAGCTAATGTAAGTATTGAGTCACAAGCAATTGCTCTGTGGTCTATGATTCATGGTTATATCACAATGCGACTTGATGGAAATTTAATTCATAAGACTGATGAGAAGTCAGGGGCTGATCGCCAATTAGCTATAATAGATGTTCTGCTTAATGGACTCAAATGTGATTAGAAACATTTTATTTTTCCCGCTGTAAGAATCTATATAGGGGAAAAGTAAAAAACTTGCAAAAGGTTCGGTGGCGAACTATTATTTATCTTGTTGTTGATAGTGTGAATTTTATTCTTTGCTAGGAATATAACCTGATGAACCCTCGAACAAATGGCATTGTATTTTTAACGGCTCAGCTCCGAGACAATGCTTATGAACATGTCACAAGTGAGTTAAAGCGCTTAGGAATGAGTGGGTTAGCACCGTCACATGGCGCTATTTTAATTACGCTTTATCGTGAGAAAGCACTTTCGTTGAAGGAATTGTCAGTTCGCATCAATAAAAAGAAATCATCCACCACTGAGTTGGTCGATAAATTAATTCGTTTGGGCTACGTTGAAAAGGCCACCTCAACTGAAGATCAAAGAGTTAAACTCGTTCGTTTGACGCAGCAAAGCCTATTGCTTAAAGATGGGTTTAGAGAACTGTCAGAAAATGTGAATGGCCGAGTATATAAAGGGTTTTCTGAGGCTGAGCAACAACAGTTAACTTACTTATTATCGAAGGCTTTAAAGAATTACTAATTTTTTGCTTACAAGGTTCGTTAGCGAACTATTATTACCTGCAAATAAGAGGTTGAACAAGAAATGAAAGCTATTTATCAAACAAAATATGGAAAAAGTGATGTTTTGCAATATGGCGAACAAAGCAACCCCGTGATTAAGTCAAACGAAGTGCGGATTAAAAATCATGCTTCAAGCGTTAACCCACGAGACTGGATGATTAGAAGTGGGCGTTATCAATTACAGTTCTTAGTACCTAAGTTTCCACTTATTTTAGGAAGTGATTTTGCTGGAGAAGTGTTGGAGGTGGGAGCCAAGGTAAAAGCCTTCAAACCAGGTGACAAAGTATTCGGAATGAAAAACCCATCTGAAGGACTTGCTACTTATGCCGAAGAAGTTGTTGCGCCAGAAAAAAATATGACGCTTATTCCAAAAGGGATTTCTTATACTGAAGCTGCTGGCGTTCCTTTGTGTGCTCTAACAGCTTGGCAAGCTTTAGTTCAAAAAGCAGGTATGAAGAAAAAAGGAACAAAGGTATTAATCATTGGCGCTTCGGGAGGTGTTGGTAGTTTTGGCGTGCAAATTGCCAAAGCGCTTGATGGAGAAGTCACCGCAGTTTGTAGCCAGAAAAATGAAGGTATGGTGAAAAACTTAGGGGCGACTAAAGTTATTGATTATCATCAGCACGATTTCCTTAAAGCTAATGATAGCTATGACATTATTTTCGATACTATCGGTCGTCATAATTTAACTAAATGTGCAGGCGTATTAAAACCGGGTGGAACGTACGTGTCTACTGTGCCTAGCCCTTCAAACTTAAAAGCTATGGCGATCACAAAACTTAAGTCACTGCTTTCTCAAGAGACTAAGAAAGCCCGTGTTGTGATGGTTAAATCGGATGGAAGAGACCTTGCTGAAGTGGCCAAATTAATTTTTGATGGACGTATTCGGCCTGTGGTAGACCAGGTATATCCAATTCAACAAGCTGACCAAGCCCATGACTACAGTAGAAGTTTACGTGCCAAGGGTAAGATTATCCTGGAAATCAAATAAAGGTGAGAGGTTTGATGATGGCTGCTCCAAAAATAGCACCAATAAAAGAGTCACTTGAATCTAGATTATGGAGGTGGGGCGGTAACTTGTTTCCGGCTTATAGACAAACAGGGGCGCGAGTGACTTATGTGGCACCAGACTTTCGTGAAGTTCACATTAAAATCCCAAGTAACTGGAAAACACGAAATCATATGGGCATAACATGGGGAGGAGGATTATATGCCGCTCTAGATCCAATCTTTGGTGTTATGCTTTTTAAGGTTTTAGGTAGAAAGTATCGTGTGATTGATAGAACGGCTTCTATTCATTTTAAACGTCCAGCTAAGACAGCCTTATTAGCTAGGTTTATCCTAAACCCTCAGGACATTGGAAGTATTCAGAAAGAGTTGCAGGTAGCTCCTAAACTTAAGCGGATTTTTAATATTGACCTAGTTGATAGGCAGGGGGTTGTCCATGCATCTTGTGAAAAGGAGCTCTGTATTATCGCGTTGTAAGTAAACATTTAGCAAACGAAGCTTATATCCGTGCGCGCAAATAGGGAATCACTTAGTAAGATACCCCTGCGGCCGCACATAAAAACGCCATCAGGGGCGTCGCTGCTGCGAAGGTTTCTGCCACTTCGTCAATGAAGTTTTCATGGCAAGCGGCACTAGCTGGGAACTCACGCATTAGGAAGAAACTTTTTCGTTTGAGATCTACAATGTGGGGCTCATCCTCTTTGAAACCTCTTGGTGGGCGCTTCAAACTCTCACCGGAAACTCCTCCGAAGTACGTATTGATATCTTCATCTTCAATCACTGCAGACCACTCTTTAGGTTTATCAACAATGCGCTGACGAATCATCAAGAGCTTGCCTGATGGGGGGAGCCAAATACCGCCTCCAACTTTTATAGTGTCTGGAGCCAAATGAACATAAAACCCCGGTGCATGAGCATCTTTCCCCGCCTCGTGCCTAAACTGACAAGCCGCATGTTCTTTGTAAGGTGTCTTATCTTTTGCAAAGCGCACGTCTCTATAAATACGAAACATTGAGCCCCCCGATCTTTTGGGAATCGCCTCAAAGTGCGGAGAGATACCATTAAGCCGTGGGCCAATTTGCTCAATAAACTCCAGCATAGGAGCAACGACAAATTGTTCATACTTCGGTTTATTCTCACTAAACCAATCTTTGCTATTATTTTGCTTTAGCGCCTCAAAAAACAGAAAAAGCTCTTTAGGAAACCCTTGAAAATGACTATTCACCTATGCTGCTCCTTATTATCGAATTTGATGCTACCTTTTGAAACCTTCGACCAGTAAATTGTCAGGAGGTTCAAACGTTATATAGTTTAGCTTAAAAGACTCCACAGAGCAGGCTAAAGAAAGGGGGCAATAAACTTTCAATTTTCAAGATATAGTCAATACTTAAAATTGGTCATTATCTGTACATAATACCCTATATGTAGGGACACGGATTATGGATAGCCCAAAGAACAAATTATAAATACAGGGAGTTTTTGGATGGTAAAACCATTATCGCTTAGTACAAAAATCATCATTGGGTTTGCATTGCCAATGATATTGATGGTTTTAGTTTCGTCAGCTGTTTACAACAGTACGAGTTCTCTCATAGATACGGCTAAATGGGTGCACCACACCCAAGAGGTAATTAGTAGAGCTCGTTTACTAGAAAAACTCATAGTTGATATGGAAACGGGGGAGCGAGGTTTCTTAATTACTGGAAAAGAGTCTTTTCTTGAACCTTTTGTCGAATCCGAAAAAAAGTGGAGTATTGTATTATCGACCCTCAAGCGTTTAGTGGACGATAACCCTGAGCAAGTCAAAATGCTTAATCAAATAAACAATAAAAATAAACAATGGATGAAGTTGGCTGGTGAGCCTGAAATTGCATTAAGGAGAAAACTTAACGCGGCTGAGTTTGGGGTATCGATGAATGATGTTGCCGCACTGATTGAAAAAGAAACAGGCAAAAACATAATAGACGCTATACGGCAAGATATAGCTAACTTTATCAGTGTAGAGGAAGCCTTAATAGCAGATCGAACTCTTAAATCAGAAGCTGCGGCTGCCTCGACTAAATACCAGGTTGTCTTTGGCACTTTATTTTCGTTAATTATTGCAATTTTAGCCGCGGCATATTTGTTAAGAACTATCTTAAATTCTCTCAAGAAACTGAGTGATGCAACAGAGCAAGTTGCATTGGGCGATTTTTCCGTAATGATTCAGGCTGAAAGTGACGATCAAGTAGGGGCCTTGGCTAGTTCATTCAATACAATGACTAGCCAGTTAGCTTCGGCCCGAGATAAGTTGCAAGATTATGCACAAGAGCTTGAACGTTCTAGTGAGTACAAATCAGATTTTCTAGCGACAATGAGCCATGAAATTCGCACACCAATGAATGGCGTATTAGGAATGCTTTCATTATTAATGAAAACAGAACTAAGCGAAGACCAAAAGAGAAAAGCCAATATGGCGCATGTTAGTGCCAAGTCATTACTGTGTATTATTAATGATATTCTCGATTTTTCTAAGATAGATGCCGGAAAAATGGAGTTAGAAATTTTAGATTTTGATTTGCGTAGTATGTTGGGGGATTTTGCAGAAACAATGGCCATTAGGGCTCAAGATAAAGGCTTGGAAGTTATACTCAATGTTGTCGGTATTGAGCAATCTATGGTTAAGGGTGACCCCAGTCGTATCCGTCAAATATTGACTAACTTAGTGGGTAATGCGATTAAATTTACTGAAACAGGGGAGATTATAATCAATGCAAACTTGCGGGTAGAAGGTCAAGGCCTAGTTCTTAGTTGTTCTATTGAAGATACGGGGATTGGCATTGATGTTGAAAAGCAAGCAGGTTTGTTTGAGGCATTTCATCAAGTTGATGCATCCACTACAAGGAAGTACGGTGGTACGGGCTTGGGCTTGTCAATTGTTAAAAAACTCTGTGAACTGATGGGAGGAAGTATTCAGGTTTGTAGTCTGGCCAAAGGGGGAAGTTGTTTCGAATTTGTTATTCATTTAGAACCTAGTAACCTGTCTATAAATGTTGTTCCACAAGTGAATATGAAGGCACTAAATCTATTAGTGGTGGATCATATACCCACTAATCGAAGTGTGCTTCGCCAACAGTTAGAACATTGGGGGGCGAAGGTTCAGGAAACGGTTGATGGTCCTTCAGCTTTGGCGTTATTGCAAGGCTGTGAAAATAATGGTTCACCACTATTTAACGTTGTATTTATCGATTCTGATCTTCCTGGCATGAATGGAAATTTACTCGTCAAAGCGATTAAGTCGATTCCAAGCCTTAATGCAATAAAAACAGTGATGATGACATCGATGGTACATAGCGGCGATACACAATATTTTTCTGAATTGGGGGTAGATGCTTATTTCCCTAGGCCTGCGACAACCTCAGACTTGTTTGATGCGCTAGCTGTTATTTATGATGATGATGATGATGATGATGATGATGATGATGATGATGATCGCCACAA
>Ga0209707_1001465_pt1 | contig 13263 bp, 10 predicted proteins | sample EN4Hudsemesocosm_FD_184630 | JGI IMG/M metagenome (GOLD analysis project Ga0209707, IMG submission 184630) | Methane-oxidizing microbial communities from mesocosms in the Hudson Canyon - EN4B Hudson Canyon (SPAdes) (version 2) | ecosystem: Environmental > Aquatic > Marine > Cold seeps | place... | reverse complement strand
TTCTTTTCAAACTCTGTGATTTTTTCTTTAAAAACCAGTTTATTCAATTCAATTATTTTTCTCATATTGTGCACGTATTTGTCAGAAATTATATCTATTAGTTTATTGCTTATTTTAACAGAGTTAGTTTGTTCTTTAATTTTAAAATCTTTGAATAAATATAACTCATCATCCACAATTAAGTGGCTCTCTAAAAGTTTTTCTTTTATGGACTTGTATCTATTTTTTGTAAGTCCTATGTAAAATCCCTCTTTATCTAGGCGGTTTATGGTGACAAAGTTGTTATCAGTACCTGATAAAAATGTGAGTATATGATTTTTGAAAATATCCAACTTCTCTTTTAATTGGGCATTTTCTTGCATTAACTCATCAATTTGTGAATTCACCCCATCATTAACCATGTTGGCTTCCACATCTTTAAGCATATATTTTCCACTTATGGTTAAATCAAAGGTGGCATTAATGGCTGAAATAAATATGCTCAAATCAGCAGAACTACAAGGTGTTTTGAAAAACTTATAGTTCTCCATAAAAGTTACCACTTCTTTGATACTTAAAAGGGAATCATGTAAATAGTTTAACTCAAAAGGGTGTAAACGAGACAGCTTGATTCTTCGTGTTAACCTCTCAATATCATAGATATTTGCCAACTCATTTTCAATGGGAGCATGGTAATCATACAATTCTTTTGAGAGCTCATATCGTCGTTTTAATTCTTTAGGGTCTTTCACTGGGTGAGTGAGTCTCTCTTTAAGAAGTCTCTTTCCCATAGCTGTTGATGTATTATTAATAAGTTTAATAATACTTGGATTATGTGAAGTTTCAATAATATTTAGTTGTTCTAAGGCATTATTGCCCAAATAAATGTATTTACTCACATCAAGTTTTTGAGGCAAGCTTAATTTTTGGATGATTTTTGCATCATGTCCAATAACAAAATCAATCAATACTGCTAAACTTTCACTGGATAGTGGAGTTCGCTCCATATCCAAATGTTCAATTGACGTAAGCAGGGACTCAATTGAAAAGACATTTTTAAACAGTTCATTTTGATAAGTAATCTTAGGTCTAAAACTTGAAACATGAAAAGTTTTATGGGAGAGTTCCAAATACTCAATGACCTCTTTTTCATTGATGTTCTTATCAGCAAAACTGATAACAACTTCATTGGTTTTATGCATATTCATATAGTTAAATACTTCATCTAAGGCGTAAGACTTATCTTCACTTGTGCCATGAACTTCGTTAAAATAACACTTTCCTGTTGTAACATCAATGGCACTGTATCCAAGGGAATATATTCCTCTGTTTTCATCTACAACCAGTGAAGTAATATTATTTTCATCTTGGTCAATCACAAAATCAAAGTTAGTACCAGGACTTACAACTGTATCCAAATACCTCGTAACTTTAGGAGGAAGTCCTCTCTGTCTTATAATTGCAATGGTATATTTTTGTTCATTAATTATTCGTGCGAGATGTTTTTCAAGTGAAATGGCTGGAACTCCTGCCATGATTGGATTTTCTGCAGAGTTTTCCAGTATTGATTTATTTTTTCGTGTAAGCTGTATATTTAACAGTTCAGCAATCTCTTTTGCTTTTCCTATTTGAATTTCGTCATTATTTACTTCATAAACTTCAAAAAAAGTTCCAATTTCCATGAGAACTACTGTATTTTTACCATACTTTTCTTCAAACATTTTTTGTAATTTAAAATAAGTAACTGTTAATAATTCGGACTTATCTAATAATATTTCATTGGCTTCATTTGCTAACATTGTTTATTTATTTTCCTTAAATACCATTTCATATATTCTTTCCACATTTTTTGTAAACTCATTAATTGAAAGATTTCGACCTTGCCTAAAAAACTCGTTTCCTTCGAAAAAAACCAAGAAGGTAGGGAATGAAAATATACCATAATTTGATGTTATTTCTTTTGAAGTAGCAGCATTCAGATAAACTTGTTTTATGCTGGGGAAGCAAGTTGAGAAGGTATTGTGAATTTTTTCTTTTAAATTATCACATACACTGCAATTATGTGCAGAAAAATAGAGTAAAACAGCTTTTTGGGAACCAATAAGCTGTTTTATTTCAATTAAGTTATACATCCTGATGTGTTTCTTCTTTTATGACCTCTTTTATCTGCTCTTTCATCGATTCAGTTTCGGCTTGTTGTTTTTTCTCTTTGATTTTTTCTTCGTGTCGTGATTCAAAAATCTCTTTTCTACTTAAACTGATACCTTTCATATGAGTAAGAGGGAAAGCAAATGCCAATCCCTTGCCAGTAGTAGTTATATGGAGTGAGTGAATAATAGATTTAATCACAGGATTCACTAATCTTTCAGGTAGTAAAAATAACAATAAAGAATCATTTGCTTCAAAGCTGGTTCTGTAGTAGTTATCTAATCCACCAAAACCAATACCATCCGCACGTAAAACTGTAACACCACTTGCACCTGCATTATGAGCTGCTTGTATGGCATCAACTTTTTTATTTTTTGGTACGAGTATAACAACAGCAGAAAAAGCCATTGTAAACGAGTGTCTTCTGTCAGAACCATCAACACTAACAGTTGCTAGGTCCATATTCTCTGCATCAATTAATGCATCTCGCAAGATATTTGCTGTTTCAATTTCTGTATCAGATTTAACACCGAGTTTTTCTGTTAATACACCATATACCATTACTGTAATCATTGGGAAAAGTGATGCAAAAGCGATTAAACCAAATCCATCAATTAAAGGGTTTCTTCCATCAATGTTTGTAGCCAAACCAATTCCCAGAGCTGCCACCAAAGGAACAGTAACAGTTGAAGTTGTTACCCCACCACTGTCATATGCTATGGGAATAATATACTTGGGAGCTAAAAAGGTCAAGATGATAACTAAAAGATACCCTACAATAATATAATAGTGAATCTGTCCACCATCAACAATTCTAAAAGCTCCTAAAGCAATACCAAAAGCCACACCAAAAGCCACAAATAATCTCAAGGCAAAATCATTTATTTTACCATCACTGATCTCTTTTGCTTTTTTTGCAATAGCCATTAAAGCAGGTTCGGCCATGGTAGTTGAGAAACCAATGGCAAAGCCAAAGGTATATATTAGGAATTTAGAATCTTCTTTTGTTAATTGGTATGCCATAGTTTCACCCAATGAAAATAGACCCATTTCAAGTCCAAGAATAAAAGCATAAAGACCCACAATAACTAAACCAAAACCGAGAATTACCGTACTTAAGTTTTTAATGTGTTTTTTAAGAACTCCATATTGAAAGAAAAAGATAATTGCTAAAATAGGAGCAACATCAATAATGACTTTTATAAGTCCTTGAAAAATGGAGGTAATAGTTATATCTGAAGGAGATGAAATCGTCGCATGAACAACCACTTCAGCAACATCTTTAGCATCAACTAAGTTGTAAACTGCAACCCCATATATTTGTACAAATATCATTGGAGTAAGTGAAGCAAAAGCAATCAGTCCAAAACCATCAATGACAGGATTTCTTCCTTTAATTGTTGACGCCAGACCAATACCCAATGCAGCAACTAAAGGTACTGTTACAGTTGATGTGGTAACCCCACCTAAATCGTAGGCAAGACCAATAATTTCGTTGGGAGCAAAAAAAGTAACCCCAACTACCAGTATATAACCCGAAATAATGTAATAGTGTATGGGGTGGCCTTTGATAATCCTAAAGACACCCAATAAAATAGCAAATCCAACGGAACCTGCAACCACTAATCTTAAAACAGTTGCATCAATTCTACCACTCGAAATACTCGCAGCTTTATCAGCAATAACGGCTAGTGCAGGCTCTGCAATAGTAGTACCAAATCCAATAAGAAATCCAAATATTAGTATCCAAGTAGTCCATCCAGATTTTGCAAAATCACGAGCTAGGCCCTCACCTACAGGAAATATACCAATTTCCAGACCTTGTAAGAATACAGCAAGTCCAAAACCCACAATTACCAAACCAATAGCTGTAGCTACCCAGTTTTCAGGTACACTTTGAATAATAGCCAATTGAAAAAATAAAATCACTAATATGATTGGTATCAAATCCCGAAAAGAGTCTCTCAATAATTTTAGAAAAAAGTTAAACTGCATCATAATAGAATTTCCTTTTTAAAGATCAAATGCAGATGTCATGTGCATTTGACCTTTTGATTAAATTTGGTGTTGAGCGTTTTTAGACAGTCGTTCTTTTTGCGAAAGATAAGAGTTTAATGCCCCTAAATATGCTTTAGCCGTTGCTACCATGGTATCAATGCTTAAACCATGTCCAACCATTGAAGGTGTTTCAGTATCAAATGAAACTCTACAAATAACTTTTGCCAAAGCATCTTTACCTTCAGTAACGGCAGTTACTTTATAATCATTTAGTTCTCCGTTGTATCCCGTTAATCTATCAATTGTTTTGAAAATTGCATCCATAGTACCATCACCAATAGCTGCATCTTTCATAATTTGATCTTTATATTTAATAGAAACAGCAGCTATTGGTATACCATTTGAACAATCTGAAATTTGTAATCCCACTAACTCATAGGTTTTGTCGGCATTTAACGCTTCATCCGTGATTAACATTCTGATGTCATCATCAGTAATTTCTTTTTTCTTGTCTGCTAATGTTTTAAATTTCTCAAAGGCAACATTTAATTCTTCATCATTCACAGAATCAAACCCTAAGTGATTAATTCTGTCTCTAAATGCAGCTCGTCCTGAGTGTTTACCTAAGATTAATGTACTTTCTTTATATACACCCACATCTTCAGGTCTCATAATTTCATAAGTTTCTTGATTTTTCAACATCCCATCTTGATGAATTCCACTCTCATGAGCAAAAGCATTTTTACCCACAATAGATTTGTTCTGTTGTGGTTCAACTCCAGTAATTGTTGATACCAATTTAGACGTTGCTAAAATTTCAGGAGTATTAATAGTAGTATACAAATCACCAAAGGCATCTTTTCTTGTTTTAATTGCCATTACTGCTTCTTCTAAAGCAGAATTCCCTGCTCTCTCACCTAAACCATTCATAGTAACTTCGATTTGTCTGGCACCATTTAATACTGCTGCCAAGGTATTCGCTGTTGCCATACCTAAGTCATTATGGTTGTGTACTGAAATGATTGCTCTAGTTCCAGCAAAATCAGACAATTCTTTAACCATTGCACCTAATTCAGTGGGTAATCTGTATCCAACAGTATCGGGTAAGTTAATAGTAGTAGCACCCGCAGCTATAACTGCATCCATTACTTCTTTCATAAATGGAATTTCACTTCGACCTGCATCTTCTAATGAGAATTCAACATCATCCACAAAAGTTTTTGCATATTCAACTGCATGAACCGCTCTTTTGATTACTTCAGCTTCACTCATTTTTAATTTATATTTCATGTGTATTGGGGATGTAGCTATAAATGTATGAATTCTGCTTTTATTGGCATGTTGTACTGCTAAACCTGATTGTTTAATATCATTATCGATTGCTCTTGATAAAGAACAAATAGTTGAGTTTTTAACCAATTTTGCAATTTGAGAAACCGCATCAAAATCTCCTGGACTTGCTGCTGCAAAACCTGCTTCAATTACATCAACTCCTAATTTTTCTAACTGAATGGCTACTTTGATTTTTTCATCTGTATTCATTGAGCAACCTGGGCTTTGCTCTCCATCTCTTAATGTAGTATCGAAGACTACAATCTTATTTTTGTCCATGTGTAAACCTTTGTAAATTGGTAATATTATATCTTTTTTTAAATAAAAGATAAAAAGTTATTTTGTGATTATTATATTTAATATGTAAATATTAGAGTGAATGAGTGAGGAGTAAAGAAGAGTTAACACTTTTTATGAATTGGTTGCTACAAAAATCGAATATTTTCATTTTCTCTCCTAAATTTTTAATGATTGATTATAGTTAATTATTTTTTAATTGTCAAGATTAATAGAGAAATTATTTTGTAATTTATTAGGAAGGTAAAATGGGGAGGGATGAGCCTTATAAAATAAGGCTCAATAAGTTAGTTTTCTTCTTTTGTTTCTTTTTCTTCTGTTGATTCTTCATTGTTTTCTGAATTATCATCAGTAGAAGAAGTTTCTTCTTCTTTCTTTTCTTCTGTTTTTTTAGAATCATCGCTGTCTTTTATTTCATCAGAATGTAAATCTTCTGCCTCAAATACTGTTCCACCATTATCTTTAATAATTTCACGGACTCTTTTTCCATCAAGAACTTCAATTTCAAGTAATTCTTCAGTCATTTGTTCAATTGCTTCAGAGCTATCTTTTAATGCATCAAGAACAATATTATATCTTTCGTTTAAGATATTTTTAACGTGCTCATCTAGATTTTTTGCCATATCATCTGAGAAGTCTTTTTGAGTTTGTCCACCTAAAAATTGATTCTGTCTTTTTTCAAGAACCATAAGTCCCGCAACATCACTCATTCCATAAACAGATGCCATAGATTTAATAATATCAGTTGCTCGCTCTAAGTCATTACCAGCACCTGTAGAGACTTCACCAATAAATACTTCTTCTGCTGCTCTTCCACCCAATAAAGTATCAACTTCAGCAATAAGTTCATGTTTTTGCATCAAGTATTTATTTTCTTCTGGAGTATTTAGTGTATACCCAAGTGCAGCAAGACCTCGAGGAACTATTGAAACTTTATTTACTTTTTTAGCACCTTTTGTAATCTCAGCAATCAAAGCATGTCCACTTTCATGGTAAGCAACAATTTTTCTCTCTTTAGGAGAAATTCTTCTACTCTTCTTCTCAAGGCCAGCAATTTGTCGCTCAACTGCTTCTTTAAAATCTTCATTTTCGACAATTTCTTTGTTGGCTCTACCCGCGAGAAGTGCAGCTTCGTTAATAATATTTGCCAAATCTGCACCTGCAAGTCCTGCAGTCATTCTAGCGATATCTTCAATTACAACACTTTTTGATAATTTTACATCTCTAATATGCACTTTAAGAATTTCAATTCGACCTTCATAATCAGGTTTATCTACTAATACTTGTCTGTCAAATCTTCCTGGTCTTAATAACGCAGGATCAAGAACTTCTGGTCTATTTGTCGCAGCAAGTACAATAACAGGAGCACCTTCTGAAGAAAATCCATCCATTTCAGCTAAGAGTTGATTTAGAGTTTGTTCTCGTTCGTCATTTCCACCCATTGGTCCACCACTTGCACGACTTTTACCAATAGCATCAATTTCATCAATAAAAATAATTGCAGGTGCAACTTTTTTAGCTTGCTCAAATAAATCTCTTACACGGCTAGCTCCAACACCCACAAACATCTCAATGAATGAAGAACCAGATACAGATAAAAACTCAACATCAGCTTCACCTGCAACGGCTTTAGCCAATAAGGTTTTACCAGTTCCTGGAGGTCCTACTAGTAATACACCTTTAGGAATTTGAGCTCCAAGTTTTATATAACGTTCTGGTGCTCTTAAAAACTCAACGATTTCAGCAACTTCTTCTTTTGCTTCTTTGTTTCCAGCCATATCTTCAAATTTTACATTTGGTTTTTCGCTGTCAATCATTTTTTTGGAGCTTCCCATGCCAAGGATTCCTCCTCCGCCTCCACCCATGCTTTTTTGCATTCTTTTCGCTAAGAACATCCAAATTGCAAAAAAGATGAAAATAGGCAAAATCCAACCAAATAACATATCTGCTAAAAAGTTTTCTTCATTAATTCCACCATAACCAATGTTGTTTTCTTCTAATGATGGTATTAGTGTATTATCAGGTATTACTCTTCGAGCAGTATATGTAATTGCTCCAGCACCATTTGATTTAGATACACCTTTTACTGTCGTAGTACCAATACCTACATATTCTATTTGCCCAGTTTTAATTAACTGTTTTAAATCAGAATACGCAACTGTTTTGTGTTGAGTTTTCCCATATGAATTGATATTAGCATTACCTGTTTGCATTCCCTCATCTTGAGGAAAAATCGTTTTAAAAGCAAGAATTGTAACAACAGAAAATATTGCAAATACCAATAAGGGATTTCCATTAAAAAAATTATTATTGTTGTTTTGATTATCTTGGTTTTTATTTTTCTTTTTTTTACTCATTAAATTAACTCCTATTTATTTCGTAGAACTATTGTAACCCATTCATTTTTTTGAATGACTTCTACTTCTTCTAAACTCTTGTATTTTGCCGAAACTCTATCTTTATGTTTATCTAATATACCTGACAGTATCAATATACCATCTTCTTTTAAGCATTTCTTTAAATCTTTCTCAATCATAACAAGAACATCTGCAACAATATTTGCCACAACTATGTCATATTTTGTTTCACTTTTTGTGGCACTTCCAACCCATGATTTGTTTAGTTTTGCATTGTTCTTCTTAAAATTTTCACATGCATCACTTACAGCAAAGTCATCCGTATCACAAATATCAACTATAGCATCTAATTTCGATGCTCCTATTGCTAAGATACCACTTCCAGTACCAACATCCAGTAGACAGTTACCTTTGGTGACATATTTACCCATAGCTATCAAACAATTACTGGTAGTTTCATGATGTCCCGAACCAAATGACAAGGCTGGGTCTATGATAATGTTTAGTTTATTTGCATGGGGTTTCTCCCAAGTGGGATGGATGTAAAATTTTCCTACTTCCACAGCTTTAACTGCTTCTTTGTATTTATTCACCCAGTCTTCATTTTTAAGTTTTAATAATTTTGTTTCACATTGAACATCTAATTGTTTAGAAAACTCTATTACTCCGTACTCTATCTCTTCTAAATTATCTTCACTTCTTAAGGTGATATAACCACTACTTACTTCAACTGCTTCATCAGTGAGCGCTGAAATCAAATCTAAAAAAAGTTCATATTGTGATTGTGGTTTTATTTGTAGTTCGTAATAATGTTCTACCAATTAATTATTGCCTTTATGTAAAATGTAGTTATTTTATCCAATTGATGTTTAAAAGAAAGTCTGTATCATGTCACGCATAATATCGTGATCTTTGATGGTATTAATTATCTCTCTAAATGCATTTGCACCCTCATATCCTTTTGAATAGGAGTGTAAAAATTTTCGAAACATCACAACACCATGTTCTCCATGAAACTCTATCATTGCATCTAAATGTTCCAGTATAATTTCTCTTTTAAGGTCGCTGCTGATATCTTCAACCCCATGTTTTAGTTGATAAAAAACCCATGGTTTACCAATAGCTCCACGCCCAATCATTACACCTTTAGCACCGGTGTAAGATAAAACTTCTTTTGCTTTATCAAAATCTTTAATATCGCCATTGGCAATTACAGGAATGGATACATTATCCACCATAGCTTTAATAGCATCATAATCTACGGGAGCTTTGTATTTACCTGCTCTGGTTCTTCCATGTACAGATATAAAATCAACACCACATCCCTCAACTGCCTTGGCAATTTCAACAGGTATTTTTTCATCCACTCCAATTCTAACTTTGGCAGTTGTAAATTGCTTTTTGTTGTATTTTTTAACTGTGGAGAGAATTTCTTCAAGTTTTTTTAAATCACCCAAAAGGTTTGAACCTGAACCGTGGTTAAATACCTTAGGAGCCGGACAGCCACAATTTAAATCAATACCGTCAATACCAGGAATGTCATTAAGTATTTCCACTGCATCTCGTATTAGTTCTGGTTTATTTCCCGCAATTTGCACAAAATAAGGATCTTCAGAGGGAGATTTCTCAATCATTTTTAGTGTTCGCTCTGATTTGTATACTAATGCATTTGATGAAATCATTTCAGAGATGGTTAAATCAGCACCAAATTTTTTTACAACAGAACGGAAGGGTAAGTCAGTATATCCAGCAAGAGGAGCCAGCACCAATAAGGGCTGGCTAAAGTCTAATTTTTTCATTTTATTTACTGTAACAAAGAGAGTCTAATGTATATTGTTTTCCAGAGTCTTTTAAATCTAAAAGTGCTTTATACGGTAGAAGTTCATTTTGAGCAGAACTTGCAAATATATCTCTGATATTATCAATCATTTCGTATTCAAATAATACATAAAGGTAAGAATCAAGTGCTAAGTCATTTGTAGCTGAAATCTCTTCAAATATTTTAAGTAAATCATCCGGTAACATATTGTTTTTATACAACTTTGCAAGATGTAAAAAGTCCCACTTTGTAAAGTTAGCACTTTTAATATGTTTGATAACTTCTTCTTTACTTAAAGAGAAATCAGTTTGTTCAGCATCTCGTTTAAAGAGTTCTAAAATCATCTCTTTATCAAGTTTGATATTATTAAGTATTTTTTTCACTGTTGTCATGCTTTTCGATGCCAATACAACAGAATAAGCCTTCTTAATTGTTTCGTTGGAATGATTAGCTGGACGTTTTAATATTTCTAAACAATAATCTTCATCACTGTTAAGTTTATTCAATGCATTTTTAACCATTAATGGGTTTTCATCCGCAAGTTTCAACTCTTTAGGTGCTAAATATTTTCCATCATTAATTTTTTGAATTTTTTCAACTATTGCATTTATTTCTTCATTAGAAGAGTTAAACGAGCCCTCTTTTGGAGTTAAATTCAGTTGAGATAAAATTTCAGATAAATTCTTAAAGGCATCTCGTTTGTATGCTTTAACATCTGTTTTATTCAATAAACTACTTTTAATTGATTCAATGATATTTTCTTCATCTTTGACAATAGCTCTGTTACCTAAGTATCCTTTAAATCCATAAAAGAACATATGCAAAACAGATGCTAAGAAAAGTAATAACATTGGAGAAATTATCCAAACCCATACAGGAAGTGCCAATTGGAATTCAGATATTTGCACAGTATATTCCCCTAATTCAAGAGAAAATGCATAACCTGTTACTAATATCATCAGTAAAATAGAAAAAACAATATATTTTTTAAGTCCCATTAAAAATCCTTTTTTATTCTTGTTCACCTTCGTAAATTTCTCTACATGGTGTACAATATTTAGCAAATGGCTTAGCTCGTAGTCTTCCCAGTGCAATTTGTTCATCACACATTTCACATACTCCGTAAGTTCCAAGTTTAATTCTTTTTAAAGCTGTTTCAATCTCTTCAAGCTCTTTAACCTGTTGATTTGCGATAATTCCTTCTTTAAAACTGTCACTGCTCACTTCTGCGTAATCAAATTCGTCATTACATTCAGAGTTCTTTAGTGCGTCAATACTGTCTCTACTTTCTTTGATATTATTTTTTATTAATGCAAGTCTAATCGTAAGAATTTCTTGTAATTCTTCAATTTGTTTTTTGTTAGCCAAAACGTCCCTTTTTAATAGTTTTATGGATTATACTCAATCATAACTAAATTATTTATGATAAGGGTGGTTATTGTTGATACAAAGTCCTCTAAAAGTCTGTTCAAGTAACATAATATGGGCGATTTTATGGGCCATAGTTAAATCACTTAAACTTATTTTCGTATCACATAATTGCAAGAATTCTTCATTAAATCCATATGCACCACCAATAAAAAAGTTGATTGTTATTTTATCATCGATTAATTTTGCAAAAGCAAAACTGTCTACTTTCTTTCCTTTAACATCAAGAGCGATATTAAAGCCTTGCATATGAGGTTTAAATGCATCGGTATATGATTGTTGAGACTCTCTTTGACCTATGGTTTGAGCTTTTGATATTTTTTTGTTAAACATATTAAAGGTATCAACTTTTGCATATTTTGAGGACATTTTGATAAATTCTGAAGCTATTTTATCAAACTCATCATTGGAAGTCTTTGCAATAGAGTAGATATTGATTTTTGCCACTTTATTTCCTTTTGTTTGTAAGTAATCCTGAACCTATAACATTAAATGTTGTATTCTTGATGATATCATCAATTAAAACACCTCCTATTGCACATACAGGGTGTTTGGACATTTTTGCTAAATAAGGCAATTTATCACCCAATTGATTCTCAACTACTTTTGTTGTAGTTGCTCTGTATGCACCTAAACCAATATAATCAATATCCAATTTGTTTGCTTCTAATATTTCCACTTCATTGTGGGTTGAGAGACCCAGTATTTTAGTTTTTACTTTAGTTCTGATGAGTTTGAGGCTTAATGCTCGATTGTTTTTTACGTATGAATCTAAGTCTTCTTGTCCAATATGAAGACCATCGGCATAATCAATTAATTGAATTTTATCATTGATAATGATAGGAACATCACAATTTTTCCTTAGGTAAATTAAATTCTCTTTTTGAACATCCAAGGTATTAACTTTATCTCTATATTGAATTATTTTGATATTGTATTTTTTGCAAATCTTTAAATAGGATTCTAAAGAGATTTTATATTTTTCTAACAGCTCATAATCACAAAGAGCGTAGATAGAAGGTTTCAAACTGCCTGTTTGAAACCCCAGTTTATGCGAGTATTGGTTAAAGTCTTTTTGATTCATTTATTTGATTAACTTACGTGTTGACTCTCTTTTTTAAACATTGTCAATAAGTCAGAAAGTGTTTTCTTCATGTCATTTCTGTTCACAACCATGTCAATTGAACCATGTTCAAGTAAAAACTCAGCTCGTTGGAAGCCCTCAGGTAAATCAGTACCAATGGTTTGTTTAATAACTCTCTGACCTGCAAATCCAATTAAAGCACCTGGTTCTGCCATAATGATATCTCCAAGAAGTGCGAAAGAAGCAGAAACTCCTCCCATAGTAGGGTCTGTTAAAACGGAGATATAAGGAAGGCCTGCAGAATCAAGTCGTTTAAGTGCAGCAGATGTTTTTGCCATTTGCATTAATGCAAAAGTACTCTCTTGCATTCTAGCACCTCCACTAGCACTGACTATTATTAAACCTTGATTTTTTTGTAAACTTCTGTTGATTGCTCGAACTATCTTCTCACCCTCAACAGAACCTAAACTTCCACCCATAAATGAAAAATCAAAAATTGCAATTTGAGTATCTACACCGTTGATTGTACACTCACCACTTACAACAGATGATGTACGCCCTGTTTTGATTAATGCTTCATCAACTCTTTTTTTGTAACTTTTTTTATCCACGAATTTTAAAGGATCAGTAGGTCTTAAGTGTGAATCATATTCCACAAAACTACCCTCATCACAAATAATTTCAATTCTTCGCTGCGCTCCGATTCTCATGTGAAAATTACATTTGGGGCATATATTATTTTGATTTTCAACCTCTTTGAAAAACATCAATGCGTTACATTCTGGACATTTTATCCAGTGACTTGGGGCATCTTTTTTTTC
>Ga0209707_1001461_pt1 | contig 13309 bp, 11 predicted proteins | sample EN4Hudsemesocosm_FD_184630 | JGI IMG/M metagenome (GOLD analysis project Ga0209707, IMG submission 184630) | Methane-oxidizing microbial communities from mesocosms in the Hudson Canyon - EN4B Hudson Canyon (SPAdes) (version 2) | ecosystem: Environmental > Aquatic > Marine > Cold seeps | place... | reverse complement strand
TGGCCTATTTTTTGATCAGTCTTTCAGACCGTTTAAAAAAACGAGGCTTTTCTGCTTCTGAATTTACTTTATCATTAACACGACAGGAAATTGGTAACCACTTAGGCTTAGCTTTAGAAACCGTCAGTCGCCTATTTAAAAAATTTGATAAAGCCGGACTGATTACAGTGAAATCCAAACAAATTGAAATTAAAGATATTGCCAGACTACGTGCAATATTTACTTTTTCTGATTAAATCAACCATCCCAGCCCACATGATAGGCCAGGATAATCATCCGTACATTACATAAATGTATTTTCAAATAGGTTTTTAGACCAGCTAAACATATCTTCATAGTGATCAATGCTATGCATTTCTGCCTCGCCTAATGACTTTTTAATGGCCACCATTCCCTTGCCTTGTTGATAAGCAAAACCAGCGGTTAGCCATGTCGCCGTATTGTAGGTAATAGGACTATAACAGGCAGAGTTTGTGGTTAAATTAGCTAGCCGTTGAGTATCATTAACATCTTGCCCTGCAATCATTCTGATAATGGCATCAGCACATACTTTAGCCTGAGAGTTAGCCATATGTCCTGATTTTGGTTGATTTGTACCACTTGAATCCCCAATAACAAAAACACCTTGCTCATTTTTCAACTCATAACTAACGGGATCTACATCGGCCCAACTACCCGCTACTGTTGCATAGCCTAATTGCGATACAATTTTCCCCGCTTTGTGGCTAGGAATAAGGTTTAATACATCCGCATCAAATGAACCTTTTGATGTATTAATACTTAAGCCGTTTACATCATTCACCACAACATCAGGAATATACTCAACAATATCACCATATAAATCAGAAAATGCAGTCGAGAACATATGTTCTTCAACAATAATTTTAGAATTCATATCTAAAACTACTACGCGCCCCCCCCCTTTCCTTTTCATGATATCTGCCACCACACACGCTCTTTCATAAGGCCCTGGAGGACAACGATAAGGTGCTTTTGGTACGGTCATAACAAAAGTCCCACCAGCAGGTATATCTTCTAATTGCTGTTTCAATAATACTGTTTGTTCCCCAGCAATCCAGGCATGCGGCGCTATTTTTTCATCCCAGCCAGTTACTTCATCAAAGGCTATACCAGGAGCCAACACTACAAAATCAAATGGTGCATTCTTTTGCACCGTATCTTCATTATAAAAAACAGTCTTAACACCATCATTGCCTGCATCTATGCCAGTCACCATCCCTTTAATAAACTTGACCCCATACTTTTGCGCTAAGACACTGTGATCAAAGGTAATGTCAGACATATTCAATCTGCCATTAACAACCAGATTACTCATTACACAAGAAACATGTGAGGATTTAGGATCAATGACAGTGACATCTAAAATATTTCCACTCCATAAGCGTAAATATTTAGCGACTGTAGAACCTGCAAAACCACTACCCACCACGGCAATACGAGGAGCAACTGTTCCTGTGGCTGCTTTGACTAAAGAAGGTGTGGCTACCGAAGCAGCAGAAATCCCCATTAACTTGATAAAATCACGACGATTAAAATTATTCATATTTGTTACCTTTCTTTAAAAATTAATATCACTTTTCTATTTTCTTATTTTTTCTTAATCTTTTTCATCGTCGTCATCTTCTTCATCTTCTTCATCTTCTTCATCTTCTTCATCTTCTTCATCTTCGTCTTTTTCGTCTTCTTCGTCTTCTTCGTCTTCTTTGTCCTCGTCGTCTATATTATTACCACCTCCTCCAGTATTTGTTTTTTCAGAAAATCTGGCATAATAATCAGCGATTAACCAAATTTGGGCCTCTGAATAACCCTGAATTTGTTTGTGCATCACTTCATTTTTGTCTTCAGCTTTCATCTCCATCAATTCATCATAAAGCTCCGAAAAGCTTTCACCTGCGATACTGTCGAAGTCCCCCAAAGTATTTCCAGTCGTTCCATGACATTGCGCACATTGTGATGCTAATAAGCGTGCATCGCTTGCTGAATCAGCACTGACTTCGGGTATTAAAAACAAAAGCATAAAACTGCTTATCAACGCTATCAATAGCTTATGCAATGTAAAAAGATTATTTTTCATAACTCACCTCTGTTGTAATTTAACTAACAAACCGTATTTATTTTATAACCCAAAAATAAGTGGGATTATTTACCACTTACGGCCTTGGCTAAATATAACCTATCAGTGCACTTTGTGGTAATATTTACCACAATTTATTTAAAAAATAAGCTAATCATTTGTTACAAACTAACCCCAACCCCTCTATTTTTATCGTAAAGGCATTTAGAAAGATTGCCCGCCCCTTAATCAATTTATTTATTTCTAACGGCATTACCTACCCTGTTATTAGTGAATTATTGAAGGAGTTATATATTGAGGTGGCAGATACAGAATTTTTACTGGCTGGAAAACAACAAACTGATAGTCGAATCAATTTTTTAACAGGCATACATCGAAAAGATGTCAAGCGCCTGAGAAATAGAAAGATAAATAATGAGCCTTCAACTGAGACGACTTCCTTAGGTGCCCTACTGATCTCTCGATGGTTAGGCGACCCTATTTTTCGTAACGAGCAAGGCAAACCACTGGCTTTACCTCGTTTAATTAAACAAGGTGGAGAAATTTCTTTTGAAGCTCTGGTAAAATCAACGAATAAAGATATACGCTCTCGAGCCATATTAGATGAATGGCTTAATATGAATGTTGTTTTTATGGATGAAAACGACCTAGTTTGTTTAAACCAGAATGCATTTATTCCAGAACAAGGGTTTGAAGAAAAAACCTGGTTTTTTGCTGAAAATTTACATGATCATATTGCTACAGCCACTCATAACTTATCAGCCAATTCATTACCGTTACTAGAACGCGCTGTATACTATGATCAACTTAGTCTTGAATCCGTGAAAGAATTAGCAGAGCTCTCAGAAAAATTTGGCATGGATACTTTAATTAAAATCAATAGCCATGCTTTAGCCCTACAAAATAAAGACAAGTCATTAGAGTCAGCTAATCATAGAATACGATTAGGCCTTTATTTTTATGATACTAGCGATAGAGCCAACCTTACTGATAAACAAAAAAAGCAGCAATTCTCAATTTAAAGAAATTCAATGATTTATGCTTAGATATGGCTTAAACACACATTTCTGAAATTTTAAATCATATCAGATTACCCACAAGCTTCAGACTTTTTATACAACCCTTCAATGTCTGGATCAAGACATTCTTTACCGAGATGGAGTGTGAAGCTTGCATTACTGGTGCTCTAAAGTATCTGAGACTCGTACCTAACCCTGTCTCTTTTTGTTTAAAAACGTAGAATCAGTCATTTTGTAGAGACGTAGCATGCTACGTCTCTACGTATCTGGAAAACCTCAGTTGAATAATCAATTCTAGCTTATTAATGACATATCAACCACGAAGTACACGGTGAAGCTTTTTATGTCTTACTGTTGTTTTAAAATAACTGTAACTAATTGATTTATACTGATGATCCTAAATTGAGAATTGCTGAAAAAAAAGGACAAATGACAGGAAGTCACTGTTTCTGGTCACCTATCTACTAATAAACTTCTCAACAAATACCCCCTATAGCCATCGCTAATGGCCAACGATTCAAGCTAGAGAGACTGTGAAAGCATTCTCTTTTTTACCTCCCCCTTGGAAAAGGTCGCAACTGGCTCCTGCCTCATGCGACACTACTACATCCTTGTACAATGAGGGATAGAGGGGGATTTTATAAAAAACAAAGCCATTGATTTTAAAGACTTTATTTTACAATTCAAATATCCCCTATCCCCTCTTTGCTAAAGAAGGGATAAGAGCTTAATACTTTCACAGTCTCTAAAGCCTGTGCCCCACTCGTATGTATATTTAGCTAATCAAGGCTTATTACTTAGAAGGTAAATTTTTAGTAACTACTCAGCGTATATTTTTCTGTGGGTATAGGGTGTTGATTTATCAGGCTTCTGCAACAGGACGTTGCAGCAGAGCTTACAGGGACGTATTTACGCGCCCTTATAAATCAATACCCTATGCCTTCAGTCCTACGCTCGCTGAGTAGTTACAATTTTTAATCCGCTTATCATTGTCTATTCTAGTAACTACCATTGTCTACAAGTCATCAAGCCTGTAAACAAAAAGCTCTAGTAATACAGTATGCAGTCAACTGAAGTTTTATCTAATTCCCTCCATAACTTGAAGCCCAGCACTCTAAACGCTATTATTTATATAAAGCTCTCACAAGGAATCACTCATGTTTTCACACCTTAAGCTCAGCACTTTCTCCTGGGTTATTGCAATAATGATGGCTTTTTCTGCAGGTATGATTGTTGCCAGCGCCTTTTTAGTTGAAAAGAAAATTGTTGTGATTAATGATACCTGGGAGCTCTATCAAACCGATCTCAGTGAAAAGCCCCGCCTTGAAAGCGTATTACGTGGAGCTATGGGCTATGGAGGGATGATTCATGATTTTAAAAACTATATTTTACGTGGGGATGAAAAATATAGAGATCGTGCTATATCTGGCCTGGGGGCGGCAATAGCCACTCTAAAGCAATATAAAGCACTACAATTAACAAATGCTGAAACTATCGCTATCGAAGATATTTTCACGGTATTTGATGCTTATAAAAAAGCCATACAAAAAACCCAACTGATGATAGCCCAAGGGCAGAGCATAAATAACATAGACCAAAACGTAAAAGTTAACGACCAACCCGCCATACGAGGACTAAAAGTCCTACGCCACGAGGTGTTGGCAATGAAAAAGAACACCTCTCAATTTAGTAAAAGTCGTTTAATCGCAGACCTACGTGCAGCTCTCGGTTATAACGGCATGATACACAAGTTTAAGAATTACATTCTTCGTCATCAACAAATTCATGGAAATGAACTAAAAGAGACGAAGCTGACGGATGAAATCAAAGAAAAGATCAACGTAGCACAAGAGTCTATCCAGCAATACCGAAAATTAACACCTACAGAAGCCGAAAAGCTTGCGCTCAGTGATATCGAATCAACCCTAACACGTTATTTAATGCATATTACAAATATTCATAGCCTGATAAAACAACATCAATCAATCAAAGGCATTGACCAAGTCATTAAAGTGGACGACGTACCTGCCTTGCGAGGCCTAAAAATGCTAGATCGTGAAATAAATACTCAACTGGCTAGCCGTTCTAATGATGTAACTAAAGCACTTGAAGTTGTCAACAAGGTGATTTTATTAGGTAAATCAGCCAGTATTTTCACCATCCTTTTTATCATGATAATAACTATTTTACTTATCCGCTTTACCGTCATTCAGCCTATCCATAAATTGACTATAGCGATGATGCAACTGGCAAATAATAATCTCGATACTGAAATAACGGGGCATCAGGCGCAAAATGAAATTGGCCAAATGGCTCGTGCAGTAATGATTTTCAAAGCCAACATGAAAAAACAAAAGGAATCTGAACTGGCTTTTGCTGAATCCAACAAGGGCTTACAACAACAATTAATAGAAAACAAACAACTACGCCAGCAATCAGAACAACAAACCAATAAAGCATTACTGATGTCTGAGTATATGGTGGAAGCGCGTAATGCTTCCGAGAAAGCCATGGCCAAAGCAGAGAAAGATGAGTTATTCGTCAGTTCAATATTAAATGCAGTCAGAGATGGTATCATTACAATTAGTCCCGAAGGGATTATCGAAGCCTTTAACCCAGGTGCAGAAGATATTTTTGGTTACAAGAGATTTGAAGTCATAGGCAAAAATATTTCCATGCTGATGCCTGAAACTGAGACTGATAAAAATAAGCATAATGACTATCTCGAAAGATTCGCAAAAGGTGAATCAACTCGTGACCAGACTAAAGCTTTAGAGCAAACCGCACAACGAAAAAATGGGGATACCTTTCCTGTTGAAATATCGCTTAATACCGCATCCTTTGCTGATGGAATTAAAATAACTGGGGTAGTGCGAGATGTTACTGAACGTAAAAAATGGGAAAATCAGATTAATCGCCTGGCAATGACTGATCCTTTAACTGGACTGGCTAATCGAAATCAATATGAACAACGTTTACAGGAAGCAGTAAAACATGCAAAACGATTAAAAAACAATTTTGCCTTGATACTTATTGATCTGGATAAATTTAAACCCGTTAATGATACCTATGGTCACCCTGTGGGTGATGTCCTACTACAGCTTGTTGCTGGGATACTTCTGGCTTCTTGTCGTGAAGTCGATACCGTTGCTCGCTTGGGTGGAGATGAGTTCGCTATTATAATTAACGGTATAAATGAACTTGAAAATGCAGCAATACCAGCGAATAAACTAATTGATAAACTATCAAAGCCCTTGCAAATCGAAGAAAATAACATTCAAATTGGTGCTAGCATGGGTATTAGTACTTACCCAAATGACAGCACAGACCTAGAAGACTTACAGCGTATGGCTGACCAGGCTTTGTACCTGGCTAAAGAAGAAGGACGAAACACCTACCGGTTTTATAGCAATATAGCTAAGCAACCCGCATAAATAGAACTGGATTATCTACAACCCTCTGTCACGTAGCATAAGGGAGATGGAAAGAAATAAGTGTCCGATATTGGGCAGGATTTTTGTTTGTCTTCAGTGGGGTAGCAACAGGCGCATAGCAAGCTACGTAACTGTTGCTACCTCGCTGAAGGCGGACAAAAAGACCAGCAAGATTGGATGATTATTTTTTCCCATCTCCCTTAGTATCTACACAAGTATTAGCCTTTTATCCATAAAGAAAAAGAACAGAGATAAAACCAAGCGCCTCTGAAAGTGTGTTGGTATTTTTGGTCTCAGGTCGATTTCACTTAACCAAGTTTAAAAATTGGAAGGCCATGAGTCTGAAATATCTTCAACATCTGCCATCGGTATCTTAATTCTTTTTAAAATACCCTCACCCCTTATTTTTACAGCTCTTTGCAATACTTTATCAGCACTAACTATAAGCTTTCTTTGCTGCAACCCTTCAAGGAAGGTTGATGTAGACATAATTAAAACATTGGATGGGAGTCGAACAAGAAAATTTGCTTTCTTTATATCACTATCTTCAAACAAAAGAATTGCGGCTTCCGTCTTGTTATCAATTTCACTTTTAAGTATTTCGGCTGCTGCCTGCTCTCCACGATTCCTACTTTTCACTGATGGATCTATTTTTTGAAGCATTATATATTCAGAAAAAACTTCTGTACTTCCAATAAAAACCTCATTAAATTGATGTAACTTAATCCAATTTAGTAACTCTTTAGAACCTGGTTTATCGATATGTCTGGTAACCTCAAAATTTACCATATCAGGAATAATAACTCTAACATCAAGCATTAACAATGTATCAAGCGATTCAGCTATAGCAAGTGTTATAAGAGGACTTGCATCCGTGACTATTAACGATATTTTCATAGTTAACTAAAAATAGAGTTATATAAGGACAATTGTTTTTCATTAAAGTGAACTTTTGAGTCTACTTTAGGCAAAGACAACTCTCTGTCTTCTAATTCCGCAAGAATATCAGAAAACCACAACCCAGTGAGTTCTTCAAGATCACGATGAGTTACATTGCCTAACGAATAGTCACTCAATATTTTATCAAGTTGCTTACCAGTTAATGGTTGTTTGTCATTATTTTGAGATGGTGTCAAATAAGCTGCGATTTTCCCATTTTTGGTTATTGCAATGCTTCCACCACTTATCGAACTCATTAGATGACCAAATTTATTTTTTGCTTCTGTTGCTGAAATTGTTCTCATAATTACAAATTATAGTTAAATTAGCTAATTTAACTATAATTACACTTACAATAAAAGTCAACTACTCTGCTCTATATATTCCAACACACTTTCAGAGGCGCTTGAGATAAGACGTTGATTTTATTCTCCTCACCCCTACCCTCTCCAGCAGGAGAGGGTGTACGAGATAAAGACAAGCTATTGTTATGATATAGGCTATAAACTTGGTAGATACCTATGGCCACGCAGTGCCTGTTGCTTGGCTTGATATGCATTGTGCTAGACATGGATGCAGAATGGTTTCTAACTGACCGCCCCTTACTTGATCAGTTTTTAATCCCCACGCCTTTATGCAATAACAAAAGACTTAACAGCGTTAAAAACAAAATAAACCCAGCTGTAATTGCAAAAGCAATTTCTATCTCTATATCTGACACCCCAATTAAGCCGTATCTAAACGCATTAATCATATATAAAATAGGATTTGCCTGGGCAATAGTCTGCCAAATACCAGGCAACATTGATACAGAATAAAAAACCCCACCTAAGTAACTCAATGGGGTTAAAACAAAATTTGGAATAATAGAAATATCATCAAAACTATCTGCAAACACCGCATTAATAAAGCCGGCTAATGCAAATAAAGTCGCTGTTAAAAAATAAACACTTATTGTTACCAATAAGTTATTGACTTTGATTTCAGTAAACAACAAAGAAATTCCCGTAACCACTACTCCAACAAGAACGCCTCGGGCTACGCCACCGCATACATAGCCTAATAAAATAACCCAATTTGGAACAGGAGCAACCAATAACTCCTCAATATGACGTTGAAATTTTGTTGAGTAAAATGATGAAACAACATTAGCATAGGAATGACTAATTACAGACATTAAAATAATGCCGGGAACAATATAATCCATATAGCTGACACCATTAATGTCACCGATACGATCACCAATTAAGCGGCCAAAAATCATAAAGTAAAGCGATGTCGTAATCGCTGGAGGTAATAATGTTTGTGGCCATATTCGGGTAAAACGCCTAATTTCTTTAAAAACAATAGTACGAAAAGCAATCGAGTTATTCATTGACTAAATCCATAAATAATTGTTCCAGACGATTAGTCTTATTTTTTAAACTTAACACATCAATATTTTTTTCTGTGAGCTGCTGAAATAACGGATTAAGGTTTTTTCCTTTCGGTACAGTTACATTTAGTACTTTGTTATCTGCAAGTTCAAGTTCAAAACCATAACCGTCAATTTTAGGTATCTCAAAAATAGGCTTTGCCAAATCCAGCACAAAATGATCTTTTTTAATTCGAGTAAGCAACTCACTCATTCCTGTATTTTCGACAATCATCCCATTATTGATAATAGCAATATTTCGACATAAGCTTTCCGCTTCTTCTAAATAATGAGTGGTCAAAATAATCGTGGTCCCTTGCTTATTAACCTGCTCCATCATTTCCCACATAGATCGACGTATTTCTATATCAACCCCCGCTGTAGGCTCATCAAGAATCAATAGCCGAGGCTGATGAACCAATGCCCTTGCAATCATCACTCGTCGCTTCATCCCCCCTGACAATCGCCGAGAGACTGAGTCCCGTTTATCCCAAAGCGACATTTGTTTCAAACACTTTTCAGTATTTTTTATAGCTTGTTTTTTCGGAATACCATAATAACCAGCCTGATTGAGAACAATATTTTTAACTGTTTCAAACTGATTAAAATTGATTTCTTGAGGTACCAGACCAATACATGATTTAGCTTTAGCCGTCTCTTTAACTAAGTCATGACCAAAAATACTCACTGAACCACTGCTCTTATTAACTAAGGAGCAGATAATCCCAATAGCGGTAGATTTACCCGCTCCATTAGGCCCTAAAAGGGCAAAAAAATCACCACTTTCCACCTCAAGGTCTATCCCCTTCAGTGCTGTAAAGCCATTACTGTAAGTTTTTTTTAAATTTTGGATAGATAATGCATTCATAGCAACTATTACTTAACGAAATGAGAAAAATGAGTTAAATTAGTGGATTGATAACTCTGATAAACCAAGTGATTTTATCAGAAATTACATCATTGACTGAAAAAATAGGAATTAATCGTGACAAACGAATTACCATCCAGCGTTGCAGCGATAGACTTGGGCTCAAATAGTTTTCATATGATTGTATGTAAACTGGAAAAAGGCAAGCTACGCACGATAGACAGACTTAAAGAAATGGTTCGCTTAGCTTCAGGGCTTGATGATGAAAGAAACCTAAACACTGAAACACAAAAAAAAGCGCTAGAGTGTCTTCAGCGCTTTGGTCAACGAATAGAAAACTTCCCTCCAGGTAGTGTACGTATCGTCGGTACAAACACCCTAAGAACAGCAAAAAATTCTCAAGAGTTTATCGCTAAAGCCGAAAAAGCGCTGGGTCATCCCATTGATATTATTGCCGGTATAGAAGAAGCTCGTCTGATCTATCAAGGCGTAGCGAATAGCTTGGGAAGTGATGCCAACTCACGTTTCGTCATGGATATTGGTGGTGGCAGTACCGAGTATATTATTGGTGTAGATGACCTCGCTCATACCAAAGAAAGTTTACATATGGGCTGTGTGACAGTCAGCAATAAATTCTTTCCTGAAGGCGTGATAAGCAAAAAAGCATTTAAAAAAGCAGTCCTTTTTGCGCAACAAAAATTAGATCCTTTTCAACGAGTTTATAACAGCCGCCGCTGGGATGAAGCCATAGGCGCATCAGGTAGTTTACGTTCTATACATAAAGTCCTTATTGCAACAAAATGGAGTCAATTTGGCATTACTAAAGAAGGTTTGGAAAAATTAGTTGATCATATTACTCAACATAATCATATTGATGAACTACAGCTTCCTGATTTGAGTGAGGAACGTTTACCCGTATTCTTAGGCGGAGTTGCTATTGTCTATGCAACTTTTCAAAAACTAGACATTGAACAAATGACGGTGTCTGATGGCGCACTACGTGAGGGCCTTGTTCATGATTTATTAGGCCGAATTTATGATCATGATATTCGATCAAAAACAGTTGAAATTATTGCAGATCATTATCATACAGAAAAAGAACATTCAGACCGTATAAAACAAACTGCCCACACTATTCTGCATCAACTAGACAGTAATCTATTTACAGAAAACACAAAAAACATCACTCAATTCATTGACTGGGCAATAAGCCTACATGGTATCGGTAGAGATATTGCTCACAGTCAATACCATAAACACAGTGCATACATCATTGATAACGGTGACTTAGCTGGATTCTCACGACAAGACCAGCATTTACTCGCGGCTCTGGTGCAAACACATAGGAAAAAGTTTTCTCGCTCCCGCTTTAAAAAACTTCCTGCCCCCTGGAATCACGACGCCCCTATTTTAACCATTATTTTGCGCCTTGCGATTTTAATGCACCGTAATCGCCACACCCATGACACGCCAAAGTTTAGCATTTCGATTCAGCTGGCTTCGATTAAAATTGAATTTGCTGATAACTGGTTAAGCAGTGCACCACTTACCCAGACAGACCTGCAAATAGAGGCAAAGTGTTTAGATGCCGCTGGTTATACTTTAACTTTTTCTTAAGGTATGAAGGAAATGAAACAATTTCAAGAACTTGTTTTATTTCCTTTATTTCGTCCCTTACGTCTTTTTTTCTTTTTTTTAGCAGCACCTCCTTTATTGCTCGCAATTATTCTGTTTTATGCAATTGAAAATACCGCGGTGACAAAAAGCAACTGGAGTCTAAATCATAACGATATTAATAGAGCCAAAAGTATAGTCGATAGTACCTCATCAAAAACACAGCAAACAATACATTTAACAGAGAAAGACCTTAATGTAGCACTCAGCTATCTATTAAATTACTATATACCCAGCACTTCACAAATCAGTGTTAAAAAAGAACGCTTACACTTTAAAATTTCTTTATTATTGGCTAAAAACCCATTTGGTCATTATCTTAATATCGGCTTCAACTTAACAAAGCGCGCTGGCTATCCAGTGATAAATACACTTCAAATTGGCAAGATAAAAGTCGCAGACGAATTTGCCGGCTTAATTGTTGAAAGCATTATTAAATACACCCCTTTAAAAGAATATTATATACTTGCTGCACAGCATATCAGAGCCTTGCAAATCCACCCTCAAGGACTCACTATCAGCTATATAACACCTGATGATATTAAGCTAAAAGCAACCCTTAGCCTGAATAATAAAAACTACCAGTCGGTTTTGTTTTATCAACAAAAAATATCCACCATTATTGCCCTGCACAATCCAAAATGGCGATTATCTTTAGCTGAATTACTACAACCATTGTTTAAACAGGCTTACCAACGATCAACCATTTCTACAGCCATTTCAGAAAACCGCGCCGTGCTTATTGCTATTAGTACTTATGTGAATAAAAGAGAAATTCAGGCAATTATCCCCTTTGATATTAGCCCAACGACACAACGCCAATACCCCGCCTCTTTATATAGACGAACAGATATGGCAAAACACTTTATGGCATCAGCCGTGTTAGCTGCATCAGGCGCAAGCTCCCTTGCCCATATTTTGGGGCAGGAAAAAGAAATAACAGATGCCCGACACGGCAGTGGCTTTAGTTTTATTGATTTAGCGGGTGACAGAGCGGGCTTACTTTTTGGTCAAACAGCGGTTGCATCGCCAATCCAGGCCAGGTTATTGCAAGAAAGAATGGCTAATATCAAAGACTATACCGCCTTTATGCCAGAGGTAAGGGATTTACCCGAAAATATGAATAACAGGGTTTTTAAACAACGATTTGAATCTGTTTATAGTGCTAAATATCAAGCTATGTTAAAGAAAATTGATTATCGAATAGCTCAATTAGCTATTTATCAAAAATAACCAATACTCTACATACGGGAGCTTACGAACATCAAGCAGCTATATACTGAAACGATAGAGAAATAAAACTTGTAGAATTAAAGAAGTAGAGCTTATCCTTCTACAATTTCCACAAACATTTTAAGAAAGACTTACTCAAAACTTTCTCTGATTATTTATTCCAGCAGTCAGCATCTGCAGCAGCGAGACTCGAGAATGTTCCCGTTAAGACTTTTCCATCTTTATTCATAACAAATATTGCACAATCACTATCCGTATGAATCGGTGTAGCTGTAATGGTAAAGGCAGTAGCTGAACCAGATGCAATAGCAAGTGTATAACTTCCATCTGACGATGTTGTGCTACCTATTAAATTGTGAGCACCACCTGAAACACAAGACCTTGTTGACGCATGGATGCCAGTTGCATATTGAATACAATTTGCCCGATATTTTTCCTGAGCCAATTGTAAATTTAACAACCCAGCCTTAGCATCAGCACGTTTGGCCCTTAAAACATAATCCTGATAAGAAGGATAAGCAATACTTGCTAAAACGCCAATGATAGCCACTACTATCATTAATTCAATCAGAGTAAAGCCCTTATTAATAAAAGATACCTTCATTCTCAGTCTTCTTTAAAAAGTAAAAACAC
>Ga0209707_1001458_pt1 | contig 13320 bp, 15 predicted proteins | sample EN4Hudsemesocosm_FD_184630 | JGI IMG/M metagenome (GOLD analysis project Ga0209707, IMG submission 184630) | Methane-oxidizing microbial communities from mesocosms in the Hudson Canyon - EN4B Hudson Canyon (SPAdes) (version 2) | ecosystem: Environmental > Aquatic > Marine > Cold seeps | place... | reverse complement strand
CGCCTGTCTTAATGTCGCGATATGATCAATATTTACACCTAAATAAATTGCCATCTATTTTATAACCTTGTTAATACTGTTGTAACTGGGCAAATAACGCCCGACTTTGTAATGGTTTGCCACCCAGATAAAAATGTATCACGGATCGCATGAGTTGTTTTATTTCTAACAAACTTTGCGTATCAAAATCACGCTCATTTATTAAATGTTGCAAACTTCGCCCTGAAATAGAAGGTTCATTTGAACCTTCATTAAAACGATATAAGCCTGCGTCAGGTCGGTAAATATAACGGTAATTCTCGTCTATAAGTTGATCTGTTTCAACTTCATGATCGAGCACTAAACCATACCCTAAGTTAACTAGGAGTCGCTTTTCAAATAAACGTAATTCCACTTCCATGTTATCTGTATCTTGCAAACTAAACAGTACATTTTTATACGCTGTAAAAATCTCTACTTCAGGTAAATTTAAGGGTAAAAGCTTTACCATTAACTCATTGATATATAGCCCACATAAAGCTGAACTAGCCTGCAAAATATAGCGGGGTTTATCTGCCTCTGCTGCCGTCAGCGTTTGTAATTCCCCTCTACCCATCCAACTCAATAATAATGGCTGATAAAGTTGCAATAGTCCTAACTGACTGCGTTTTTTAGAACGAACACCTTTAGCAATTAAACTAACTCGACCATGCTGTTCACTAAAAACATCTAACAACAAACTTGTTTCACGATAAGGTCGTTGATGTAATACAAAAGCAGGGATGTGTTCTGTATTCAAGGTTATTAAGCTCTATAGGTCGTCGTTATAACCTAAGTTCTTCAACATCCGTTCATTATCACCCCAACCTTCACGTACTTTAACCCATAAACGTAGAAATACTTTACGCCCAAATAAGCTTTCCATCTCAAGACGAGCATCTTTACCAACAGACTTTAATAACTCCCCTTTCTTGCCGATAACAATAGATTTTTGCCCATCACGTTCGACGTAAATAACAGCACCAATACGGTACATACCTTTCTCATCATCAAACTGTTCAATTTCAACTGTAATGGAGTAAGGCAGCTCTTGACCCAAATGGCGGAATAATTTTTCTCTAACAAGTTCAGCCGCTAAGAATCGTGAACTACGATCGGTAAGTTGATCTTTAGGAAAAATAAGATCGCCTTCAGGCATCAATTTTTTAATTTCAGACTCTAATTGCTCAACATTAACACCTTTACGTGCGGATATTGGCAAGACATGAGCATAGTTAAACTCTGCTGACAGCTTTTCAATATGTGGCAACATGCTCTCTTTATCTGCAAGTTTATCCATTTTATTGATGACTAAAATGACAGGCGCTTTAGCACTCTTCTTTAAACGCTCTAAGACTTGTTCATCTTCATCTGTCCAATTCATGCCATCAACAACAAACAAAATCACATCAACATCATCAATAGAAGATGCCGCTGCACGGTTCATATAACGATTCATTGCTCGTTTATCACTAATATGAAGACCGGGCGTATCAACGTAGATTAATTGACTATCATCTTCCGTTTTAATACCAAGAATACGATGTCGAGTTGTCTGTGGACGTCGTGATGTAATACATAACTTTTGTCCTAATACACGATTAATTAAAGTGGATTTACCCACGTTCGGGCGACCAATAATCGCAACATAGCCAGACTTAAATGTATCGTCAGTCATAATTTACCTTCTATTAATGTCAGCACGCGTTCGGCTGATTTTTGTTCTGCTTTTCTATGACTACTACCTTGTGCCACAACTACTTTTTTCAATAATTCTACTTGGCAAGAAGCCTCAAAAATAGGCTGGTTATTATCAGTTCTAACTTCTTTCACACTATAAATTGGAAGTGAATGTTGACGACTTTGTAATAATTCTTGCAAACGTGTTTTGGGATCTTTGATAACTTCATTCACATCAATTGAGTTTAAACGTTCATCAAATAACCGTAATATCAAAGCTTTAGCTGCATCCAATCCATTATCAAGATATACAGCACCTAATACAGCTTCAACTGTGTCAGCTAAAATAGATTCACGTCGAAAGCCACCACTTTTTAATTCTCCAGGGCCAAGAATCAAGACTTCTCCTAAATCAAGTTCTCGTGCAATTTCAGCCAAGGTAACGCCTTTAACTAAAGATGCTCTTAGACGACTTAATTTACCCTCTTTTGCTTGTGGAAATTTATTAAATAGTGCCTCAGCAATGACAAAGCTTAAAATTGCATCCCCTAAATATTCTAAACGCTCATTATTAAGTGAAGCAGCACTACGATGTGTTAATGCTTGTTGTAACAAAACTGGCTCATGAAATGTAAGCCCTAACGTTGTACATAATTGTTTTTGTCTTGGTGTAATCATTTACTTTTAGGTTCAACATCGATTTCTTTTTGGAAATGACCAACCAAATCAATTTGAGCAAGAAAAGGCACTCGTACTTCATAGTCAATGGCGATTTTGGTCACATTTGTTTGGTTTCTACCACGGCTAATCTCAATATGTTCTTTTTGCACACTTTTCACATACCCAGTATTAAATCGTATCATTAACATTCTATTAGCTTGTGCTTTGGTCATTTTATTATTTTTTAGTTCATCTTCCATGCCATCCAAAATGCTTACAACACTAAAGTATTCTTGGTACATAGGTAAGAGTCTCATGACAACTGTTGCAAAAAATGCAATTATCCCAAGTACAAGCACCCAGCTAATTAATGTCATTCCCGCTTGTTTTTTTATCTGTCTACTCATTTCTATTTTCCTTTAGTTAATGCTATTACCTAAACGTTGCCAAACAATGCCTCCTGAGTTCCAATCCCAGCTCATCCATATGAAGAAGGCCTTTCCTACCAAATTCGCTTCGGGTACTGTACCCCAAAATCGACTATCATTACTATTATCTCGATTATCACCCATCACAAAATATTCACCTTCAGGCACAACTGTTTCACCTTCAATTAACCGTCGATCAGGATCAACCAATATGTCATGGCCTGCTCCAGCCAAGTCTTCATAACGTAATTCATTCCTTGCAGGCACCAGTGAAATTAGTTCTAACTCTTTTCGCTTGGCTTCTTGAGCAACCATTTCACCATTAATATAAACCGTTTTATTGAAATAACCGATTTTATCTCCTGGCAATCCAATCACTCGCTTAATGTAATCAACATTTGGGTTTTTAGGATAGCGAAATACAACTACATCACCCCGTTCAGGCTCTCCTGTTTCTAGTATTTTATTATTTATCACAGGTAAGCGAATACCATAGGCAAACTTATTCACTAAAATAAAGTCACCTATATGTAGTGTGGGTAACATTGATCCTGAGGGAATGCGAAAAGGCTCAGCTATAAATGAACGAATCACTAATACGACCAATATAATTGGGAAAAATGATCGTGCATATTCTACAGCCAAAGGCTCTTTTTGCTCTTTAACTCGCTGTGGGGCCCAAAATAGTGAATCTATTAGCCAAATTATGCCTGTTATAACAACAAGTATGACCATTATTGCTGGAAAGCTCACGTATATAATCCTTTTCTACTATTTTTTCGACAATTGTAAAACAGCTAAGAATGCTTCTTGTGGCACATCAACCTTACCAATCGACTTCATTCGTTTTTTACCTTTTTTCTGCTTATCTAATAATTTACGTTTACGTGAGACATCACCACCATAACACTTAGCGATTACATTCTTACGCATGGCTTTAACGGTAGATCGAGAAATAATATGGCCACCAATTGCAGCTTGAATTGCAATATCAAACATTTGGCGAGGAATAAGTTCCTTCATTTTTTCAACCAATTGACGACCCCGAGTCACACTTTGCTCGCTATGCACGATCATTGATAAAGCATCAACCCGCTCACCATTTATTAATATATCTAATTTCACTAAGCTTGCAGGCTCAAATCGAGTGAAGTGATAATCTAGCGATGCATAACCACGACTTACAGACTTCACGCGATCAAAGAAATCGATAACCACTTCATTCATTGGTAATTCATAACTTACCGCTACTTGTTTGCCCATATACTGCATTGATTTTTGTACACCACGTTTTTCAATACATAGGGTAATAACAGCGCCTAAGTGTTCTTGTGGCACCAGAATATCAGCCACAACAATAGGTTCACGAATCTCATCTATTGACCCCAGATCAGGTAATAATGATGGATTTTCAATATTGAGCGTCTCACCTTTACGCGTTAGAACTTCAAACACCACTGTCGGTGCGGTAGTAATAAGATCAAGATCATATTCACGTTCAAGTCGCTCTTGAATAATCTCCATATGTAAAAGACCAAGGAAACCACAACGGAAACCAAATCCTAAAGCTTGTGAACTTTCTGGTTCAAAGAATAATGATGCATCGTTTAATCTTAACTTACTTAGTGCTTCACGGAATGTTTCAAAATCGTCAGAACTAACAGGAAACATACCCGCATAAACTTGCGGTGTTGCAGATTTAAAACCTGGCAAGGCCTCTGTTGCACCATGGTGAACATGCGTTAATGTATCCCCCACGGGCGCGCCATCAATATCTTTAACGCCTGAGATAACATAACCTACTTCACCACAGTAAAGTCCATCACGTTCGCTACGTTTAGGTGTAAAGACGCCTACTTGCTCTACTTGATATTCTTGCCCTGTCGACATTACTCTAATTTTGTCACGCTTTTTAATGCTACCTTGAGTAATTTTCACTAAAGAAATAACACCCACATAACTATCGAACCACGAATCAATAATCAGTGCCTTCAGTTCGCCATCAGGATCACCCGTTGGTGCAGGTATTTTTTTAACCAACTCTTCTAATAAGTCTTCAATACCCAAACCTGTTTTGGCACTACAGCGCACAGCATCTATAGCATCTACACCTATGATATCTTCTATCTCTTGTGATACCTGCTCTGGCTCTGCTGAAGGTAAATCAATTTTATTTAATACAGGTAATACTTCTAGGCCTAGGTCAATCGCGGTATAACAGTTAGCGACGCTTTGCGCCTCAACACCTTGCGCAGCATCTACTACAAGCAATGCACCTTCACAAGCCGCTAATGAACGAGAGACTTCATAGGAAAAATCAACATGGCCCGGCGTATCGATAAAGTTTAAATGATAGGTTTCACCATCTCGCGCTTTATAATCGAGAGAAACACACTGAGCTTTGATTGTAATACCGCGCTCTTTTTCAATATCCATTGAATCAAGCACTTGTGCTGACATTTCACGATCAGTTAAGCCACCGCAAACTTGGATAAAGCGATCGGCAATCGTTGATTTACCATGGTCAATATGAGCGATGATTGAGAAGTTACGGATGTGATCCATAAAAATTAAGTTACCCTTTAAACAGTAAAAAAATCGGCCAACACATAATAAGTATCGACCGATCTATAATGATCTAACTGTCAGATTTTACGGCAAAACAGTCTAGCTGTCGTGCATTGTATTATCTAATCATCTTTTTCAATTCGTAATGCCAAGAAAATAGCACCATTTCCCCGTTGAACTAACACAGGAATGGCCTTATCTTCAGGTAACTCTTTGGCTAAATCTAAAAACTGTTTTGCATCTGTTACTTTTTCATTATTAATGGTCATAATGATATCGCCACGTCGCATCCCTGAATTTATAGCGGCACCTTGTTCAAGTCCAACAACTAAAACACCACCTTTATCAATGCCCATTTCCTCACGTTGTTGATCATTTAAATTAGCCACTTCAATAGCCAAACGCTCATCAATCAATCGACCAGAATTATCACTTTTCTGTGCTAACTCTTCTGTTTCAGGAAGCTGTTCAACCTTCACATTAATTGTTTTACGCTTATGATTACGCATAACAACAACAGGTACTGATTTGCCTATCGGGCTTCTCCCAACAATAGGAGGTAAGTCAGATGACATCGCTATTTTCTTATCATTAAATTTTAAAATCACATCCCCTGGTTCAAATCCTGCTTTTGATGCGGGGCTATCAGGCATAACTTTTGAAACCAATGCACCCTGTGGTTTTTTCAAACCAAATGATTCTGCTAATTCACGTGTTACATCTTGAATTACAACGCCTAGCCAGCCTCTACTTACATAACCCTGTGATTTGATTTGCGCCACAACATTCATAACGACATCCATTGGAATTGCAAATGACACTCCCATAAAACCACCCGTTCGACTGTATATTTGTGAATTGATACCGATCACTTCACCCTCGAGATTAAATAATGGTCCGCCAGAGTTCCCAGGATTAATGGCCACATCTGTTTGAATAAAAGGTACATAACTATCACTTGGTAAACTTCGCCCTAATGCACTGACGATTCCAGCAGTTGCAGAATGATCAAATCCAAAAGGAGAACCAATCGCCAATACCCACTCACCCACTTTTAGTTTTGTAGAATCACCTAACTTTACTGCTTTTAAACCTACCGCCTCAACTTTTAACAGCGCCACATCACTACGCTCATCACTACCTAAGATTTTTGCTTCTAATTCATTACGATCGCTAAAGCGGACGATCACTTCATCAGCATCTTTAATCACATGGTGATTCGTTAAAATATAACCATCTGAAGACAAGACAAAACCAGAACCTAAAGAATGTGCTTCAGCAGGGGGTAAGCGCTGCCCTTGACCAGGCTGTTTAAAGAAATGCTTGAACAGCTCATCAAAAGGTGTGCCTTCAGGCATTTGTAAGCCATTTGGCAATTGCGGAGATTTAGCTTGCTTATTGTTTTTTTTGATTGTTGTACTAATATTTACAACTGCCGCACCATGTTCTGCTACGAGTTCGGTAAATTCTGGTAGCGTCGCAGCATGTACATTTACACTTAACAAACACCAAAAAAACAATAAACTTAGGCCTGACAAAACGTTATAAATCTTCATCTCTAATCCTCAATAATTCTGGCATTAAAACCATCTTGCTTATTTTTTAGTTTCACTCTAACCCAATAAAAACCAAGCAATAGTCCACTTATACCTGCAATGATCTCTATGACCTCATTCAATGCTAATGCTTGAGCTATCGCAGAGAAAACAAACAGTAACAACAGCGGCAAGATATACATCAATAAAGCCCCCTGCAATAAACGTTCTTCTGGGATAGCTAACTTAACCTCTTGTCCAACACTAAACTCATTATCATTTTCAACACTAATCTGTGAGAAACGTTTGCCCACATGATTCTCTAACAAACCCGTGCCACATCCCTGTTTTAACTTACAGCCACTACACGTGGTTTGTCGTTCAGCCTCAAGCCATACTGTATTATCATCACAGCGAACAACCTTAGCCTGCTGTGTAATCATTTTATTCTATACCTTGGTATTGAATTGATTTACCTACCTTTTCAACAGTTCGAGCAGGCACATTACCTACAACTGTAATAAAATGGGCATTCATAATAGTGCCAAAGGCATTCACTGCACCCATTTTAGAGCCACCATGCAGGTGACTATGTCGTGCCCGTATTTTTTCAATAAAAATAGAAAATGAACTCAAACCATCGCTATAAACTTGCTGTTCAATTGCTGCACCATTTCGGGCTTTGAACCTATTTTGCTGGGTAACCAAGTCAAAACCTTCTGGTAACCACACAATTCGCCAAATAGAGTTATTCTTAGGTGCAGGCTTTATTACTTCTCCCTGCCCTGAGCGACTCCATGCCATTTCATTACCTTGCATTTGAGGTTTGAGTGACGTTTCTGAAATGTCTCCTCCCACTTCTACAGATGAAAAGTAAAAGGTCTCAAGCACATTATTTTTATCATCTACCATATCTGATTGCAGCAATAAATCATTGTCTTTTTCAACCCACAGACGATAGCCATAACGATAGTTATCTATTGGTGTTGCGACCAATTCTTGCGTGTAATGTGATGCAACACGCTCTTGCTTGCCTAAGCTAAGTTGATAATAGTCCGAGGCAGATTTTAAGCGCCGGATTAAATCACTAGGAAAACCTCGCCCTAAAGGTCGATGATTTTCTTGTACTGTTTCTCCCTCGGGATAGATATTTATCACTTTATCATTGCTACGAATGACTTCACGCGCAACACCACTTAATGAAATTAAATGCTCAACTTCACCCTGCTGATCAGCGCGGTGGATAATGCGAATAGATTGTAATTTGTTACCTGTTTGATATGAAAAAACACCATCATAGTTAAGTTGTTTAGCTGCAGTACACATCCGTTCAAATGTCTGCATCGCTTCAGCATCAGCATGAGAGCTGAAACTCATTAACAATACGCTACAGCTTACAATTGTTTGTAACAAAATTCTCATCTGTTACTGTCCCATATCATAAGAAACAACACGTGCATATGAGAACACCCCCGATGCACCCGCATATTCATTATGGTCAACCAGGTAGTTATTTAAACGTTCTTCAACTTCTTGCTCTTGTACAGTCCAACGTTTACCCGTTTGAGCAACGACCATTGGTGTTGTTTCTACCTCAACAGATGCCATCTGAGCAGTGGGTACAAGCTGATTTTGTGGTTGAGTCATCACACCTACAACGGCTAAAGCGCCAATCGATGCAGCAACTGCCAAGCTGGCAGCTTGTTTCCAAAACTGTTTAGGGAAGGCTATGATTTGAGCCGTGTTTTTATTGGCCTCTGTTATGGATGAATATGTTTCTTCATCCTCAATGACCGCTGATATTCGACCTGTTAAATCAATCTGATGATGGGCTAAACCATGCTCATGCATTACATCACTTCCACGTTGATATCGCTGTAATTGCATTCTTGCCTGTTCATTTGTATCTAGCAAGTGCAAAGCATCATCTAACTCTCTGCCTGTCAGCTCCCCATCTACTAACGCAGACAATAATTCGTTTTGATTGACTGTCATTGTTATTCCCCTTCACCCATTGTTTCTTGTATTTGTTTATCTATTGCATCACGTGCTCTAAAAATACGTGATCGAACAGTTCCAATTGGGCATTCCATTGCCTGTGCAATTTCCTCATAACTCATGCCTTCAAGTTCCCGCAACTTAATCGCTGTTGCGGTATCTTCAGGCAAGTCTTGAATCGCTTGATGAATCGTCTGCTTAAGCTCATCACTCATCAAACTAGACTCTGGCGTTTCAAACTCTTTTAACTCTGGTGCATCATAAAAATTAGTAGCATCCATCGCATCAACATCGACTGCAGGAGGTCTTCTTGCCCGTGAAGTTAAGTGATTTTTCGCCGTATTTATCGCAATTCGATATAACCATGTATAAAACGCACTATCTCCACGAAAATTAGGTATCGCACGATACGCTTTAATAAACGCTTCTTGTGCCACGTCCAATGCTTCAACAGGATCATGCACAAACCCTGTAATAACATGCACAATTCGCTGCTGATATTTCAAAATCAACACGTCAAATGCCTTTTTATCACCCGCTTGCACACGCTGTACTAGCTCTAAATCCACATTCATCCTAAGTTCCGACTCACTCCGACATGCCTGAGCTTGTCTGTAATTGATAACTGATTGACCATAATGCTTTCACTTTGTTCCTGAAACAGTGCAAAATAACTCATAATTTTATTTTACCTGTTTATTGGACTAATGACTTCCTCATATCACTTTGATGTTCTTATTATTGGTAGCGGTGCTGCTGGACTGACTCATGCTTTGCATTTAGCTGAGCATGCGCAAGTAGCTGTCTTATCAAAAGACACGCTTGAAGAAGGCGCCTCTCTTTATGCGCAGGGCGGGATTTCTGTTGTATTAGACCAAGCGGACTCTCTGCAATCTCATATTGATGACACGCTAACTGCCGGCGCAGGTTTATGTGATGAAAATGCTGTTCGTTATACGGTTGAACAAGCCCGTGAAAGTATTGAGTGGCTTATTGATCAAGGTGTTTCATTTACCAAAGATGGTGTCACTTCTGAAACCTATCATCTCACCCAAGAAGGTGGTCATAGTCATCGACGTATTATCCATTCTGCTGATGCAACGGGGCGTGAAGTCGAAACAACACTGTTAGCAAAAGCAAAAGCACATCCTAATATCCATCTATTTCCTCATCATATTGGCATTGACCTTATTACCCGCAAGAAACAATTTGGTGACTCTGATGATCACTGTTTAGGAAGTTATGCCCTAGATATTAAAACAGATACACCGTGTACCTTTACCGCTCCAATCACTGTACTGGCGACAGGTGGAGCCGGTAAAGTTTATCTTTATACAAGTAATCCTGATGTATCAACGGGTGATGGCATTGCTATGGGTTGGCGAGCTGGCTGTCGTGTCGCTAATATGGAGTTTATTCAGTTTCACCCTACTTGTTTATATCATCCTAAAGCTAAATCATTTTTGATTAGTGAAGCCCTTCGTGGTGAAGGTGCCAAACTCGTATTAGCTGACGGTTCCCTGTTTATGGATCAGTTTCATCCGCAAGCCGAACTTGCACCACGTGATATTGTGGCTCGTGCGATTGATCATGAAATGAAGCGACTGGGTGATGATTGCGTATATCTTGATATTAGCCATCAATCCAAAGAATTCATTGAAGAACATTTCCCAACTATTCATCAACGCTGCCTAAGCTTTGGTATTGATATGACGAAAGAAGCAATTCCTGTCGTACCTGCTGCACATTACACCTGTGGGGGGCTGATCACAGACTTACATGGTCAGACCGATATTAAGGGGTTGTATGCGATTGGAGAAACGGCTCATACAGGCTTACATGGTGCCAACCGCATGGCGAGTAATTCATTATTGGAATGTCTTGTTTTTGCTCGTAGTGCTGCCTATCACATCAGCCAAAATCTAAACAAAGGCTCGAACTCTCAAGCCATTCCAACATGGGATGCAAGTCGAGTCCGTCCTGCTAAAGAAGCGATATCAATAAGTCATAACTGGGATGAACTCCGTCGATTCATGTGGGATTATGTTGGCATAGTGCGCTCTAATGAAAGACTTTATAAAGCACAACAACGACTAAGGCTGTTACAAGAAGAAATTAGTGACTATTACACTCGCCACCGTATCAGTAGTGATTTACTGGAATTACGTAATCTGGCCGATGTAGCCGAGCTTATCATTACTTCTGCATTACAACGTAAAGAAAGCCGTGGTTTACATTACACTTTAGATTACCCAGAAACAGATAATGTACATGATGCCAAAGACACTATCATTGCTGGAAAGTCTTAGGATCACGACAGTAGACACGTAGCTGTCGCAGACATTCTGCATCAACTGAATCACTCATAATCGTAATTGTCTCCTTGCTAAACTTGTTTCGATTAAAGTACAAAATAATACATTGCTGAGTAACCACACAATCACTTAATGTTAGTGGTTTAGAGTGAGTTGTTGCTGGATAAAATAAACGCCATTTACCATCGCTATCTCGTTCAACTCTAATAATCGATTTATTACTTTTTAGCCACTGATTTTTCTTACAATAGTAAATAAAACTACACACAATGAGCACAATGGTAAGTGCCGACCAAATAGAGATCCCTAATAGACTTACAGCGGTTACAAGCATTGTGACGTGTACAGCAAGTAGATATACCAGCAGTCGCTTCGAACGACCAATAACCAGACTAAACACTATCCTTGTCATAAAGTTTCACTCCCTTCCATAGTGCGAGATATAATATCATCAACTATCTAATCACAATAAAGTGGCACTATGACTCATTCTTGGCAAGACATTGTAAAACAACAAAGTACACTCCCTACCAAAGTCGATCTAAGCTCTAAAAATAGTTTTATTCCTTTGCCACAGTTAGGCGTAATACACGTCAGTGGAGAAGAAGCTCAACCCTTTTTACAGAACTTGCTGACCAATGATGTCAACGCCTTAGCTATTAATCAAAGTCAGCTTAGTGGATTTTGTAATGCTAAGGGGCGTCTGTTTGCAATATTCCAACTCATTCGACGTGAAGGCTATTATCAGATAGTTCTACCCAAATCCATGTGTACAGCGCTACAACAACGCCTCACCATGTTTGTATTGAGAACCAAGGTTAGCATTAGTGATGAGTCTGAAACAATGAACTGCATAGGTTTAATTGCTGATAATAATGCCATTACTGCATTATCATTGTCAGAAGATGTTTTGATTAATTACGAACACGCTAATCGCCACCTCTGCATCATCCCTCAACAACAAACAAGTGAATTGTTAACGCAATTAGATAATCAGCAGTGGTCTCTTGCTTCTAATTCTCTATGGGAACAGTATGATATTCAGGAAGGTATTCCAACTATTGTTCCTGAAACCAAGGAAAAATTCACTCCACAACAAGTTAATCTCGACTTAGTCAATGGTGTTAGCTTTAGTAAGGGCTGTTATCCAGGTCAAGAGGTGGTTGCAAGATTACATTATCTTGGAACACCAAGTCGAAGAATGTTTATTGCTCAGGCTGAAGTAGATAATTCACTCACTATAGGTGATGAGGTCTCAACAGAATCAGGTGATATTGCTGGTCATATAGTTCGAACTCAAATGATAGCTGAACATTCGACCCTGTTACTACTAAGCTTAAAACTCTCTGAGAAAAGTAGTCCATTATTCATCAATAAAACGATAGCGGTTAAATTGATAACTGAGCAACTTATGGAGCTGGATTAGGATAACGTTGATGAATCAATTCGATTTCATTAATAACATCATCTGTGAGTTTTACGTCAATACTCTGAATATTAGTTTGTAATTGAGATAAGTTTGTGGCGCCAATAATATTAGCGGTGACAAATGATTGCTGATTAACAAATGCAAGTGCCATTTGAGCAGGGTCTAAGTTATATTGTATCGCTAAATCGACATAGGCTTGTGTCGCAGCAATAGCTTGTGGATTACTGTAACGTGCGTAATGTGGCCAAAGCGTAATTCGGGCATTGTCAGGCTGATCATCATTTAAATACTTGCCTGTTAATACGCCAAAACCGAGTGGTGAATACGCTAATAAACCAACTTTTTCTCGATGGCTTACTTCAGAACAGCCTATTTCGTAAGTTCGATTGATTAGGCTGTATGGGTTCTGCACCGTGGCTATGATCGGTAGGTCATAGTGTTTCGCAATATTGAGAAATGTCATCATGCCCCATGGGGTTTCATTTGATAAGCCAATATGACGAATTTTCCCAGCTCTAACCTGCTGTTGCAATGCTTCTAACGTTTGATGAATAGGAGTAAGAAGTTCTTTACTACTCTCTTGAAAGCCAAGCTGACCGAAGAAGTTAGTCTCTCGTTCAGGCCAATGCAGTTGATAGAGGTCAATATAATCAGTTTGAAGTCGATGTAAACTCGCATCTAGAGCTTGT
>Ga0209707_1001451_pt1 | contig 13352 bp, 9 predicted proteins | sample EN4Hudsemesocosm_FD_184630 | JGI IMG/M metagenome (GOLD analysis project Ga0209707, IMG submission 184630) | Methane-oxidizing microbial communities from mesocosms in the Hudson Canyon - EN4B Hudson Canyon (SPAdes) (version 2) | ecosystem: Environmental > Aquatic > Marine > Cold seeps | place... | reverse complement strand
TTGCACTAAATGATTCGGATCCAAGCCTTAAAGGTTTTTCTCTCGAAGTCACACCTGCTGGTAACAAATTTTACGTGCTTGCATACACAAGCCCAGTATCAAAAAAAAGACGATTTTTTAAACTCGGTTTATGTTCTTCAACTACACCCCAAGCCGCCATGAAATTAGCTAGAACTTCTAGAGAAAAAATTTATACTGGAGTTTGCCCTGTAGAAGAAAAGAATAAAATTAAACTAATAAAAACACAAGAAGAACAACTACAAATCAGGCAAGGAACAGTCGCTCAATTATTCGAGTACTACCTTAAAGACCTAGATATGGATTCAAAAAAGAGTTTTTACCAAGTCAAAAGAATTTACCAGCGTGATATAGCACCTTCAATCGGACCTCTGATTGCTAACACTGTAACCGATGACCAATTAGCCGATATTATTGCTAGCATTGCAGAAAGAGGGGCCAACCGACTTGCTAACATAACTCGCTCATACCTTCACGCTGCTTTCGAGTTTGGAATGTCATGCAATAAATCACCTAGGTGGCGACTCAACCAAGATATCCCACTTTTCAACCTGGCAATCAACCCTGCAAAAAATACAAAAAAAACAAAAAATGGCGATAAAGTTGGAGAACATTTTATTGCCAAAGAAGATATTAATACTTTGTGGAATACCATCGGTGTCACAGCAATGAGCCCTGATTGCGCTTTCGCTATTAAATTCTTAATTTCCACCGGTCAACGAGTAACAGAAGTACTAGAAGCTCCGTGGAGTGAGTTTAACAAAAAAGATTTGCTTTGGACTATTCCTTCTAAACGAAGGAAATCCACTCAAAAAAATACACCAGCAAGAACCCTTATAGTACCCCTTACTCCTTTTCATATTGAGCTACTAGATGAAATTAAAAAGCTCTCAGGAAAAAGCCCGTTTTTATTTCCATCACAAAAATCGCCTTCATCCCCTCGCACTACAGACTCACTCAATCAAGCTGTTTCACGATTCTGTAAACCCCAAGGCTCTAGCAAGCGCGAGAATTTTACAAAATTTACTCCTCGCGATATCCGCCGGACTTGGAAAACCATAGCAGGTAGCATTAAAATTGATTTAGAGTTAAGAAATAGAATACAAGGACATGCCTTTACTGACGTTGGCTCAATTAATTACGATCGCTACGATTACTTGGATGAAAAAAGGGGAGGTATGGAAACTTGGATTAATTGGCTGAGTAACGAAGTAAAACCCAAAAACAATTAACAAAACATATTTATATAAGGCTGTATAAATTAAACACCACAACCATATAGTGCCAACTTATACAGTGTATTTTTTTAGCGGTACCATCTATTCTCAACCTCGCTCCTGTTAAATTAACCAAAGCTGGCTACGTCAAAAAACCAACAGTGAAAGCCAAGTACCGTTTGAACTTATTGCTCCGGAGTAGCCTGCTGATCACAACCTACCAAGCCTTCAGTGAGCAGGATAGCATTTTTGGCAACAAAACATGATGACCGTTGCCGCAATCGATCATCTCGTCCACCATGCTGATATCTACAAAATAAAGGAAGACAATTACCGTAAAAAACACGCTTTAAAATCACACCAAACAACCAGCCAGCCAAGCTAATTGACGCTAACCGGACAAGTTAGTTGACGCTTGATATTAGCTACATAACCCTGAAAAACCAACTTATTAATTTAAACCCACTAATGTTACATAGAATCTTCAACAACTTTACCAAACGAAGCTAGACGCAGGTATTTAGCCTTAAATATATTGGGTGGTATCTTCTTTTTTAACAGCTCATGAAAATTCTCATCATGAGTTGATATAATTAATTGTTTACCAAAACGAACACTGAAGTTTCTAAATAAATCAATCAAACTTAATACATTAATAGAGTCCATTGATTGAATAGGATCATCTATAAAAATGCAGTTCACAGGGCGACCTGCATCATCCGTTGCAGTTAATGCACGAGCTAAAAATATACTAAGACTTAGTACATTAATTTGAGCAGAACTAAATTGCAAATTTGGCGAGACAACATCATTATTATCTGGGTTAACCGCTGAAACCTTAAGTTCAGCTTTATTGTCTGTACCAATCTTACATTCAAAACGAATCTTTTTATAATCTGGGTGCGGATCTATAGCGCTATATATTTGGTTAATTAATTCAGTTTTAAAATAAAGATTAACTGCATTTTCAATATACTTGTTAAGTTTATCAAGATCATCACCTAGTATTTCTCGGATTTTAGCATGTTTATCAATTGCTTTTTTCTTATTCTCTAATTGATCTTCTAGCTCCTGACGGTTGCAATAATTAACAGCTCTTTCAGCCAACAATTCTAATAGCTTAAGACTAGCTACGCTTTCTTGATCAAGCTGTGCTTTTGTACCTAGTTCATCAATTTTTGATTGAGCTGTATTTCTAAATGCTATCCATGCCTCTTCTGTCTCTGGGGCATTAAGCCTAACCAAGTTAAGTGTAGTATTAAACTCTGATAATGATTGCTTTAATTGCGATATTTCCTGTTCTTTATCTGATTGTTTGAATATTAATTTTTCAGCACTCAAGCCTTTTAAACTCTCAGGAATAGTTTCTTTAATCTCATTAATCTTTTTCTCTATTTTTTGTTGTTGCTCCTTTAACTCATTATTTTTTTTCTGAACGCTAGCTTTTAAACTATTTAAATACTGCTCAAATTCTTTAAGTTCTGCATCAAATTGCTGCTCATTTTGTTTGAGATATACCATAAAACCTTGGTACTCAATACTACTCAGCTCATGCTTATTTTTTTTACTTTCAATTTGAAGTAACCCTGTCTCAGCTATTGGTAAATTTATAAGGAATTGTTGTTGACTTGATTCTGCTACTTCAATTTGTTTTGTTACATCTACTACAGAAGTTTCAAGGGAATTTTTCATGCCGGTTAGATAGTTTTTAAGCTCACCGACTGATTTATAGAATATTTTTTCTTTTAATAATTGAAGACTTATTTTTTGATCACTAATAGCTTCTTTGAGTAAATTAATTTCAACGTCTTTAGCGTGAACAATAGTTGTAGCTTCTTGTTCTTTTATTTTTTGTTCACTTAAGAGTTTTTTGTACAGGGCACCGTAACTGTCTTTGAACCCATCAATCAGTTCTTCTTGCGTTTTTAATTGTCCGAGGCTTAACTGGAGTTGTTCAGTAAGATATTTTTCGATGGAGCTTAAGGCAGGGTTACTTAGTATTTGTTGCTGTAAACCTTGAAAGTCACTGTATTCATGCTGGCAAAGCGGACATTCAGATTGTTGTGAATCGGCAATAATTTTTGATGCTTGCTTAACCAAAGAGGATATAGCTTGCGATTGCTCTTTTACTCCCTTTAATTTTTTCTCTATATCAGTAAGCGTCTCTTGGAGACTTTGCTGCTTATCACTTGCTACCAGATATAGAAGGTGTATCTTATTCAGCTCTTTTTCAGATTCATTTTCAACACCAGTAATTAATGAGCGAATATCAAATAACTGAATTAACAGTATTTGTTTTTTCTTGTCAGATACATCACGTTTTTTTCTTAGCAGCTCAGTAGATAGCTTTAATGATTGTTCATCAAGAGCTTTAATTTTAATTTCTAACTCATCGATTTTTACAAAAACACCTTTAGATGTATCTTGTTGACTGTTAACTTCTTGAAGCTTACTTACAAAAGATGCTTGCTGTAACCTAAGTTTATCTAGAAGATTTTTATTAGCTATTTTTTCTTGCTTAATCTCATCAATATTTTTTTTACATTGATTAGTTTTACAGCTTAACTCAGCTAATACCTTTTGATATTTAATAAATGCAGGCAATTGACTAATAAATCCATCATGCACATTAGCTTGTTTCTCTAGCCCATGAATATCAGTATTAATTAACGTCATCTTTGACTCTAATAAAGATTTAGATTGATGACTACTAATCGCATCAGTGACTTGATTTAGTTCTTTTTCAACCTTTCTAACAGCTTCAAGCTTACGCTGACTACTAGGTAAATCATTTAATAACACTTTCAAAGCATTACTTTCATTCGCCCTGACTTGACTGTTTTGCTCAAGTTGATTCTTATACAAATCAATTTTATCTTGAACCTTTGATTGCTGAGCAGTAGTAAATGGATTCTGAAAGTCAGTAATCGCGAACTTAACTAAACTCAATTTTTGAATTACATCATTGGCAACTTGAAAAGGGTTATCTTTTTTTTCAATAGATTTTAAGTCTGCTTCAAGAACAGCACTTTCTTTCTCCATGACCTGCTTCTTACTCTCAATATCCCTACAAACACAAACAAGAGATAAGCGTTGCTGGTTATATTCTTTTAATTCTTTAGTGGTGTTCTCTGCAAATTTATAAAAACGTTCTTCTGAGCTAGTTTCTCTTAAAAAGGCATCAATAGCTTCCTGAGTTAATAGTACTTCAGAAAAGTAATTTGAATTAGGATTACTATCAGCTGGGTCAAATCGATAATCCATATAGCCAGTGCGAGGCTTTTTATATTTACTGACATACAATTGCTTTGTCGTCTCTACAACAATTTTTGTTTCAAGACCATTAAGTTCTGAATCAGCCGTTCGATTACGAAGAATATACTGTTTTTCCCCTTGCTTATTATGTTGTTGCCCTTGCTTTTTATTCTCGGTCGTTAACCGCTTTCCCCGAAGGTAACGACTAATATTATTAGTTACAGCATAATCAATGGCATCATAAAAACTAGTTTTACCAAACCCATTAGGAGCATATAGAGATATAAAATCTGCGGGTTCTGAATTGTTATCATTTTGATAATAAAGCATAAAATCAAAAGTGCCATCCTTTTTATACAAATAGGATTTAAAGGCTTGAATAGTTACTTTTTTAATTTTCATCAGACTCATTCCTTGCAAGCTCTATATCAATCCATGTTGAGCGTGCTTCTTTAGCTTCTGTATCAAGTCCTGAGGCAATATTCCTCTTACTTAGGCTTAGGCTGTGATCTGATAATTTAGGTGCAGAGATAGGGGGTCTGCTAACTGTATTTTCTACTAGTTCATGATAGTTAATACCAGCAGATAAAATTTTACGATTAAGTAATTTAATTAGCACAGGCGTACCCAGTACCGGATCAAGGTAGTGCTCTACTATTTTTCTCATAGAAAACTTGTTATTTTCAATCTCATATTGCAAAGACTTAGGTGCTTTTTCTGTGCAAGTAAATAATAAATAACTGTTCCATCGTTCAAACTCACTTTCAACTTCCGCTAAATAATCACTATTAATATAATCTGTTACTTCTAGCCAGTCTCTTTCTAATATTTCTGCCTTCTGAGTCTGACAGGAAAAAACAGTAATTGCATTCGAGCTATCAGCCAGTACCTCAAAAACTGTGAATGCCCAGTCACCTGAAAACTCACTTAAAAAACCAATATCTAAATTTTTAGTTTTAAATTGCTTACCCATTTTAATCATCCTCAATTTTAAGATAAGCACTATAGCCTTGCTTCAGTATGTCTATCATTTCATCTTCATTATCAATTCGATTGAGTTCTATATATTCAGGTTCTTTGCCTGCTAAACAAGTGTCGTTCAGTTTTCGCCAATGAATAATAGGAAATTTTTTGTCCTTATTATTCCGAACATTAGCTATTCCATCTTTACTAAGCCCTATTGAAATATCCTTTACAGTAGTATGTTTAATTGAATCTGGTTCTGGTGGCATATCCCCATTTGCAACCAGTATAATTTTTGCATTGGATTTTAAGTGATCGGTATGGGACATAGCAATATGTGTTCGGTATAAACTTCTGTAATTTTTGGCTAAATTTGTGTAGATGAATCGGTATGAATTAAAAATTTTATTCAAATATTTACTTTCCCAACCATCATTAAAATTATCAGGTGAATTTACAATTAATTGAATGACCATAAACTCCAAAAAAGCAACCCATAACGCACGCTCTTCAAGCTCTATTTGTGTTTGTCTATAGGTGATTAACTGACTTTGAAAATCATTCAAAATTTTTAAAGGGCTTAATGCTGAATCGTGTATTTTCTCAGAAATAGTTTCATGTAAAATGGTAATAATTTCGCTAAGACTATCTTCATATGTAGTGGCAGCATAAACAGTAGAAAATGCATCATCGGTAATATGGCTAAAATTTGATAGATGAAGTGGCATTAAGCGTGCTAAGCCATTACTTTCAATAAGTTTTTCAAAAGAAGAAATATGGTATGCCCTCACTCTATGAACAAACTGAGCCTGTGTATAAATTGAATAATCAATTCCATATAGGTATGCTTTACCATCTTCTATGAAAAATATCCCTCCCCCCGAAAATCCATCAATGTCATTATCTTGAACATTCCCACTAATTGAGAATTCTCTTGTCTCTTGCGCACTATCTATATAGCTTAAGTCGTAAGTTTCAACAGGGAACCCCTTGGGGCAGCCATATAACAAAAGTTTAGTCCCTCGTTCAATATCATTTTTATAAGGATATATCTCAAGTGATGGGTAAAAATCAATTTGAATAATAGATATATCTAAATTTGGGGCGTGATATAACTCTTGAATAGCAAGGTTCTTACCATCTTTATCTTTAATTATAATCTGCTGTTTATCTATAAAACCTTTGCTTTCAGCATCTTTGTCTATTTGTAAAACATGCTTAGCTGTCAATACATAGCTATATTGGTCAGACATACCCTGAATCAAAACACCACTACCACTACCACTGCCAGTGTCATGAGATATGGCAACACAATGTTTTTTTATTATCGTGATAATATCACTCATAGCTTAATAGGATTGTTACAACTTGTTAATTCCACTCCAGATTTTCTCAAAGTATCTAAATTCTCTAAATCATTTTTAAAAATGGTATTTTCTATTATTTCAGGATAATTAAATAATAAATTAGCTTTGGGGTTCTGTTTAACAATCCTAGCGATAGTTGTTTTATTTGGCAAGCTATGAATTTCAGTATCAGATGAAAAAATAAAATTGTTACAATCAAGCATCTTTAAAAGTTCAATACTGGTATTTTTTTTACTGCCATGGTGTGAAAGTTTAACGTAATCAATATTAATGGGGATTTGTTCAGAGTAACCAAGGTGCTTAAGGCTATTAACGATTACTTTATTATGTGCATCTCCAAGTAGGAGTAGGCGTTTTTGATTATATTCAAATATAAATGCAATTGAACTGCCATTCGTGGGAGAACCATCTTCTTCAAAATTATCATCGTCTAAGATAGTGTCAAATTTTTCATCGTAATCCCCTTTTTTTGCCCCTGTTAATGATTCGGGAGATTTTTTCTCCCAAACGGTCAATAAGCTTTTTAATTTTTTTTCAGTAGGGGATAAAATAGTAAACTTAATACCAAACTCTTCATGTACTTGCCTCGCCATAATAAGCTCTTGATGCCAAATACCTTTTTCTGATATGACACTTTCAAAATTTACGCCTTGACCTATACTGGTTGCTCTAGCCTCACCAACAACCGTATTATTACCTTTAAGATAAACAAAATTAGTAGCATCTGGTGTTTTATTAAAATGTTCAAAAATAAGCTTGCCTGAGTTAAACCAGACTTTATCGGTAAGTTGTGCGAGTAATCCATTATTATCAAAAGCAGATAATAAACCAGCAATATGATCATCATCGACATGAGTCAAAATTAATAAATCGATACGCTGCTCTTGACTCTTAATATCCTGTAATACTTCTTTGAGTTCACCAGGAAAAACTGAGTATTGATACGCTTTAGCAGGACCACCATCAATTAGAATATTTCTAGGCTGTCCATCAAAATCACCTTGGATAAGAATACTATCGCCATGATATGCTTGTAATATCTTTAATTGAAACTCCATTTCTAGCACCTTTTTATTAATTGAGTGTTGGAAAATTATGGTAATTGACTAAGCTAACTTTCGACATAAACATTTTAGCTCACTGGTTTATTTATCTCCGCTAATAATGTTTCAAACTCAGATTGAATACTTTCAGTATTATATCCAGTATCCATTACTCCTTTATCAAAATAATACAACCACCGTTTAAGCGCACTGGCCTTACCAAAATCACCTTCATCAACTCCATCTAAAAAAGCTATTGGATCTTCTGTCCATGACTCAGGGTTCCATACCTCAAAACGTTTTCGGAACAGCCAATCTCTTTTAAAAGCATAGGGTAATGAATACAGTTCAGAAACAAAACCATACCCTTCAGAAAATTGATCAATTCTTGCTGGTGTTTTGAAGCCTTTAATAAAACCAACCTGCTTTAGTGTTATTGCAATACAAGCAGCAAGATCAGCGCGTGACTTCCAATATTTATTCACCCAATCACCGCATAAGTGATAACGAACAATTGGCTCATTACCTAAATAATCAAATGTTTCCTCTAACACTAAAGCTGCATCTTGTTCATAACTGAGAGTAGTAGAGCATACCAATTTAACGATAATCCTATTTTCTCCAGCACTGACAAGTTGATGTAAAAACTCTGCATACCATTCTGGGTGTTTATAAAAGTGATGTATGGGATAAATTTGCTCATCAACGCCTTCTAGCCACTCAACACGAATAGCAAAGAGATCCGCTGCTGCTTGTAGGAGTTCTGGTGTTAATTTTGATAATAGTTTTGTATTGGTTTCAATATCAGCAAGAGTCACTCCATTTCCGAAAAAACGGGGGATTTGGTTACGATGAATCCCGTGTATTTCAAATAAATCAACAAACCGACCAGGCACAGAACTTAGTTCAGCTACTAGCGGCTTAGAGCCAAAAACCTTTCTATCAAGAGAAGCTAGCGCATCTATTTCATCGTTAATTTTTTTAAAAATCATCATTCACTCCAGATATGAAAGCTGGTTAATGTAAAGCTATCACTTATTCCAATTTCTCAATAAACCAACCGTTATCCCAGCAGCAATTTATTTTATTCTTTGGTTATACTTTCCTCATAAATAACTTGAGCACCTAAAATAATTCAACTGAATCCTGGTACTAAGCACAAGCCAGTCTCATTGAAAACAAGAATTCAGATATTATTTATTCAGTGTTTTTTGTACCTTATTTTCATCATCAGTCCCTATTAAAACAGCTTTATCATCTGACCAAACAACAGCGTATTGCCCTAAACGTTTTTTCTTGTCTAAGGTTTTGTTGACTGCTATTTTTAGTGTGTCTAGCATGGCTTGGCTGTCTTGCGATGGTGTTTCTTGGCTTGAGGTGATCATAGTTCTGATTCCTTTAATAATCTTTGGTAATACGTTTCATTAATAATCGTGCGGTTGTCATCTTTCTGTTCAAATACTAACTCTGGCGCATCGCCACTGTTCATAAAACAACGAGTGCGATCCGCTTGGTGACTAAAATCACCTAATAAATTGTTTAGGCTTTTAGGGAAGCGACGCATAATATCTTTTAGGGGGATATTATGTCCTCCATGCGCCACTCTTTCAGCGACACGTAACTTGGACATTTCCACACTCGGCAGTGCAAGATAAACCAGCTCAACCTGCCAACCCTCTTGTTGTAACCGCTTCATTAATTTTAAATAACTACGGCCTGATAAAGTCGTCTCAAAAGCGAAGTCATGCTGTTTTTTGATCCGCGTTTCAATTTCATTCAGAAATATCCGACTGGCTGCAATAAGCTGTGTTTCTGGTGCTAATGGCGATAAACCAGCGGCAATCAAATCTGCATTGATAAAGTTATTACAATGCGCAACGGTAGGCAAATATTCCAAAGCAAACGTTGTTTTCCCCGCGCCATTTGGTCCAGCAATAATCCAACATATTGGCATTAAACTACCTCACTCTTTTTAATAATCATAACTCACTCTGGCTATCAAACGCTTGTTGAATTAACTCCATTACATCATCCAATTGCTCATGCTTAGATAGACCAACCTCTACATCGCCATTTCCCCAACGACCTAAACTTGAGATATCCTTACATAGGTTTTTAGGGTCGATCACATCAGGATAGGCCATATTTAAGGATAAGCGCAGGCGTGATTTTTGTGGCACGATGTCTACAAAATTAGTGGTGGATTTAAAGGCGATATAGAGCTTTTTATATTCCTCAGTTACTGAAGCATCAATATTTAGAATACGCTGTTTTAAGTTTTGATACAGTACTAACATATCCCCTTTTAACTGCTCATATTCCTCTATACTATATTCCTGACTGCTCGCTTTAACAGGGCGATACGTGGCTAATAGCTCATCACTTAGCTTAGGTATAAACCAAATATCTAATGCCTTATCTGCCAGTACATCGGCTCTTGTTTCGATGCTTTCTGTATTCCACACGGTATGAATACGCACGGAATCATTTAATTTAATCGGGGACTGATCAAAACCACCGTTCATTGATTTCTTTTCTGCAAACGACTTATCACTTAATTCTGAGTTATAGCCCGTTAGCGTTAGGTTGCCTATTGTATGTAAATAGGTTTCCTGAACCTGTTGCCAGTGTTCCCCCAACATATTTTTCCATGCACTGGATAGGTTTGGGTTCTGTGGCAAGATATGTTCGATAGTGTATTCTGCAATGACAACTAACTCTTTGCGCTGATAATTTTCTAGTCTATCCAATAAATAATTACGGTTTCTGAAGTTATAAACATCCTTACTCATTAACTCTGCTTTAAACTCGGTATCAGATGGAAGGCGTTTATAACTACCCAATAATAGAAACGCGGCTTGTATGCTTTCTAAGTACTGCTCTTTACGCACGGACTGATACAAATTAGCAAAGGTTTTATTTAGACTATTGGTTGGAATACCACAGATTGCACGGCGGAAGACATAGTTTTCTACCAAGCATAGGATTTTTTCAAATTCAGATTCGCTGAGTTGCTTATCGGCATAATCCGCGTACACCGCTAATAGAAAGGGGTAACTAACTTCAACTTTCAGACGAGAGATACGTTTAAAGGCTTTTAGCAATACAGGGCGGGGTTCTTTATGCAGTACGATATTGACATAAAAACCTGAAAAACAATGTATATCAGCAACTAGCTCATTAATATTGTCGGTGATTTTATCCTTAGCAAACTGCTTAAACGCTTCGTAGACATGCCCTATTTTAGTAATGTTGCCCGTTTTAACCGATAGATAATCACGGATAAAACTATCAAAGCGTTTGCTGTATTCATTACCGTAGTTCTGCTCCATTGGAAACCAAAACTGCTCATATAATAAAGTTTGTTGCTCGACCTGTTGCCCCATCAACATATAGTTACGGATTAAATCGGCTTGTGATAAATCTAGGCCTGTACTGTTTAGGCTCTCAAAAATCAGCTGTGGGTTATCAATGCCTTTTTCTAATGCCACATCCACCACAAACAAATGCAATAAACCATTGTAAACAGCGGCTGCATTATCCCTATTTATTTTGGATTTAAAGAATTGATAATTTTCTAATAAACGCTGTGATGTGGGTTCGCTCGGTGCAATGCCTTTTAACAGTTCAATTAAGGTTTGTTTATCTCGACGCGTCAATAACAGCTTAAAGCGTAAATCATTGTCTTCTTCCGTATTAAACAGGTAATAATTTTTAAGCTTGGTAGCGTTGGTTTCCAGTAAATCAGGATGCTCGCTAATAAACTCGGCTAAGGTATGAATCAATAAGGTAATGGTGGTTAAGCGTTGTTGACCATCTATCACTAATAAACGCGGTACATCAGAAACAGTATGAATGCTCTCCTGAAAATACACGACAGAGCCGATAAAATGTCCTTGGCTTTCGATCAGATCAGATGAGTTATCACTAACTCGTAAAATATCTTTAAACAACTGCTCGCATTGAACTTGATGCCAACTATAGGTGCGTTGATAAATAGGGATTACAAATTGCTTTGGGCCTTTAATTAGGCTGAGTAAATTAGCGGAGCTGGCTTTCATTGCAAGATATCCTTATTTAACGGTGACTTGACCGTTCATTAGCATGGGAAGTAGCCAGTCTCGGAGTTGGGTGAGCTGTTGATTTTCTTTAGTATTCAGTAGGATTTTTTTAAAAGCAGGCTCTGCCTTTCTTGAGTACTTTTGAACTATATCGACTTGAGGAATAGCTAGTGGTGTATGCTTAATATCGTTAGAAACAATCGAATTAAATACCGAACCAGATGATTTAACTTTCAAATAATGGATTAGATCCATAGTCAAATGATACAAATACACATGACTAATGCCTTTTTTTGCTTGAAGTGCATAGCATGATTGATTCATCGCCATATCATTTGCAGCAACCATTAATTTACCAACAGAGCCTCTAGCAGTAATAAATATCGTCCCTTGTTCAAATAATTTACTACTGCAATTTCTTACGCCCTCATCAGTAATAAATTCATCCGTCGTAATCTTAAAGATATTTGAATCTGCATCCGTTGGAGTAAAAAAAGGGATCTCTCCATTCCAGTACTCAGGTTTCTTTTTACTCGGAGTTCCACCACCAAGTAACTCCGCAACCGCAAGAATATTCTCACTATTCCAATCCTCTGGAATATCTCTCTTTAGGGTTTCGTTATAGACCATCTTACCGCCAGAGGATTTATAGGGTTTACCGTTTTGGTCGGGGAAATCAAATTGTACAAACCAGTAGCCGTACAAAGTTTTCGCCATTGCTTCTAACTCGGTATTGATGCGGTTATTGAGTTCTATTTTGGTATCTAAGATAGATAGAATGGAAGTAATTTTGTCCTGATACGTTTTGTTAGGTATTTTAAATTTTAACTTTGTTAGATAGTCGATATTGATATTATCTTGAATACTACCACTAGCCGAATTTTGGATAGCTTTTCTTATATATGTAAAAACATAGTGCATAAATAGTTCTGATGACTCTGTTTTATACGCATTAAACCCTACAACACTATCGGGAAAACACATTGGATATCCAAGAAGCGCTGTTTCAGCTATGTTTGCAGCAATCGTTATACATAACGTATATTTAGGCCAAAGCTTACTTTGGGATAAACCAAAATCATTATATGCATCAGAATGCTTATAAATGTATAAGTTTGCTTCCTTAATTCCCCCAGTCTGTACAAGAGGATGAACTCCATTTTCAAATAAGGCTTTATCATTTCTGGGTCTATATCGTGATTTCCCGCGTTGAAACACACCTAAATCATTAAGCTCCCTATCTTGCCAGTGTTGATTGTATTTCGAAGAGTTAAACTTCATATATCAATCCTGACAACTGCTTTTTAATCTCCAGCTCTAGCTCTTTAGACTCAGCAAACAAACCATCCAAGTTATCAGTAAAACCTTTCATTTTAGCTGTAAATTCTTCCGGCGTTATCTCAGTATATTCAATCTTCACTTCAAAAT
>Ga0209707_1001450_pt1 | contig 13356 bp, 11 predicted proteins | sample EN4Hudsemesocosm_FD_184630 | JGI IMG/M metagenome (GOLD analysis project Ga0209707, IMG submission 184630) | Methane-oxidizing microbial communities from mesocosms in the Hudson Canyon - EN4B Hudson Canyon (SPAdes) (version 2) | ecosystem: Environmental > Aquatic > Marine > Cold seeps | place... | reverse complement strand
TAAAGGAAGATGAGAATTATTTTATAAAGAAAATTCACCATAGCCAAGATTTTCATTGCACATTTTTTTGGATTCCTGCCACTTAAGTAGTAACAGTTGCTTTTTGATGAGTTTATTCATAATGCCATGTCCTATTAGAGTCACTGTATTATACTCATGTGATAATTTATTTAAATGTTCTGCAGCTGTTTTTGCTCTTTGTCTTGCCTGTTTTAAAGATTCAGCTTTCTTTGAATAACCAAAAAACCACAATAATCTTAATATCACCAACCAAACAGAAGGAGTAAATTTTAAGAACTTCCAATTGGGAAATGGAAGTTGGGCTTCATCAAAAAGAGAGTTTGATTCATAAATACTACTCTTGAATAGCTGTGTTGTATCAATTGTGCGCTTAAGTGTACTTGTGATAATAATATCACTGCTATTTAATACTTTATCTAAATTACTTTCTAAGTTGCTAGTTTCTTTAATATTGGCATTATCATAGCTATCAACCCATTCTCCAAATTCAGAGGCAGAAATATTTTTCCATTTTGGCATTTTAACTTTTGCATGTCTAATTAATATTATCTTTTTTACCAAATATCTTACCCTTCACCCTTAACTACTTTGTGAAACATTATACTAAATTATAATTATGAATTCATATGTAGATTATAATAATTGTTATCATTATTGATATAATTAAGTTTTCTTTTGTTACCATTCGCCAAATTAAATTAGGAGAACAAATTGAATTGGAAAAAAACAAATACAAAAATACATTATTGGGGATCAGCTGTAATCATCATCCCTTTACTTATTGTATTAGGAAGTGGCTTATTATTACAAGTTAAAAAAGAGTTCGCATGGATACAACCAAAAACGGTTAAAACAAAATACAGGGCATTAACTTTAAGTTTTGATAAAATTTTATCTGTTATTAAAACAGTGGAAGAAGCAGAAATCAAGTCATGGAAAGATGTAAAACTTTTAGATGTACGCCCAGGAAAAGGTATCACAAAAGTACGAGCTAACAATAATTGGGAGATTCAAATCCACAATGAAACAGCAAAAGTATTGACTGTTAACTTTAGGAGATCAGATATAATAGAATCCATTCACGATGGTTCATGGTTTCATGATGCTGCTAAATTATGGATATTTTTTCCCGCAGCAATTATATTGTTATTGATGTCATTAACTGGGTTTTATCTATTTCTTAAAATGTTACCTTCAAAACTAAAGAAAAAGAAGAAGAAAAAAGCAATCTTAGAGGAACAAAAACAGGAGACTGTTCAAGAGGAGCTTCAAGTACAAGTACAAACAATTAAGTAAAAATAGAGATTACTCATGTTTACTTATAGAGTATTCAGTAAGTTTTCCATTAGTATTAGTCATCCATTGATGCAGGTAAATCAGCTTTATATCCCATGCCATAAATATTTTTAATATGCAAAGAAGGTATTTTTTTACGTAATCGGGATATGATATTTTTAAGATTTTTGATATCAGCATCAATGTCAAAGTCTTCAAACCATACAGTAGAGATAAGTTCCTCTGCTGTATATATTCTTCCATTGTTCTTCAAGATTGTGTCAACAAAAATTATCTCTTTTTTGGTAAGTTTTATAACAACATCATCTTGCATCAACTCTTTTTTCTCTTTATCCCAGACCAATAACTCATCAATCTTGACAATATCCGTATCATTATTTAAATTATTGGTATAAATTTTACTGCATATTTTTAGCATGTCTTCCACAAAGGTAGAATAATCAATTGGTTTAGTGAAAAATTGTTGAATTCCTAAATTAATCAAAGGTAATAAATAGTTAAATTCATTTCGCGCAGATAATATCACAACTGTTTGATCTTTTTTTATTTTATAGATGGATTCTACTAGTTCAATACCATCTAAGTTTGGCATTTTTATGTCTGAAATAATTAAGTCATAATACTTATTCGTAAGTGAATGATATTCTTTATATTTATTAAGACCATCTAATCCATCAATGGCTACACTTACTTGGGGGAAAATATTTTTGAGTAGTTCAAAAAATTCCTTTCTAAAATCCATGTCATCTTCAACAAAAAGTACATTTAAATCTTTCGTGTATTTTTTCAACAAGCCATAGTCCATGAGATTCCTTTTAAAGACACATGTTATCATTTTATTTCTTAGTTTAAATGACTGAAAAGCCTAATATTTCAAATACTGTATCTTGAATTATTTAATTTGAGAATATTTATAATATAGTTGATTTTTGATACCATTTGAGTACTATTTACTGATAAAGTAACTAAAAACCAGAAAGTGAATTATGACAGATAAAAAAATCCTAAAAAACATAACTGTTCTTTATGCTGAAGATGAAGCTGTAATACAAGATGGAATAACAGAAACTTTAAACTTTTTTGAAATAAATGTTATATGTGCCAAAAATGGTCAAGAGGGTTTGTCTCTTTTTAAATCTTCAAAAGAGAAAATCGACCTAATTCTCACAGACATTAAGATGCCAAAACTCGATGGTCTTGGCATGGTTAAAAAAATCAGAGAAATTGATAAATATATTCCTGTGATTATTACAACTGCTCACCAAGAGACAAGTTTTCTAATGAAATCTATAGATTTAGGCATCAGTGCTTACGTATTAAAACCCATTGACATCTACAAATTAGCAGAAACACTTATCAAGGCTATAGAACCAAAAATATTAAAAGAGTCATTACTTGAAAAAAATGAGAAACTAAAAATTGAAGTCAAGAAAAACAGAGAAAATCAACAAATCATGGAAACACAATCCCGCTTTGCAGCAATGGGAGAAATGATAAGTATGATAGCGCACCAATGGAGACAACCCTTAGCTTCAATTGGAACTGCTTCCTTTAATTTAAAATATAAAGTGCTTACAGAAAAGTATAATTTGGAAACACATGAGGGTAGAATTGAACAAGCTGAATTTTTCACTAAAAAACTAGATGAGATAGAATTTTACGTACAAAACCTCACTACAACTATAGATGATTTTAGGAATTTTTATAAGTCAGATAAAATACTTGTAAACAAGACCATTGACAGCCCAATTAATAACTGTTTAAAGATAATGAAAAAGGACTTGCAATCAAATAATATCGACATTATTTTGGACTTTAAAAGTCAAAATAAAATCAAGATTTATGAAAATGAAATCTCACATGTACTTATCAATATACTCAAAAATGCTCAAGATAAGTTTTTGGAAAAGGAAATCGAAAATGCAATAATTGAGATTAAAACTGAAGACTTGGAAAATAGTGTTAGAGTTGAAGTGTATGATAATGGAGGAGGAATTGAAAAAGGAAATCTCGATATCATTTTCGAACCATATTTTTCCACAAAAAAAGAAAAAAACGGCACAGGTATAGGTCTTTATATGTCAAAGATTATTATTGAAAATAATCACAAGGGAGAACTGTTCGCTGCTAATATAAAAGAAGGTGTTTGTTTTTCTATAATCTTACACAACATGATATAATCATTAAAAATTATTTAGGAGCACTATTGAAGTTTATTATTTTAATTTTAATTTTTTTAAATATTTTACTTGCTGATTCAGAAAGTCTAACTCAAGAAGAAAAACTATGGATACAAAACAATGAAGTAAAAGTGGGTGTTACAGACTTGTATCCTTTAACCTATATCAACAAAGACAATCAGATGGATGGTTTTGCCAATGATATTTTAAAACTAATCATAAAAAAATACAATATCAAAACCAAAACAGTAGTTGCAAGCCAAGGTACCCTATTTTCTGCTTTCAAAAAAAATGAAATTGACTTAGTCCCTTTGGTAAACAACGCAGAAACGAAAAGCAGTTTTGGTTTATATTCTTCTCCTCTTTTGCAAATTAAAAAAATTCTATTTGTAAAAAAAGAACAAAACAATATTAATTCATTTGATGATTTAAAATTCAAAAAAATTGCCATTATAAATGAACAAGGAAGTATTTCAAGAATAAAAAAAATGAATTCTTACCTTCAAATTGTTCAAACAAAAAACATGCAAGAGTCTGTTCAAACTCTTCTTGAGGGTAAGGTTGACGCACTAATAGCTTCCCCAATTATTATTCAAAAATACTTAGAGGACAATTTAATTATTGGATTAAAAGCCATGCCTCTTATTAACTTTAAACCCTCAAATTTATATTTTTTCACCAATAACAAAAAAGAAAAACTTCATTCAATTTTGCAAAAAGGATTAAATTCCCTTTCAATAAAACAAAAAAAGCAACTTTTTGACAAGTGGTTTTTAAGGGATTTAGCAAACTTACCATTAAAACTTAATAATGAAGAATTACGTTACTTACGTGAAAAATCCAGTATTAATATGTGTGCAGATCCAGACTGGATGCCTTACGAAAAAATAGAGAATCATAAACATATTGGGATGGTCGCTGATTATATGAAAAAGTTTGAAGAGAAAATAGGAATTCCCATAAAACTTGTGGAGACTAAAAATTGGACTGAATCATTAGACTTTATGAAAAACAGAAACTGCGATATTCTCTCTCTTGCCATGGTCACAAAAAAAAGACAAAAATACATGAACTTTACTAAAGAATATATAACCGCACCTTTGGTTTTAGTAACTAAGAAAAATATCACTTTTATCAGTGATTTAAATACATTGAAACATAAAAAAATTGGTATACAAACTGATTTTGCTTATAATGAAAAAATCAGACGCGCCTACCCTGAAATGCATGTTGTTGATGTGGATCACTTACATACAGGATTACAAAAAGTAGAACGTGGAGAACTGTTTGGGCAAGTAACAACTCACCTTAATGTCGCTTATGCCTTTCAAAAAGACTTTTTTGGGAGTTTACAAATCTCAGGTAAATTTGACGAGAGTTGGAAGTTATCTGTGGGAGTTAGAAATGATGATTTGATTCTTTTTAATATTTTTGAAAAAGTGATTGATGATATCACGGATGAAACCAGACAAAAAATCATAAATAACTGGGTCTCCATAAAATATGAAGAAGGATTTAACTATAAACTGTTTTGGCGATTTTTAGCATTTTTCATTTTCATTTTATTGTTAATTACCTACATTTATTTAATGCAACGTAGGTATATTAGAAACTTGACAAAAGTAAAAGAAGAAATCGAAATGTTAAACAGTACCTTAGAAAAAAAAGTGGAACTAAGAACCAGAGAATTAGAATTCTCAAACAAAAAACTTAAAATAAAAACTTCAGAACTTGAATATTTAAACAATACCTTAGATACTCGTATAAAAGAAGAAATCAATAACAGAAAAAAACAAGAACAACTGTTAATTCAACAATCCAAATTAGCCGAAATGGGTGAAATGATAAGTATGATTGCCCACCAATGGAGACAACCCTTAAGTGCTTTAAGTACTATTATTCAAAATATACACTTAAGTCACTCTTTGGGCAAACTGGATAAAGAGTATTTGGACAAACAAAAGACTCTCAGTAATGCACTTACTGAAAAAATGTCTAAGACCATTGATGATTTTAGAAACTTTTTCAAACCCAACAAAGAAAAATATGCTTTTTCAATAGAGGCCGCCATTAAACAAACAATTTTTCTAATAGATGACAGTTTTAAAAGTAACAGTATCAAAATTGAAAGTCAAATTTCTGATGACGTGACAATATACGGCTTTGAAAGTGAACTTTCACAAGTATTATTAAATATAATTACCAATTCTAAAGATGCTTTTTTAGAGAGTAAAATTGTAAACCCAAGTATTACCATACAAACAAAAAGAAACAACTCAAACATCCAAATAATGATTTCTGACAATGCAGGTGGGATTGATGATCAAATTATCAACAAGATATTTGAGCCTTACTTCACAACAAAAGAGAGTTACAATGGAACGGGATTGGGATTATATATGAGTAAAATGATTATTGAGCAAAATATGCATGGAGAGTTAAATGTTCAAAATGTATCACATGGAGTAGAGTTTTCTATCATTATTCCTATTAATGAAAACAGGGTTTAATACTTATACTCAAGATTAACTCCTCGAGTATAAGTAATGTTCTTACGCGGCTTTATTTATAGCATCACGCAAGGTTGCTACTATGTGTTTTATCTCATCACGGCTAACAATATAAGCAGGTGATAAAGCAATAATGTCTCCCGTTGCTCGTACTAGGACATTATTTTTAAAACATTCCAGATAAATATCATTTCCTCTCAAGCCTACATTTGATCCATTTGTACTTAAATGCACAGCACCTACTAAACCTAGGTTTCTTATATCCAGTACATTGGGACAATCTTTTAAACTGTGAAGTTCTTCTTCCCAAAATGATTCCATTTGAGCCACTTTATCAAAGAATTTTTCTTCTTTGTAAGCTTTAATTGTTGCAATGCCCGCTGCACAAGAAATGGGATGACCTGAATAAGTATACCCATGGAAAAACTCTATTGGAGTTTTACTGTTATTGATGATTCCATCATAAACTTCATCACTGGCAATTACAGCACCCATTGGGGAAGCACCATTAGTAAGTCCTTTAGCAGTTGTAATCATGTCAGGTTTAACATCAAACTTATCAGCAGCAAAAGCAGTACCAAGTCGTCCAAATCCAGTAATTACCTCATCAAAAATAAGTAAAATTCCATGCTCTTTACAAATCTCAGATATTCTTTTTAGGTAGCCAACGGGTGGTATATGAACCCCAGCAGATCCTGCAACTGGTTCAATGATAACTGCAGCAATATTTTCTGCACCGTGTGTATTTATTAGTGCCGATAAAGCTTCTGCTTTGATTGCACCCTCTTTTGGCATTCCTTTTGTAAAGGCATTTTTTTCGATATCCAAAATAGTAGGTATATGGAAAGTTTTGATTAAGTTATTGTATTGTCTTTTATTATTAACCAAACCTCCAACAGAGATACCTCCAAAGTTAACACCATGGTATGCACCCTCACGCCCAATAATTAGATTTCGTGTACCTTGTCCAATAGATTTCTGATAAGCCAGAGCCATTTTTAAGGCACTCTCAACTGCTTCAGAACCTGAATTTGCAAAAAACACATGGTTTAAATGTGAAGGTGCAATACTTACCAGTTCACTAGCAAGTTCATACTCTAGAGGGTGTCCCACTTGGAAAGCAGGAGAATAATACATTTTCTCACTTTGATCTTTCATAGCATCAACAACGCTTTTATAATTGTTACCTAAGTTACAACACCACAGTCCTGAAACTGCATCTAAAACTTCTTCTTCTTTATCTGTTGTATAATACATACCGTCTGATTTTGTAAAAATTCTTGGACTTTTATTGAAGTCTCTGTTTGAAGTAAATGGTTTCCAAAGTGCACTCATATTTTTTATATTGCTCATATCTTTCCTTTTATAATGTTAAATTAATTATTAAATCTCGATTCCTAACTTTATTCTATCCCTCTTTGTCTCTCTGTTTTTCTTTGTAAGTATTGAATACTTACTAATAAAAGCACAGATAAAACCAACAGCAATGTTGATGCTGCAAGGATAGTGGGGCTAATTTGTTCTCTTAAACCAGAGAACATCTGCCTGGGAATGGTTCTTTGTTCAGGTCCTGCTAGGAAGATAATAATAATTACTTCATCAAATGAAGTAATAAATGCAAAAAGCCATCCTGAAATCACACCTGGTTTTATTATGGGAAACATAATATGAAAAAAAGTATACACTTTGCCAGCACCCAAACTCGTAGATGCCTTTGACAAATTCAAATCATATGCATTTAACGCCGATAACACATTAATAACAACAAAAGGGACTCCAAGTATTGCATGTGCAATGATAAGCCCTGTATATGATCCAGATAGCCCTATATAAGAGTAAAAGAAATACATTCCAGCAGCTAATATAATCAAAGGAATAATCATTGGTGAAATGAGTATTATCATCATAAAAGATTTAAAGGGCATTTTGTCCGAATTTAAACCAATTGATGCCACAGTTCCCAAGATTACTGCAATAATACTACTGACTATTGCAATAAAAAATGAGTTTTTTATGGCCATCATCCATTTTGGATCACTGAAAAATGCATCATACCAACGTAAGGAAAATGCATCTGGATCTAAACTCAGCATCTCTTGTGTAAAGGTAAAAAATGAACCTGCATTAAAAGACAAGGGTACCAGTATTAAAATAGGAAGTACTAAGAATAAAAATACCCCATATGCAAATATCTTTACCAAGTAATTAAAATTTTTATATAATAGTTTTTCTAATTTATGTATCATGCTATTATCCTAATTTCATATTGTTTACGCCAACTAATCTGTTGTAAATTGCGTATAGTGCCAAGGTAATAAACAATAGAATTCCTCCCATTGCAGAAGCCAATTCCCAGTTATTTGATGTTCTCATGTGGAACTCAATCAAGTTACTGATCATCTGTCCATCAACACCACCGATTAGGGCAGGAGTAATGTAATAACCAATGGATATAATAAATACTAAAACAGCGCCTGCACTTAAACCTGATAGAGTAAGTGGAAAATATATTTTAAAGAACGTCATAAATGGATTTGCACCCAATGATGCAGATGCCTTAACATAGGTAATATCCATAGCTCTCATTGAACCATATAAAGGTAGAACCATAAATGGCAATAAAATATGCGTCATGGTAATTACCGTTGCAAACTGATTAAATACAATATCTAATGGTTCGTCTATAATATGTAAAAATATAAGTAACTCATTCACTACTCCATACTCTTGAAGTAAAGTAATCCAAGAAACAATTCGTACTAAAAGTGAAGTCCAAAAAGGCAAGAGTACAAATATCATCAATAAGTTGGCTTTACTTTTAGGTAGTGATGCCAAAAAATATGCCGTTGGGTAAGCTAAGATAATCGTAAAAAATGTAATTAATGCCGCCATATAAATTGTTTTTACCAATATGGTAAAGTAAATTCTTTTAGATTCTTCTTTTCTTACTATATTTCCATCCAAATCATACTCAAGGTCAACTGCAGCTAATACATTTGAAAAAGTAAAACTGCTATAACTCCGTTGAATAGCAATCCAAAATTTTGGATTATTCCATTTTTTAGTAATAGATAACAAATATTCTTTGTAATTAGGTATTTTACTAATATCTTTGTTTCTAACTTTTCTGGCAGTTTTTTTAATAGTACTTCCAAAACCTGAAACTTTTCTATTTAACTCTTCTGCTAAAACTCCACTTGCTCTATTTTTTGATAAAACTTGAAGTTCTGTTAAAAAAACTTTTAATACTTGCTCATTGGGAAAAACATTTTTATAATCATATTGTTTAATAACTACAACGGTTTGAGGGATCAAGGTGTTAACCTTAGGATTGTATACCGCTTTTACAAGTATCAATAAAATGGGGGTTACAAAGAACACTAAAACAAACAGCAATAAAGGCGAGACTAAAAGAAACGCCTTTATTTTTGCTAATCTTTCTTGTGCTTTGAAAAAATTTTTGTCATTGTTCATTTTTTCACTCCAAGATTGAATTTAACGCTTACTTTAATAACCAAGCGTTATATTTTTCATTTAATTCTGTTGAATAATCAGACCAGAACCCACCATCAACTTTAAATCCTTCATCTAAGTGTGCAGATGGAAGTTTATTAAGTTTGTCTTTTGGAATATATGTACCAGATGAAGCTCTTGTTGGTCCATAGTTTACATCTTGCATACCAGCAAGTGCTTTTGTAGAAGTTGCAAAGGCAATAAACTCTTTAGCAAGTTTCACATTCTTAGAACCTTTTACAATAGCCCAACCATCTAAGTCAAAAGCTTGTGCATCCCAAACGATTTCAAATTCAGTCATTCTTCCATTTGCAGATTGTGCCATAATCGCAGATCCATCATTTAACAATTGTGGAGCTTGTGACCATGAATCAAACCAAATGATATTCTCTTTAATAGTATCAAGCTTTTTAAACGCTCTTTTTTGACCAGCTTCCGTTTCAAGTACTTCATACACATCTTTTTTAGCAACACCATCAGCAATTAATGCCCACTCTAAATTAATCTGAGCTCTTTTTCTCATAGCTCTTTTTCCAGGAAATTTATTAAGATCAAAGAAGTCAGAAATCGTACTAGGTTTGTTTGCACCAATATGATCCTTACTGTAAGCAAATATAGTTGCCCAATAAATATTACCTATTGCACATTCACTAACTAAAGCAGCTGGATAAAAATCTTTATTTGCAGCCATACCATTTTCACCTTTAGGTAAAAAAGAAGTATCTAATCGTTCCAACATATTTTCACTACAAGCTTTTTCTAAATCAATATATTCTATATCTACTAAATCCCATTTGACATTTTTTGAATCAACTTGAGCTTTAATTTCTGCAGTTCCACCCTTATAGTCATCAAATAAAACCTTATGACCTGTTTTAGCCATAAATGGGTCAATCATATGTTTTACTTGAGCTTTTCCATAATCTCCACCCCATGAAATAACTGTTAAACTCTGCGCTGCTAATGTTGCTGCTACTATCGACATACTTAGAATAATTTTCTTCATTTTATTTCCTTTAATAATTTAAAACTATGCATATTTGCAAACCAATTCTTTGAGTAACTTTTTCTTTCTCTCTCCTTATCCTAGTTTAATCTAAAACATCAAGTGCACGACAATCAGATCTATGCCACCCAACCTTAACCTTCTCACCTCTGGTATAAATTTTTGAATCAAGAGATACTGCGTGTCTTACAATAATCTCTTGGGTATCATCTTCTATATTTAAGATCACTCTAATGTGATCTCCTATATAAAGTAAATCAACAATAGTTGCTTCAAAATTATTTTTAACTCCTAAGTTTGGATCTGGATCTAAAAGGATCTTCTCTGGTCTTATAGACAAAAGAACATCATCATTTTCTTTGTGGTTGTGAACATTAAATGATTTAACAATTCCAAAAGCAGTTTTGACATTTATGATATTTTCATCATCATTCCAAGTATCTTCTGCTTTGCCAATAACTTTGTTGTTCTCACCCATGAAATTTGCAACAAAAGAATTTACAGGCTCTTCATATAACTTCATTGGAGCATCTACTTGCTGAGCAACCCCATCATTAAATACAACGATTCTGTCAGACATGGTTAAAGCTTCAGTTTGATCATGGGTGATATATACAACAGTAAAACCTAACTTTCTGTGCATTCTTTTTATCTCATACTGCATGGTTTCTCTTAGTTTTTTATCAAGTGCGCCTAAGGGTTCATCCATAAGAATGATTTCTGGTTCATATATTAAAACTCGAGCGAGCGCCACACGTTGTTTTTGCCCGCCTGATAATTGTGCTGGAAATCTATTTTTAAAATCTTCTAACTCAACAAGAGCTAAATACTTGTCTACTTTTTCTTTAATGATAGCTTTGTCCATTTTTCGAACCTTCAAGGGATACGCTAAATTTTCAGCAATTGTCATATGTGGGAAAAGTGCGTAGTTTTGGAAAACCACCCCTATGTTTCTTTTGTGGGGAGCTATATCTTTTATTGCTTTACCATTTAAGTATATTTCACCACTGGTAACTCCTTCAAAACCTGCCAACATCATCAAACAAGTAGTTTTTCCACTTCCTGAGGGTCCTAACATGGTCAAGAACTCACCCTTTTTAACTTTAAGGTTGAAATCCTTGACAACAAGATTTTTATTGTCATAACTCTTTTTTACGTTTTCAAATACTACATATGAAGAATCCATAATTTCCTTTCTTATTCTTAAATTTAAACTTTATATAGGTACTTATCCTATAAATAAGTACCACTTATAAGTTCTTTTTAGCTCTGCCAATCTATTTTGTTTTCGCCTGAATATTTTGTAGTTACTTTAATCAAGTCACTCCAGAAATTAAGAGATTGTTTTCCTGTGATATCTCCATATCCAAACTTAGAGTCTTTTATACCACCAAATGAGAATGGCTCTCTTGGAACTGGAATACCAATATTAACTCCAATCATTCCAGCTTCTAAATCTCTCACTGCATCTTCACTTACTTTTCCACTTTGAGTGAAAATAGAAGTTCCATTTCCATAAGGTGAATTATTTTGCTCAAGTAGTGCTTCTTCCAGTGTAGTGGCACCTTTAATTTCTAATACTGCACCAAAAATCTCTTCTGCGTCCATATTTCCACCCGATCGATAATCAATGATTGAAGGTGCTGTGTAATAACCCTTTCTGTTGGTCATATATTTACTTCCATCTACCAATAACGTTGCACCTGCAGTCTGTGCTTTTTGCATATAATTATTTAAGTTCGTAACCGCTGCATTTGAAATAACGGGTGCTAAACCATTGTCATTTGAAATTTCTTGAACAGCTTCAACTACTTTTGAAATGATGTGGTCACAATTTCCAACAGCAACTAATACTGATGCTGCCATACATCTTTGTCCATTCATTCCTGAAAATGAAGCGATAATATCGCTCACTGCCATGTTAGGTTCAGCATCAGGAGTCAGAATTAAAAAGTTTTTAGCTCCACCTAAACACAGTGCTCTTTTTAAATTTGACGTGGCTCTTTTATATACAATTTTTGCAACGGGTGTTGATCCTACAAAAGATAAAGCTTTAATGTCATCGTGGTCACAAATAGCTTCAACTGCATCTTTTCCACCATTAATTACATTAAATATCCCATCAGGGAAACCTGCTTTTTTGAAAAGTTGTGCCATCTTTTGTGCACTGATAGGAGTCATTTCTGATGGTTTTAGAATCATTGCATTTCCCATCATAATTGCATTTAAGACTGTCCAGTGGGGTACCATAATAGGGAAGTTAAAAGGAGAGATTGAAGATACAATTCCAAGAGGTCGTCTTTGTTCACTACAAGTAATTCCATTACTTACTTCTGAAATTGAGTGAATGTCATCTTGTGCAATTGAACAAGCAAACTCACACAGCTCAATGGCTTTATCAACTTCAGCGTTTGCATCAACTATATTTTTACCATTTTCTTGTTGAATGCAAGAAGCCAAATCTTCTCTGTTTTCTTCAAGTAACACCAAGTATTTAAAAAAGAATTTTGCTCGTTGTTTATAACTGAGTTTTTTCCAATCTTTTTGGGCAACCTTAGCAGCTTTTACAGCTAAATCCACTTCATTTTTACTACTTAATACAACACTCCCAATTGTTGTGTCATCTGTTGGGCTTTTAACATCCATAGTTGGTAACGAACTTGAAATAAATTCACCATTAATGTAGTTCTCTACTTTTATACATTCCATTTTATTCCTTTTTTATATTAGACGGTTATGAAAAGAGATTGCAAATTATATTCGCAAACAATTCTTGTACTCAAATGATATAGTGCAAAGGTATCCAAATGGTATTCAAAAATGTAAATTT
>Ga0209707_1001443_pt1 | contig 13389 bp, 10 predicted proteins | sample EN4Hudsemesocosm_FD_184630 | JGI IMG/M metagenome (GOLD analysis project Ga0209707, IMG submission 184630) | Methane-oxidizing microbial communities from mesocosms in the Hudson Canyon - EN4B Hudson Canyon (SPAdes) (version 2) | ecosystem: Environmental > Aquatic > Marine > Cold seeps | place... | reverse complement strand
GCCGAAATCCAGTCCACTCAATGCAGTTCTTCATTTCAAAGACATTTGAATATAATGAGAGGTTTTTGTGAATGCTGTCAATTTGTTTTTTTACGATTTTATCATCAGCTGTCCCCAATTCAAGTTTGGAAGTAATTCGAACAGTCTCTTTTCTGGGTGTCATTGCGATAAATAGGTCTGCAAATAATGTACATGTTTTGGGTTTAAGCTGTTCTTCCATCTCAAAAGTTATACTGTAACCCTTAGCAGGAGTCATTAAAAAGTTGTTCTTTAACTTACGGGATAATGAATCATCAGCACCCGTAGAGAGTATAAAGGTTTCAGCTTCATAGACAGCTTTTTTGCTACGAACCTTTGTGATTTTATCTGCAGTATAGTCGATGAGTTCAACTTCTTCATCAATAATAATTTCAACACCTTTTGATAATAGGTACTTTTTGAGTTCCCACATTAACAAAGAAGGATCCAGGTGGCCGTTTTGTTTCAATAGTATAGAACCTTTTATTTTATCATTGACAAAAGGTAAAAACTGTTTAGTTTTTGATTTTGAAAGAATTTCGTAGGCGTGATTATTTTTGCACAATTGTATTTTTTTATCAAAGCTTTTCTGCTCAGTATATACCATAAGAAGGCCATCTTGACAGAAATGGAAATCCATTTCCTCTTCATTACTCATAGTATTATAAGTATCTAAACTAATTTGCCCATATCTTTCAAACAAAAGTAATGTTTTTTTAAGTCTTGATGCTGAACTGCTTAAGGCAAAGTTTAACAACCACTTATATAAATTTAGATCCAAATTGGGGTGTAAATTTACGGGTGATTCCCCTTTTAACATAAGTTTCAAGGTATCTAATAAAACTCCTGGAGCACTTAAGGGGTTTTTCCCAAAAGCGGATAATAAACCTGCATTGCCAAAAGATGAACCATTACTTATATCATTTTTATCAATAATGGTAATTTGTCTATTACTTTTACATAAACTGTAAGCACACATTAATCCAACAATACCCGCACCAACAATTACAATATCCTTCTTCATTCTAACTCCTTCAAGATTTATTTACAAACAATGGACTCTATTTCTATTAAGGCACCCAAAGGTAATTTAGAAACTTCGTAGGTTGCTCTTGCTGGAAAGGGTGCTTCAAAGTAAGTTGCATAAACTTCATTTACAACAGCGAAATCCTCAATATTGTCCAATAAAATGGTTGTTTTAACTATATTGGACATAGAAGCACCTGCTTCTTCAACGATATGTTTTGTATTTTCAAGAGATTGAATAGTTTGAGATTTGATATCTGTTCCTGCGAACTTTCCTGTTGAGGCATTTATTGGGAGTTGCCCTGAGATAAAAGTTATATTACCATTTTGTATGGCTTGTGAATATGGACCGATTGCTGAGGGTGCACTGTTTGAATTTATTGCTTTCATTTTTTTCCTTTTATTTTGTATAATGAGTATTGTATAATAATTTATTATTATTGTAAAGAGTTTTTATTATCATTTGACAAATTTATCATTTTTCTCTATAATCGCTCCTAATTAAATAGGCAAAAATAACTATAAATAGGTGGTATTATGAACGTTGAAATTAAAAAGTTTATTCCCATTGCGGATTTTTTAAGCAAGGTAATAGGGGAGAATACAGAAATCCTCATTCATGACTTTACCTCTTATCAAGAATCAATTGTACATATTATCAATGGACATATTAGCAATAGAACTGTAGGGGACTCAATTACCGACTTGGTTTTAGAATTTCTAAAAAATGAGTCTAAAGGTGATACTCAATATGTATGTAACTATAATTCAAAAACAAGTAATGATAAAGTTTTATATTCATCAACTTTTTTTATCAGAGATGAAAACAATGATGTGGTGGGAGCTTTATGCTTAAACTCTGATTATTCAGAAGTTGAGAAATCTTTCTCAGTTATATCTTCTTTCCTTCCAAATTTTAATAAACAAATAGTATCCAGCCAAAAAGCAGTTGTAAAAGAGAATTTAAACAGTGATTCTCAACAAATGACATTGAATAAAATTGATGCAGTGGTTAACGAATTTGGAATAAGTCCTGATAGAATGACCATAGATGAAAAAACAAAGATTATTTCAGAACTTCAAGAATATGGAGTATTTATGTTAAGAGGTTCAGTTCAGGAAACCGCAAAAAAGCTTTGTCTGTCTGAACCCTCAGTATATAGGTATATCAAAAAAATTAAAAACGAAAGTAATCTATAAAAGCTACTTCGAACTTTAAGTCCTGGAGTTGTATCCACTTGACCCTTCTAGGATAAGAAGTTACCTTATTTCGTTAATTTTTAAACACTCAAAGCAAATTTAATTCTAGAATTTTCTTCTCCATGCTCATAAAATTAACTTTACCTTATAGTTTACATAGTATTGATAATGATAAGTTAAAGTATATGGAACTTAGTTATACTTGGTGAAAAAGTAGAAATTATGACTGAAGTTTCAAAAAAAGATTCAATAAGAGGTGCATTTTTTGGTGCAATTGTCGCAGATGCACTATGTTTAGGATCACATTATGAATACGATGCAAAAAAGATTTATGAAGCATATGGAAATAAGCCCATTGACAAATTCATGAGTCCAGGTGAAATGATGGGTGGGGAAACTCATGGAATTGGTTGGGGTCAAAGAAATTATCACCCTGGGAAAAAAGCGGGTGGTACGACTGATTATGGGGATTATAATATCTTGGTCTTAGAACACTTGGCTACGATTTCAAATCCTCCTGAGGCTTTTGACGTATCTAAAATGATTCCCCACTGGATGAATCGTTTGGAACATTCTTGGGGTTCATGGATTTGTACAATGACAAAAGAAACGTATGCTCAAATTAAACAAGGTGTGCCTGTTCAAAATCTTGGAGGTATTTCAAATGCCATGGCAATCAGACACGTTGCAGCACATGCCTATTATGATACTGAAGATGAAATAGCAAAAGTAGCGAGACAAACTATGTTTACCCATAAAGATTTACACGCTCTTGGTGGAGCAGAGTTTTTTGCCAGAGTTACGCATAAAGTTATTAACGGAATGCATCCTAAAGATGCAATCTTTGAGGTTTCAAAATTTATGGGTGGTTTTTTTGAAGACAAAGTAAATCAGGCAATAGACAAAGTAGAGGAGGAAGCTAATCCCAATTCCGACTTATCAAAAGAACAGTTTTGTGATGATTTAGCCATCACTAGTATGGCAAGACTTTGGGATATTGGAAGGAGTGAACCCATAAAAGTGGGAAAGGCAAGTCCTACTGAAGGAACACTTCCAGGCGCAGTTTATTTTATATTAAAATATGTTAAACAAGAAGATTGCCTTAAAAATGCAATTGTTGCCAACACAATGGTAGGAGGGGATAATGCTTCAAGAGCTATTGCAATTGGGATGGTTTTGGGTGCTTATCAAGGAGTAGACGCGATTCCTCAAGAGTGGAAAAATACACTTGACCAATGGCAGTATTGTGAAAAACTTCTTAATACTTTACCTTTACTCAACAATCACTAAATGTATTAATGGGAATAAGACGTGCAAGCAGAATTGTTAATCTGCGTGCACCAGGGTACTATCTGTATTTTTGAATAATCGTTTCATATATCTTTTCTTTTTTTAGGTCATCTAAGGCTTCTTGTAAAAGGGTGATTATGTCATCTGGGGTTTCCTTATGAAAGGCAAAAAAAAGTTCAGCCTGAGATAAGTTAAAAACAACCTCATAATCTTTTAGCTCAAATCCCAGTTTTTTCATCTCCCAATTAACAACTTCTGATTCATAAGATAAAAGGTCAAATCTATTTCTGTTTAACATTTTGATAAGTTTATGAAGTGCATCAATGCCTCCTGTACTTTCAATTTGTTTCTCTTTGATACCCAATGTGTACAAAAGCTGTTCCCCAATATCTTTTCTTACCACACCTATTTTATAATTTTGTATCTCTTTTGTTGAACGTAATAAAATATTATTATCTTTTCTTGCAATCAAGGAGATACTGGTTTGGGATATTGGGCCCACCCACTTAAAGAGTTTTTCTCTTTTTTGGGTTCTTGTCATTGAAAATAAAGAGGTATTAGTATCTTCCAAAAGATCTTTATAGGCCCTTGCCCAAGGTAATATACGAATATCACTTCTTGTATGAGTTGTATTTAATCTTTTAAGCATTAGAAGCATCAAGTCAACTGCAATTCCTTGCACTTTTCCCTCTTGTGTAAAGTTGTAGGGAGGATAGTTCTCTGTCATAAAGGTGATTTTATTAAGTGGATTGGATAATAAAGAAGTAGAAAAAAAACAAATAAACAAAATTTTATAGAAAGAAATAGAAAATCTGAGATGTTTATTCATAATATTTCCCTTCTTAAAATTAAGTATGTAAGTGGAAATTTATATAAATGTAACTTAAAAGTCACTTAATAGTCATTTATAAGTGATTAATATGTTTATATTAGCCTTTTCTTGTCACACTGGATTTAAAGTATTTACAAATAAAGATATAATCTTATTGGAATCTATTGTTTGTTTTACTTTATTTATTAAACTACTTTTGTAGAATTCATCTGAATCTTTCATTTTACTTGTTTCGTATATATAGGATTTCATTATATTTTCATCAAATTCTGGATGAAACTGTACACCCCAAGTGCAAGGTTCAATTTTGAAAGCGTGAGTATTTTCGAAATCATTAAAGGCAAGATTGATAGCTTTTGGAGGGAGTTTAACGATGCTTTGCGCATGAATCGTAAATACATCGAATTTATTAGGAAGGTTTTTGAAAATCAAATCATTTTGTGCTTCTTCTTGGGTTTGAATACTAACACATCCCAGCTCCATACCATTTTCGTTGTAATCCACTTCTCCTCCAAGGCTTTTTGCAATTAATTGATGTCCATAACAAATACCTAAAAGTGGTATGTTATTTTCATATAAAGTACGGATAAATTTCTCTATAGTTAAACTCCATAAAAACTCTTGTGTTACCATAGTATGCGAACCTGTTATTATCACACCTTTGCACTCTTCAATTTTTGGTAAACTGTCATTTTTCTGAATATCTACAACATTAATATCTGGATCATCAATATAGTTGGAAATCCAATCCTCCATATCGCCATATTCTTGTACAATTTCTTCAAAAGTTGAGCCAACTTTAATAATAAATATTTTTCCCATTAATTTATCCTATCCATCTATCCTTTTAATCTTATCCCAATAAGTTTACTTTTTCTGTCAAAAAGTATAACAAAAATAAAACAAAGTTACAATCCAGATATTGCTACGTATCAAATATTTATTGCAAGTTGCAATATTTTTTAACATGATAAAAAATTTACAGTAAAGTTATATTTTAAAAGGAGAAATGATGTCAAGTGTAAATACTATTATTGAATTGGGTTATGGTCTTGATGAAGATGAACAAATAAAAATAAAGAAGTTACTTGAACTTGTATTTAATATGCAAAACAACGAAATAAAAATATATGATGCTTTTAATTATTCCAATAACAGTGATTTTGCTCAGCTGATTTATGACGAGATTCAAGGAAATTCGGAAAAGTGTTTAGAAATTAATTTAAGAAATTATGACGAAAAAATAAAGAACCTACTGTGAACTATCTTAGTATTACCATGACTTTATTAATTATATTGATTTGTAGCGTTATAATTTTAAGATACATGGAAAACAAAAAGAATGATAGCAACAAATATCAATTTAGAAAAAAAAGAGTGTTGAACAAAAAAATTGACTTTAAAAAATAGAAACTGCTATTCTATTTGAAATGAAATAGTAGTTTAGATAAAATGTCATCCATGAAAACAAAACTGCTCTCTCTTTTATTAATATTGTTCTTTACTGCTTGTAGTGTTGGTGATGTACAATCACTGGCAACTGCTGTATTAAGTAAAGATCCCAGTTATGCCTTTAAATCATTGGCTAAGTCAAAATCCATATCTTATGCAACCAATCCCAATAAACTCTCCTCTGATATAAAGAATTTGGATGATTTTCTAAAAAATTTTATCGAGAATATCGCCAATACATGGGGTGAAAAGAATGTAAAAATTCCAAAGAAAAAAGAGTATGTTAAATACATGCAAAACTACAAAAGTAGGGCACTCATAGATTTTGACAAGGGAATTGTGACAATTGAAACCATTGATGAGAAACAAACGAAACAGAGTTTAAAACAGGCTATTGTGACAACGTTACTGTTGCCAGATGACCCAAGAGCTGCAGATTTATTTGGAAGCAAGGCTATAAAACTGGGAGATACACCTTATCTTTTGGGAGAAGTAAAAGATTCAGATAACAAAAACATACGATATGAATGGAGAGCAAATCGTTTTGCAAGTTCACTTATTAAAAATAAACTTCAAGAAAAAGAGAGTGTAAAAGAGGGAAAAACACTTAAAATTTCTTACGTTGAAATTTTAATGGTTAAAGACCATGCCAATGTTAGAGTCTTAAAGTTTAAGCCATTTGTGAAACAATATGCAAAAAAATACAATATCAGTGAAAATCTTATATACTCAATCATCCAAACTGAGAGTAATTTTAACCAATTTGCAGTGAGTTCTGCAGGAGCTCTTGGTTTAATGCAAATAGTTCCAAGTAGTGCTGGACGAGATGCATATAAGTATAGTACAGGTAAAACGTGGACTCCTTCTAAAAACTACTTGTTTAATGCTCAAAATAATATCAAAATGGGAAGTGCTTATTTAAAAATTCTAAATACCCAGTACCTTAAGGGAATTACCAATCCCATCTCAAGAGAGTATTGTGTCATAAGTGCTTACAACACGGGAAGTGGAAATGTATTGAAGACCTTTAATAAAAACAGAACAAAAGCAACAAATATAATTAATACAAAAACACCTTCTCAGATATACAGTTTACTCAGAGAAAAACTTCCCTATGAAGAGACAAGAAGATACCTAAAAAAAGTAGTTACATATAAGAAAGATTTTGTACGTCTATAACGTAATGAAATATAAAATCTTATTTTGTTATGATTGCGAATGATAAATACTTATGACGTAATTACTATTGGCTCAGGAGCAGCTGGAATGATATCTTCTATTGTTGCTGCTAAAGACAATAAAAAAGTGCTTCTACTTGAGAAACTTCCAAAATTAGGCGCAAAACTAAAAGCAACGGGTGGAGGAAAGTGTAACTTAAGTAATACCCTTGGAAACACTGACTTTATGAACTCCTTTGGTCGCCAAGGTCGATTTATGACTGAGGCACTTGATTTGTTTGATGCGGAATGTTTAGTGACTTTTCTGGATGAGATTGGGGTTAAAACACATAGCCCAGACGGATTTAGAATTTTCCCAACTACACATAACTCATCAACTATCTTATCTGCCCTTGAAAGTGAGCTTCTAAAACATAATATTGAGATAATGTGTGATACCAAAGTGCAAGACTTATTATTTGAAAATGAAAAAGTAATAGGTGTTTCAACTACTAGTGGTGATTTTAGTAGTACAAATGTAATAGTTGCAACGGGTGGTCTTGGTTTCCCAACTCTAGGAGCAAATGGAGATGGTTATGAATTTGCAAATAGTGTAGGCCATAAAGTTACAAAACTATATCCTGCTATGTTACCTTTGCTTACCAAGCAGACTTGGGTAGCACAGTGTAAAGCTGATACCATTGCAAAAGTGCAAATGAGAATTGATTTGCCAAAAGCAAAAAAACTTAAAGCCCAAGGGGATTTAATATTTACATCAAAGGGAATAAGAGGCCCAGTTGTATTGGATTTCTCAAGGGAGGTCACCCCTTTTTTAGATAAATATGAGGAAGTTCCTATAATTGTTAATTTAATCAATGGGAAAAATGAAGAAGATATTTACTCTCATATAAAAAATGAAACAGTAAAAAATAAAGAGGCCACAGTACTTGACAATGTAAGCACCTTGTTACCTGTATCTGTAGCTACACAGCTTTGTTTACAGTGTAATATCAATCTAGAGTCTACATTTAATAAGTTAGGTGGTACCCAAAGAACACAGTTAATTAAAATACTTGCCAATACTCCTTTAACAATAATAGGACATATTGGATTTGACAAAGCAATGATTACAAGAGGTGGGGTATCCCTAAAAGAAATCAATCCTAAAACCATGCAAAGTAAGTTAATTCAAGGACTTTATTTTTGTGGAGAAGTTATGGATTTAGATGGACCATGCGGTGGGTATAACTTGCAATGGTCATTTTCAAGTGGAAACTTGGCAGGGCATCTACTTCCTTAACCTTGTGCGTTTTCTAAATCTTGTAACTCTTTATTAAGGCGGCTTATACTCTCTTTGAGCCTGTGAATTTCCAGTTTCTTTTTATTGGGAGGCATTGTTTTTGATTCACTTATGTTAGTGAGTCCCTCTTCTTCAGTACCTTCTGATTTGGCCTCTCCTACAATGCCAGAAATTTTACTTTTGACTTCATCCACATATTTATCATATTTCTTTTTGAGTTGAGTATAGTTTTGAAGTGTTGCCATGAGTTGATTTTGGCATTTGATATGATTGTCTTTTTCCAGCTGTAAAGAAAAGGCGAGCTGTTCATAGTTTTTGAATTTCTTTAATTCTCGTTCTAAGTCATCTATCATTTTTCTTGATTTAAAGTCATTTCTCTTTGACTCTTGATATTGATTGAGTACTTTCTTTTTAAACTCTCTGTTTTTAACTTCTTCTTCTGTGGTTAAGAACAAAATAGCAATATATTCAGAAATTTCATTGTGCTTGTCAAAAATAGGAAAAATATTGGCATTGGCAAAAAATGACTCTCCATCTTTTGTTTTATTTTTCAACTTACCTCTCCAAACTTTTCCCGCTTTAATATCTTCCCATATATGTTTATAAATGGCTTCAGGCATATCGGAGTGTTTTACGATGCTGTGGTCTTGTCCCAAAATTTCATCTTTTTTGAATTGTGAAACATTACAAAACAAATCATTCACAAAGGTGATTTTCCCTTCTAAATCTGTTTTAGAAATAATGGCCACTTGATTCACAATATCTAAGAGGGTTTCCAGATTTTGATTGGTTTCTTGGGTGAAACTCAATTCTTCTTTAATATTTAATTGCTCATTGACTTTTTTTGCACTCTTTAAAAAAGTTTTAAAAAAACTCTCTGATTCTACGGGTTTATGTAAAAAGTCATCTATGCCCAAAGACAAAAGTTCTTGCAGTTTTTCTTTGTCATTATAAGCGGATATAACAATAATATGTTGCTCGGGATTAATATTAAAAAGTTGTTTAGACAACTCAATACCATTTATATGAGGCATTTCTATATCTGTCAAAACAATATCATAGTACTTATTGAATGTTTTAAAATAACTGTTGTATGTATCAAGGCCTTTTTGGCCATCGTGGCAAACCTCCACAGCTGAGAACAAAGCCTGTAATATGGGTGTTACATGTTCAATAATATCAAGATCATCTTCCACATACAATATATTTAAATTTTGTGTAAATTTTTTAACTTCTTTTATATCCATAACATACCTACTTTTTGTTTTCCAAGTGATTGATTACATCTCTTAAGTTTTCCATTTCTTTAGCTCTTAAATCATTGTTTTGATTCATTCGATTAAACTCCTCTTCTCTGGCTCTTATTTCTTTGTCTAATGAATCTATTTTTTTTAGATACAAATCATTTTTCACTTGAAGCCTTTTATTCTTTTCAATAATAGCAGAAACATTTTTTGTGATACTCTGTTTATATTTTTCAAGATGCTCCTCAAGTTTTTTGTATGAATTTTCAGTAAATTTAAGCTGAGAAGTACACTCTAAACTCTTTTTCTTTGCTTTTTTAAGACTAAACTCCAACAAATCAAAATTTTCATACTTAATGAGTTTTTGCTCCAGTTCATTAATTTTGCTTCTTGATGTAAAATCTCTTCTTTTGGATTCTTGATATTGTTCAATGACTTTTTTCTTGAAATCTCTGCTTTTTATTTCATCCTCTGTGGTCAAAAAACGAATGGCAATGTACTCTTGTATCTTTCCTTGCTTATCTAAAATGGGAAAAATATTCGCATTAACATAATAGGCATGTGAGTTTTTATCTCTATTTTTTAGTTTGCCTTTCCAAATTTTTCCACTTTGAATTTCTTCCCACATCTGCTTAAATAAAATTGATGGCATATCTGGGTGTCTAAGGATATTGTGATTTTGTCCAATTAATTCTTCTTTGGTATATTTTGATGTTTGACAAAAAATATCGTTTACATAAGTTATATTACCTTCTAAATCTGTTTTAGAAACAATGGCTACTTGGTTGATAATATCCATTACTGCCTCAAGATTATAATTGATTTCTTGAATATTATCCAGTTTACTTAAAATGAATTTTTGCTCTGTAATTATCTTGGTTGACTTGAGTAAAATGCTAAAGAAGTTTTTATATTCAATGGGTTTATGTAAAAAATTGTCTATGCCGATATTTAACAGTTTGGCCAGTTTTTCTTTATCATTATAGGCAGATATTACGATAATATGTTGTTGTGGATGAATTTTTAGGATGGCTTCACTTAAACTAATACCGTTGATTTTGGGTAGTTCAATATCAATTAGGAGCAAATCGTAATATTGTGAATGTCCCGTGTAGTAACTATTATATAAGTCTAAGCCTTGTTGACCATCTGCTGCACTGTCCACACAGTTAAACAGTCCATCCAACATTGAAATCATATGTTCTCGTTCTTGAACATCATCTTCGATATATAACATGCTTAAGCCATGAGTATATTGCACGATATCTTTTAAATCCATGTGGTACCCCGTATAATATCTACTACATAATATTATTATTTTGTGGTAAAAAAGTGGCAAATGGTATTTTTAATCAAAATAACGTTTGAAACTTGTAATGTATTTTTACTTTTTGTTTGTTAATGGCAGTGTGATTGTGAGTTTTGCACCCACATAAGTAGTGTTATTGTACTCGTATGAATCATTAATTACTTCGATTGAACCCTCTAAATTATCATTAACCAATTGGTGTGTCATGTATAAACCTAAACCCGTACCTTGTGATTTATGTTTTGTGGTAAAATATGGTTCAAATATTTTACTCATGATGTCTTCTTGTATACCCCCAGCATTGTCTTTAATACATATTTTCACTTGATTGGGCTCTTTTACAGTAGTAATAAAAACAAATTTTTGTGTTTCAATATTATTCTCATCAAAAGCATCATTGGAGTTTTTTAGTATATTTACTATTACTTGTGTTAGGTCATTTTTAAAGCCATAAAGTTCTGTGTTTTCGTCAAAATTTTCTATTACTTCTATTAATTTGGCACTAAAATTACCTTTTAACAAGGCCAAACTTTGTGTTAATGTTTCATTGAGATAAAACTCTTTTTTGTCTTTATTACCTTTAATGAGGTATTTAAATTCATTGATAGTTTCTGATAAATAATTACTGCTACTTACTATATCATCGCAATTAGTATAAATATCATCATCGCTTAAAATATCAAGTTCTTTTTGCATTCTCATTCCACTGGCTGCAGTGGTAATAGCTGCTAAAGGTTGTCTCCATTGATGGGCGATATTTCCAATCAATTCTCCCAAACTTGCCATTTTAGACTGGTTAATAAGCTTGATTTCTTGCTCTTTTAGATTGGTTAAATCAAGCAGTGTTAATATCTTTATGACTCTATTTTTAGTTTGAAGACTGTGCATTTTAACCAGCGCAGGGAAAACAGTCCCATCACTTTTAATGGCTTTAACCTCATAGGGAGTATTATTACTTAAGTTTTCATCTGACTGTAAATATTCATGAGAATTTTTATCAATAAAGTCAAAGATAAATCTACCTACGATGTCTTCAGACTTATCAAATAAGAAGAGTTTTAGAGCCTCTTTGTTTGCATCCACGCAGTAGTTGTATTCTAAGATAAATATAGCCTCCATTGTCGTATGTAACATATGTTGAAAAACTTCAATTGAATCTTCAAGATCTTCGGTACGTTTTTTTACTGTTTTTTCTAGGCTATCATTTAGTACTTGCAGTTCTTTGGTTTTTTCTTCAACTTTTTTTTCTAAAATATTTTTTGATTTTGAGAGAAGATAATGACGATAGACAAAAGCAGAAAGCACAAATATTACTAAAATCAGAAATTTCCACAAAATTGAATAATCAATACTGTTCTCTACGTTGATTGAAATCCATTCATTAACCAAGTTTTGTTTTGTTTTTTCATCAATTCCCGTTAATGATTTTTGTAAAATAGAGTGTAATAAAGGTTCATCACTTCTTGATGCAATGGATAAAGGGTGGTTCATGTTAAACTGCGAAGATATTTTTAATTCGCTGATGAAATTATTTTGTATCTCATATCCTATGGTAACAATTGAATCAATAAAACCATAAAGTTCACCATCTTTTACCCTTTGTAAACCATCTTTTATGGAGTCAACTTGAACAATATTGATATTGGGGTATTTGTCTTTTAATATTTTGTTTAATGAATAGGACTTAACAACACCCAGTTTTTTGTGCAAAATATTTTTGACCTTAGGCACATATAATTTATCTGATGTGGTCGCAACTACAACAGGAAAACTAAAAAAGGGAGAGGTGAAGTCTAAAAATTCTCTTCTTTTTTGGGTATTTTTTGCAAGTGGAAGGAAATCACATGTTCTGTTTTTGACATATTCTAGAGATTGGTACCAATCAATGGTTTGAATCAAAGAAATGGGAATGTTTAGTTTATTTCTGAGAAGTTGAATCAAATCAGCGCTCATGCCAATGTGTTCACTGTCTTTTATACTTTCATAAGGAAACCAATTGGGGTCAATACAAAAAGTGAGTAATTTTTTTTGTTCTAAATATTTTAATTCTTCTGGCGAAAATTCGAGTAATTTTTCTGTATTAATTGAATGAACTAATGATGAGAAATCCAAATCCTTTTCGAGTAAACCCATGATTTTATAACTTGTCTCAATGAGTTTTAATTTTTCCTTTGTAATACTTCCAAATTCTATGCCATCAATTAATGCAAGCTTTTTGATTTCTTGTGCTTCAAAAAGTAGACTCTCAAGGGATTTTCCTTGTTTGTTGTATTTTTTATAAATAAGTTCTGCCACTTCTTGGGTATTTTCAAAGGCATACTTCCAACCTTTCATACTGGCTGTATAGAAATCATCAACAGTTATAGGATTATTTTTTTGAAAAGATTTACTGGTGAAGATAAAATCTTCATAAAAATCAAATCCATAATCTTTTGGAGAAAATATTTTACTCTCGTAACCCTTTTCTTTTAGAGTAAAAGGCTGATTGGTTGAGTAGGCAAGTAATAAGTCTGTTTTTTTATTAATTAAATCATCTATATTGAAGGTATGTTTGAGGATTT
>Ga0209707_1001433_pt1 | contig 13443 bp, 10 predicted proteins | sample EN4Hudsemesocosm_FD_184630 | JGI IMG/M metagenome (GOLD analysis project Ga0209707, IMG submission 184630) | Methane-oxidizing microbial communities from mesocosms in the Hudson Canyon - EN4B Hudson Canyon (SPAdes) (version 2) | ecosystem: Environmental > Aquatic > Marine > Cold seeps | place... | reverse complement strand
GGATCGATTTTTTCTAATACTTCAGTGGAGGTAATTATTTTGCTGTCTACATTTGCATATATATAAAAGTTTGTTTCCCCTGAGTCCTTTGTAAGTTTCTCAACAGATTGAATGGTTTCAAAAGTACTTACATCTTTTAATGAAACAAAAGTACCATCTTTTAGTGGAATCTCCAAGTTTTTAAAGTTTGAATATACATCCTTATTGAAAGATTCTATTTTTATATCCAACATTTCTTTATCGTCAAAGATAGTGGATTTCTTTTTGGACAGGTACAAATTAGATAAAAATGTACCGATATATCCTTCATCAAGTCCCAATTGTTCTCCATAGGAATTGACTTTTATCTTAATTTCATCTACCCCATAATTGGCAGAATTTGAAGCAGATTTTATTCCTTTTATATTTTTAAGTTTTTCTTGGATTTGTTCCAATGCACCTAAAGTTTTTTGGTAGTTCTCTGAATAAAGACCAATTTTAATATCTGATTTTATGGGCCCCACTTTTCTCTCAACAACGGATAAGTCTAATAGGTTATAGGTCCGTTGATAGTTTTGTTTTTTGAGCCACTTATTTATTTCTCGTGAAATTTGTTGTGACTTCTCTTCTCTTATTCTTCCTTGCTCATCATAATAAAAACTCAGATTGGGGGTGATGTATTTATCCACAAAATTCATGGGTTTAATTTTTTGAAGTTCTAAGGTAATATACATGACATAAGGAAGTCTTTCGCTGTTATTTGCACTGTCTCGTCTGTATCCAGCAATTGAACTGACATCTTGCAAATAAAACTCGTCTTTTTTTGCCAATAAATCTTTCTCGATTTTTTTTACAATTTCAAGTGACTCTTCAATTTTTGTATTTACGTCGGCTTTTATGGAGATATTAATGGTTGTTGCATCAAAACTGGGAAACATCTGAAACTTTGAACTTTTTGCAATGAGCATCATAAGGATAGGGACAAGTACGATAAATAAAAAAAGAAAAGTTTTTTTCCATTTCATAATAAAGTGAATCAGGCCACTGTATAAGCCATTAACTTTTTTCCAAGAGAGTGTTTTAGATTTACTCTTTAAGGTATGAGCCGCATGAATAGGAAGAAAGATAAAAGATTCTAACAATGAGGCCAATACCAATGCACAAAAGGCAATGGGAATAAGTTTAATCACTTCTCCTAGGTTTCCACTAATCATTAGTGAGGGAATAAAAGCAAACAAAGTAGTAAGTGAAGCGATGGTGATAGGTTTAGCCATCTCTTTTGTGGCAATTACTGCTGCATCCTTAGGCGGATATCCCTCTTCAATATGTTGTTGGATATTCTCACTTACGACGATGGCATCATCCACAATAATACCCAGCGCAATTAAAACTCCCACTAACGAAATCATATTTATGGTATAACCCCATAGATATAAGTATATAATTCCCATTACAAAGGCAGTAGGGATTCCAATTGCTATGATGATAGCCATACGAACATTAATCAAGATAGCCACAAGTATGGTAATCATAATTACACCAAATAAAATATTTGAAATGACAATATTAAGTCTATCTTTGATTTTTTCAGATTCATCTCGTCGTAAAGTATAAGTGATGTCACTCTCTTTTTCTTGAAGTTTTTTAATGAGCTTTTTTACATCTTTGACAATTTCAATTGCATTTCCCGTTTTGTTTTGTTTTAGGGAAAAGTTTACTGCATTTTTCCCATTAAGACTAAACAAGGTTGAAGAATCTTCATATTTTTTGCTTACAGTTGCGATGTCGTTTAAATAAATAGAAGTATTGCCGATTTTTATGAGAGTATTTGCTAATTCTTCTTGGGTTTTTGCCCCATTATAAGTGGAGAGAAAAAAGTTCTTCTTGGGATCTTTTATTTGTCCCACGGGAAAAATAAAAGAGAGATTTTTGATTTTATCAAAGATAATGGTTTTATCTAAACCATAGGCATCTATTTTTTTCTCATCTAAATACACCTTGTAGAGCTTATCTGAAGCACCATAAATAGTCACTTCTGCCAAGTCATTAATGGAAAGTAGTTTACTTTTTAATATATCGGCTTCATCTTTTAACTCGTCAAGACTCAGTAAATTTGATGAAATGGAAACTTCTGCTAATCTTCGTCTGACTTCAAGTGCAGTTACTATTGGATCATCCATGTCACTTGGAAGATTACTTTTTGTATAGTTGACCACATCTTCGACTTTTTTAGTCATTTCAAATCTATTTTGGCCTTTTTCAAGTTCCAATATAATTGAAAATTTGCCAGGATTTATCACTGAAGCTATAGTATTAATGCCATCCACTGATTTGAGTTCGTCTTCAATTTCACGCACAATTATTTTATCCAGTAAATCCACACTGGCACCCGAATAATTACCCTTAATTGATATCATTTCTAATTCAAAATTGGGGAAAATTTCTTTGGGGATTTTATTATATGAGTATATTCCTGCTAGAAATATTAGTATAAACAGTGCATAATTTAAACGTGAATTATTAACAAAAAATTTCAAAATCTGTTCGAACATCTTAATCCTTATGTCACATGGTACTGAAGTTGAATTAACGTAACTTTAACAACAAGTGGGTGAAACTTTACCCACTTATTAAGTTCTTATCGACTTGCCCCATAAAGATTTAATCGTTTTACATATTCATAATCATCATCACTTTTGATGTTTTCGGCAAACACTTTAATATTTAGTAAACTGGAAAGTTCTTGAAGAGCTTCAACAAATCCCTCTTTACTACTGTCTTGACTGATGTCATTGGTATAATCTCGTGCCAATCTGATGTAGTCTAGGTTAAAGCCTTTTATATTATCCAAGGGAATAAACTTGGTTTCAAACCGTTTGATAATTATTTTTGAACCAACGTGGTGAATCTCATCTGCAAATAATCTAAACTGTTCAACATCTTTAGCCACACCATACGCTGTAATACTAAAAACCAGCTGTGAAGCAATATTTTGGTTTTTAATGATAATGCTTTTAACCCAATTGATAAATGAAGTATTTGCAATTGAGTCAAGGGATAAATTAATGGAAATATCATGTTTGATATTATTGCTGTTAATGTGATTGATAACTTTTTCAACGACAGCTTTGTCAAAGTCGATGACTTTATTATATTTTTCTGCTATAGAGACAAATGTCCCAATAGGGATTTGTTTATCGTCTTTGTCATTGGCTCTTGTAAATGCTTCTTGCATTAAAAGTTTACCTTCATCTGAACCATTTAATTGTAAAGCATCTCCTATATAACTTACTGAAAATTTTCCATTATCAATAATATCAAAAATCAGATCTTTCCATGCATTCATATCTCGAGCTAAATCATTATCGTCTCTGATATGTACTTCATTGGGACCAATTTGTTTGGCTGTCTGATAGGCCTCATTGGCTGAATCCAACATCTCAGGTGTTGTTCCAATAGGATTAAAAGGAGTTGCTCCAATATGTGCAATATCTGATTTGTCGATTTTTTGTGAAAGTGCTTCGAACTCAGCATTGATTTTTGATGTCAACGCTTGCGTTTGTTCATAAGTTAAACCTTTAGCTATGATGGCAAATTCAGAACCATAAAATCTATATGCTTCTATTTCACCCTCGATATTTCCCCCACCTTGTTTTAAAATATCAGCAAACGATTTAATGAAATCATTAACATCTTTTGAACTATTGGCTTTCGCATATGAACCCAAATCATCAATTTTTACTGTTAATACATAACCATTTGATTTTGACATGAACATTTTTTTCATATCTGTTTCAAATGTCTGTTTAAGGCTAAGACCAGTGAGTCCATCCACTGAGAGTTTTTGTGTCATATTCTCCAGATTTTTATTTAATTTTGAAATGACACCCTCAATTTTTGTTGACATGTCATTCATGGAAATAGCTACATTTCTGATTTCTGTTGTCCATGGTAATTTCTTAATGGTTTCAAATTTACCTTGGGCGATACTTGAAGCGAGATTTTCAATACTATCAAGGGGTTGAAGAATAAATCGTAAAAAGATTATAAGAAGTATTATGGAGATAGCAAAAGCAACAATGGCATAATAAATAGCCCCTTGTGCTTGAGCGTACAGTTTGGCATAAGCATCCCCAGGATTTGCACTAACATATACAGTGGCAGTGGTTTTCCATCCATCACTTATTTCACTTTTTTTCTCAGGCATTTCCATTGGAAGTGAATCAATAAACCATTGGGGCACACTCTCAAATTTTACGTCTCTGCTTACATTAACCAATATATTATTAAGCTCAAGTTTTGTGATAGAATTAACAAGTTTATCTTCAAAACTTGCAGAAAATTTTATGGGAATAATTCCCCCTTTCTTAAATTCAGAAGAAGGCACAAATGTATATATATTATTTTTATCATCTTCATCAAGAGCATTTACATTGGAGTTTCCCTCTTCAAGTTCAGAAAGCTCATCACCAAAATCATCTGCTTCGTTTTCCAAGAGAATTGAACCATATTTAATATCTACAGAAACTTCGTTGATACTCCATAATTCATCAGCTGGCAAATCAGTAGAGTTTTCAACTATGTCAGAGTCTTGAAAAGTAAATGCAGTATCCTCAAGTCTTATCTCTTTATAAAAACCTCTGTTTCCAATGGCTCTTAGAATTGATTCAATCTCAGGATCTTTTTTGTTTTTTAGTAAACCTTTAAGCGTCATACCCAATGAAGTTGCTGTATCTTGCGCTTTTGTTACTGATTCGCTCTCTAAGTACTCTTTGGTATTATTAACACTAATAACAAAATTTCCAGCAAAAATCATAAAAAATATTAATGATATGATTAGATAGAGCTGTTTTGATAATGACATGTGTAAATCCTTTTATTAAATTCTAGAAACTAAATTTTTCCATGATTTTAAGTTGTTTTTTCCGACTCTTTGTGAACTTTTACCTTTGTTTTTTGCTTTCCAAAGGCCTTGTGCATTAAAGCTGTAAATAGGTTTTAAATCTTTTCGCTTTGACGCTAATTTTAATTTTTTATTAATGTTATCTAAAATTACAGGTGTTGAGTTTTGTTTATGATAATAAGTAAGTACCATATGTGCTTGTTCATACTTACTTCTTTTCTTGAGATATTTTACATAAGTTATTCTTAGTTTGTCTTCAGGAATACCAACTTTTCTTAAAGTAAAGTATTTTGCTATGGCATAATCTTCACAATCACCCGCACCCGTACCCATAAATTCAAAGGGAGTTGCCCAATAATCTTTTTTCCCCCAATGTTTTTTATCTAATCTATAGGGAAGTTTATTGAAGAAGTCATTAACGATTTTGAGTTTTTGAAGAGTTTTTTTGCCTTTTGTAGATTCAATGAGTTTGTCCCAAAGTAGAACTCTTTTTCGGGCTTTTTCTCCATATTTTTTGTTATAAGTGGCAAGGTCTTCTTTGTTGATATTAAATGTGGCTTTTGCCCTGGGATAGGTTAAAAATATTGTAAAAACAGTAAGAATTGAAATACATAGAATCTTCACAATATAACTACCTTATTCAAAAGATAGTCATATTATACAGTAAAATTATTTTAATATTTCTTGGATTTCACTTTCGCTTGAAGTATCTGCGTCATATTTAACAATAAGCAGGTTTTCGTTTTCATTTATATACCACTCATCTACTCCACTTATGTCATGCAAAGTACTTGTATTGTCTCTTTGTATATCTGAAATTGGAATATACAAAAGTTTCTTTTTCATTGGATTTGGCATGCTGTAGATTAGTATAATCCATAACAAACATACAAGAGCAATTGTTATTACAATGGTTTGAAGTGTAATATTTTGGAAAAATATTCCACCTAGAATTCCACCTAAAAATGTACCCAAATAACCAAAGGAATTAAATATCCCTAAAACCATACCTCTTTGATGAACTTTGGCATATTTTGTTGCAAGGGATTGCATGATTGGTTCATGCATATTAAACCCAATGAAAAATATCACCACTCCAACTGCAAAAACAGTGTCAGAAGTGCTTGTTCCAATGATTAAATAAGATACAGCAAAAAGTAAAATTCCTGCCATAAGTATTTCTTTAAACTTTCCATGTTTCTCTGCAATAATAGCAGCAGGTGCCATGGCAAAAAAACCAAATACCATCGCAGGAGCGTATACTTTGTAAAGTTCTTTAATGTCCCAGCCATAATTTTTAATTAATACCATAGGTATTATCATAAAAGCAAAGGTCATTAATCCTTTTTGTAAAAAGTTGGTAATATTCATTTTTATAAGGTTTTGGTCTTTCAAGACTATTGCAATTTTACTTTTGCTTTCATATGTATGGGTAATTTTAGGTGGGTTAGGAACAGCTTTAAATAAAATAACAATAGAACCCAATGCAAAGATAGCCGTTAACCAAAATAAAAACTCAATACCAACATATGCGCCAAGTGTGGGTCCTGCTATCATTGAAAGTGCAAAACTAACGGCAATTGTCATTCCCATAGTGGCCATTGCTTTGGGTCTTTGTTCCTCTTTTACAATGTCACTGATCATGGCAGTTACAACAGCAGCAATTGCTCCTGAACCTTGTAAAAATCTACCTATAATTAAGGTGTAAATATCAGTTGATATTGCACAAACAGCTGAACCAATCGCGAAAAGTATTAAGCCAACAACAATTGTTTTCTTTCGTCCGAACTTATCACTGATTATTCCAAAGGGCACTTGAAAAATCATCTGCGTTAAGGCATAGCCTCCAACAACTAGTCCCACAAAAAAGGTTGTGGAATTCTCTAAATCACTCGCGAATATAGAGATAACGGGTAAAACTAAAAACAGTCCTAAAAAACGTAATGCGATTATAGAACTTAAGGGCATAATTGATTTAATCATTAATCATCCTAAAAATTGTTAAAATACAACCAAATCATAATAATTTGGTACTAAAGTTTGGATTGTATCATAACAATTAAAAAATAAGATTAAGGATTTTTTTTATGAAAATAGTTTTAGCCTCAGGAAATAAAGGCAAAATAAAAGAGTTTAAAAAGTTGTTGCCCAATGATGAAGTAATTGCATTTAGTGAAATATTAGGTGAAATGGATATTGTTGAAGATGCAGACAGTTTTAAGGGAAATGCTATCATTAAAGCAGAAACCATTTATGAAAAATTAAATGATTGCAATGTTATTGTTATATCCGATGACAGCGGAATTACGGTTCCTGCTTTAAATGGAGAACCTGGAGTTTACAGTGCTCGTTATGCGGGTGTTGATGCCAGTGACAAAGATAATTTGTATAAATTAATTGATGAACTGAAGAAAAACAATATTGAAAAAACAGCTGCATTTTATACTGCTTGTATCGCTATTGTATATAAAGGAGAAACCCATACTGTTCATGGATGGATGCATGGAGATGTTATTTGTAAAACGATAGGTGAGGGTGGTTTTGGATATGACCCAATGTTTATTCCTCAAGGATATGATAAAACATTAGGAGAATTAGACGAAGCTATTAAAAAATCTTTTTCACACAGAAGTAAAGCGTTGCAGCTTGCGAATAAAGTATTAAAAGTTATTTTATAATTTTTTTAAAAAACGTTCATGAAGTTTTATATTGAAAATAGAGCTTTTTGAACGTACATATAAATCAACCCTTACAGCACCCTTTGAAGATTCATCTTGCAGATTTACTTGAACAGAGTTTAAACAAGAGCTTTTTTCCGATATATAAAAAAAGTTTGCATAAATATCAAAAAATTCATTATCAATTTTAATTGAATTAATGCATTTCTCAGTATCTAAATCTAAGTTATATATGTGGTTTTTTGCAAATTGCATGTACAAATCAGCTTGTATTGTTTGGTGGTGTTTTGTATTATTATCACTTTGATATGTTTTTACTTCCAGAATATAAATCCATAAAAATGAAAAAGTCATGAGAAATAAAAGAGTTAATAACAAAGCAAAAGATTTTTTATAATACATCATAACAAATACACCCATTCTTGACATCTGTTTTGACAAATAGTGATGAAGATTTTTTTGTTTTGTATTTTCACATTAAAAGTTTTGACATTAGTAAGTAATATATTTTCATTATAAAAAAGCACATTACCTTGTAAATAAAGAGAGGATTTTCTTTTTATTAATTTAAATTGTTCGTAAATGGTTTTACTTAGAGTTTTGTTTTTAAAGAGAATAATTTCATCATTAAAACTTTGCTCTATTTCATAAGTGCTGTTATCTTCAAACCATATGTAACTTGCTTTTACTTTTGTCATTTGAGAATTTGGACTCAGCACTTGGGTTTTGTTACTTTCATCTAAATTAATAAAACCCGAATAAAAATTGCTTTTAAAATCTTCTGTTGCTTCTTCATAAAAACTAATTTTATTACTTGTACTACTTACATTAAGCGCATGTCTTAACTTTGTTTCAATAAATAAATGTGTACTTTGAAAGTCCAGTTTTGTATTAAGTAGTATAAAGTTTGACTGACTACTTTCATAAATGTTTAGAGTGAAACGAGTGGTATATATTCCAATAAATGAAAGTAAAATTATGCAAATAACTAACTCCAGTAAAATAAATGAACATCTCATTTAAATACTTGTGAATCTAAAGTAATTGTTGCTTTTTCAAGATAAGGTTTTTCCAAATATATGCCATTATTATTGTAGTAAAACATTTGTTGTGAATCTTCGTGGAAAGTAGCATCTGTAGTATCAAAGTTCATTGTGTAGTTTATTGAAGAAGATTTTTCTTCTAAATCTTTGGAGTTGTTTAATAAAAAGTTATTTTTGATGCTTTGTAAATTGAGATAAGAAGTACTTAATGGCTTGGAGGTTTTAAGTAAACCTCCAAGTAAAATGCTAATAATGAGTAAGGCTATAATAGTTTCAAATAGTGTAAAACTACTTTTCACCAAGTTCTAACGCTCTTTCATAAGAAGCCTCAACAGCTTTAATCATGGCATTTCGTACGCCTGCTTCTTCAAGCTGCGCATATCCTGCTGCTGTTGTGCCACCAGGACTCATAACACCATCTTTAATAATGGCAGGATGTGTTTTCTCCAACAGTTCAGCCACACCAGAAAACAGTCCTTGAACTAAAGCCACACAATGACTTCTCTCCAATCCAGCTTTGACTCCCCCATCGGCTAAACTTTCTGCAATTAGAGCCAGATATGCAGGTCCACTTCCAGCAATCGCCGTTGCTATATCCAGTTGGTTTTCTGTATTTACCCAAATAGTTCGACCAATCTCATTAAAGATTTCAATGGCAATGGATTTTGCCTCTTTATCTCCCGTAATAGTGGTAGTTGAACGTTGAACCGAAGCTGCAATATTCGGCATGATTCTGATGTAATGGTTTGCCTCAATTTGTCTTTTGAGTGTCTCAAGTTTAGTTCCAGCTAGGATAGATAATAAGATTGAAGCTTTTCCTTGAAGACGTACAGATACACTTTGAAGTGCATAAGGTTTCACACAAAAGATGAGGATTTTTCCTGTCACATCTTCATTGTCACCCAGTAGTTTTGTCGTAATTTCAGGGATGTTTTTTTTCATCATAATTAACTTTTTTTCATCTCGTCCAAGTACTTCAATCTCATATTTATTGATAAGACCTCGGGCAAGTGCTTGTGCCATCATACCGTTTCCAATTAGAGTTAGCTTCATTATTAAACCTTTTTATTTTTCTAGATTTATTATACCCAATCAAGTTTAAAAATATTAGATTTATTATATAGTCTATACATATGAAATAATTCCTAAGCTAGGATTAGCTAGAATACTTTTTTTATATTTAATAAGGATTGTTTGTGAAAATGTTAAAAACAGTTAGAAATTTATTATTGTTAGCCTTGGTAAGTTTGGTTTTTGTTGCTTGTTCTAATAAGCAAAAAGAGCAAGAATACAATAAGCCCGCGCTTTATTGGTATAATAAAATGTTAAAAGAAATATCCATTGGTTACATTGAAGAAGCAGATGATACTTTTACTTCTTTAGAGAGTGAACATAAAAATTCACCTTTAGTATCAACATCCCTTTTGATTTTAGCAAATGCACATATCGTTGTAGAAGAGTACGAATTAGCAAACTATTACATTGATGAATATAACAAAAGATTTGGATTGAGTAAAAATATCGATTACGTTCGTTATATGAAAATTAAAGCGAACTTTTTATCTATAGGATATCAGTACAGAGAACAAAAATTATTCAGTGACACTATTTTAGAAATAGAACAGTTCATTAAAAAATTCCCAAATTCTCCATACATTCATTTAGTACGTGATATTAACTCAAGATTACACATGGGGAAAGCCTCTTTTGATAAAGAGATTTCAGAACTATATGGCAGAATTGATAAAGATAAAGCTTCAAAACTATATTTAGAAAAGTCAAAAAAAGATTGGAATAATCCAGAAGAAATAGAAAGTATTAAAGTACCTTGGTACAGATCGATTTTTGAATAATATACTATATCAAACTGCAAAAAAGGAAATAATATGGAATTAAGTAATTATGATTCATTCCCTCAAGATATACCTTTAATCGTTGAGGATGATATTTTTTTATACCCGTTTATGATTGCACCACTTTTTTTAAGTGATGAAAATAATATAGAAGCAGTAGAAAAAGCAATAGATGAGAATAAACTTGTCATTGTAACAGTGAGTAAACCAGGTTTTGAAGGTGCTCGAGAAAAAGATGGTTTTTATGATGTGGGTGTTGTTGGTAACATCATGCGTAAAGTCTCACTTCCAGATGGAAAAATTAAAATTTTATTTCAAGGACTTGCAAAAGGTGAAATAAAACACTTTGATGATGAGAATAAAATCTTTGCAGGTGTTGATATTTTACAGACTGAGGCCTATGATGAAGATACAATTGGGTCAGTTATTGACGTATTAAGAGAGCAAGTTAAAAAACTCTCAAAAATGAATAACAAGTTCCCTGTTGATTTAATCAAAACTATTGATGAGAACTCAGATGCCATTAGAATAGCAGATTTAATTTCTTCAGTATTAAGAGTAAAAAAAGAGGATGCTTATTTACTTTTTAGTGAAGTTAATGTTGAAAAAAGATTATTAAAACTTATCGAGACCATCAAAAAAGAGATTGAGAGTTACAAAATACAAAAAGATATTACCAATAAAGTTAACTCAAAAATAGAAAAAACTCACAAAGATTACTTCTTAAAAGAACAAATAAAAGCAATACAAAAAGAACTTGGTACGGATAATAAAAAAGACCAAGAAATTAAAAGCTACAGAAAGAAACTGAAAAAATTAAAAGGGCATATGCCAAAAGATGGATACAAAGAGACCAAACAACAAATTGAAAAACTCTCTCGTATGCAACATGATTCTCCTGATGCTTCACTATTACAAACGTATATAGAACAAGTATTAGAAATACCATTTGGAAAATATGCCAATGAAAAAATTTCTGTTTTAAATGTAGAAGAACAGTTAAATAAAGACCACTATTCACTTATTAAACCCAAAGAAAGAATCTCTGAGTTTTTTGCAGTAAAAGAACTCTTAGAACAAAGAGGTATAAAGAGTTTTCAATCTAAGGGAACGGTTTTATGTTTTGTAGGACCTCCAGGAGTTGGGAAAACTTCTTTGGCAAACTCAATTGCTAAAGCACTAAAACGTCCACTTTGTAGAATTGCATTAGGTGGAATGGAAGATGTAAATGAATTAAGAGGGCACAGACGAACATACGTTGGGGCAATGCCAGGACGATTAGTCAATGGACTTAAAGATGCCAAAAAAATGAATCCAGTAATAGTACTGGATGAAATTGATAAAATTGGTTCAAATCATCGTGGTGATCCAACTGCGGTTATGCTTGAGATTTTGGATCCTGAACAAAACAATGAATTTAGAGATTTATATTTAAATTTTTCTATCGATTTAAGTCAAGTGATTTTTGTAGCAACGGCAAACGATGCTCGAAATATTCCAGCAGCACTTAGAGACAGAATGGAGTTTATTGAAATCAGTTCATATACTCCCAATGAAAAATATCATATTGCAAAAAACTATCTTATTCCACAAGAGTTTGAAAAACATGGTCTTAAAAAAAGCGAATTGAGTTTAAGCAAAGCTACTATTGATACTATTATCTCTAAGTATACAAGAGAAGCAGGGGTTCGAAACTTAAGAAGGGTATTTTCAAAACTCTTTAGAAAAGCAGTTAAAAAAATATTAACAGAAGATGTTAGTAGTGTTTCCATTAATACCACAAATATTAAAAAGTACCTAGATAATCCTATTTTTGAAATAGACCCTGCTGAAAAGAAAAACCTGATTGGTGTTACAAATGGTCTTGCTTGGACGGCCGTTGGGGGAGATTTGTTAAAAATTGAAGCCATTAAGTTAAAAGGTAAGGGTATGTTATCACTCACTGGAAATATGGGTGATGTGATGAAAGAGTCTGCAAAAATCTCTTTCAGTGTTGTAAAAGTTTTAATTGATGAAAATAAAATAAAAATTGATAATAAACTTATTCCAAAAACACTTAAAGAAGAGAGTGATAAAACTAAAATTGAGCAGAGTGAAGTATATAAGAGATATGATATCCATTTACATATTCCAGAAGGTGCTACTCCAAAAGATGGTCCAAGTGCAGGAATCACAATGGCCTTAACTATTGCTTCAATATTAGGTAATAAAGAAGTTTCTTCAACAACGGCAATGACAGGAGAGCTTACTTTGACAGGTAAAGTACTTCCAATTGGCGGATTAAAAGAAAAACTAATTGCAGCATTTAAAGGAAAAATGAAAAAAGTTCTAATTCCCAGAAAAAACTTTCAACGTGACTTAGAGGATATTCCTCAAGAAGTTAAAAAAGCCTTGGAAATTAAACCTGTAGACACTATCGAAGATGTGCTAAAAGAGGCATTGGTCTAGTGTTAACGTAAGAGATAAGTAAACTTATCTCTTCTAATTATACAAAGAAGATTATTGATGAAACGAGGAGCACGACAAAGCCAAATAATTAATAACTTCTTTTCTTTAGCAACCATAGTAATGGTATCTGTGACCCTTACTCTTTATGTGAAGTACGTGGTTAAAAAACCCGTAAGAATTCACAGTAATCTTATCTGCCAAAAAGAAGCCCTCTCCAGTTTTGATAAAGTAAGTAATAAAAAATTGTTCAATATTGGATACAGACTTTTAACGCAAGGTGATTATATTCTTGATGGAGGTATTATTCCTTCTTTAGAAAAGAAGTCACAAATACATGAAAGACTCTCTATAAAACAAATAGATAATATTTTCTTAAATACAATTAATATAAAATCAAATAAAGATAAAAATAAATTTTTAAAAATAAAATATGAAGTGATTGAAACTGAAGATGAAACTTCAGAAAAAGAAGGAAGTATATTAAGCTCCTTTAGAGTTAACAATAAAGAGGTTTTTAACATGTCTATTGCCTATGGCAG
>Ga0209707_1001432_pt1 | contig 13448 bp, 7 predicted proteins | sample EN4Hudsemesocosm_FD_184630 | JGI IMG/M metagenome (GOLD analysis project Ga0209707, IMG submission 184630) | Methane-oxidizing microbial communities from mesocosms in the Hudson Canyon - EN4B Hudson Canyon (SPAdes) (version 2) | ecosystem: Environmental > Aquatic > Marine > Cold seeps | place... | reverse complement strand
TTGCCACTTCAGCTAAAGGCGAATATTCATGAACATCTGTAAGGACAGGAATACCGTATTCTTTTTTCACTTTTTCTAAAATAGCGAGACCTTTTTCAATACCTGGTCCACGGTAACTATTTACAGAGGTTCTATTAGCTTTATCAAATGAAGACTTATAGATGAAGTGAATACCAAGACGGTCTGTGACTTCTTTAAGTTTACCTGCAACATCCATTGTCATTTGTTCACTTTCAACAACACATGTTCCTGCGATCAAAAATAATGGTTGTTTACCACCCACTTCTTTACCACATAAATCCATTATTTTTCTCCGCTTTCTTTGGCTATTTTATTTGCCTTAGCCGCATTAATGAAACCATCGAATAATGGATGGCCATGACGAGGTGTTGATGTAAATTCAGGATGTGCCTGACATGCTATAAACCAAGGATGGTCAGGGATTTCGATTAACTCAACCAAGTTTTTATCTTGTGACATTCCTGAAAAACGTAAACCAGCATTTTCTAGTTGTTGTTTATAATTATTATTGAACTCATAACGATGACGATGACGTTCAATAACATCTGTTGAACCATAAATATCGTGAGCAAGACTACCCTCATCTAATAGGCAAGGATACCCACCTAAACGCATTGTTCCACCAAGGTCAGAATCATGATCGCGCTTTTCAACGCTACCATCTTCTTTTTGCCACTCAGTGATCAAACCAATAACTGGATGCGGTGTCTTAGTGTCAAATTCAGTACTGTACGCACCTTTTAGTCCCGCCATATTACGTGCATATTCAATCACAGCGACTTGCATACCAAGACAAATACCCAAGTAAGGGATCTTGTTCTCACGTGCGTATTTAGCTGTAAGAATCATACCTTCTACGCCACGTTCACCAAATCCACCGGGTACTAAGATGGCATCCATATCAGCAATAACAGCAGGTCCGTCACGTTCGATTACTTCAGAATCCACATAGTGGACTTTTACTTTAGTTCGCGTATGAATCCCAGCATGAATCAATGATTCTGATAAAGATTTATAGGCTTCGGTTAAATCCATGTATTTACCGACCATGGCGATATGTACAGTTGCTGTTGGGTTATCGATATTATCTGCAACTTGTTGCCATTCGCTTAAATCAGCAGGTTTTGCATCAAGGTTTAATTGTTTAACAACAATCTCATCCAAACCTTGTTGATGTAATTCCATTGGAATCTTATAAATGCTATCAACATCAACTGCTGAGATTACTGATTTTTCTGGCACATTAGTAAATAGTGAAATTTTACGACGTTCAGATTCAGGTAATGGACGATCCATACGACATAAAAGAATATCAGGTTGAATACCAATCGTACGTAACTCTTTAACTGAATGCTGCGTTGGTTTGGTTTTGATTTCACCTGCTGAAGGAATATACGGCACTAACGTTAAATGCATAAATAAGGCATTATCACGCCCTAGCAATGTTCCCATTTGACGAATTGTTTCTAGGAAAGGAAGTGATTCAATATCACCAACCGTACCACCAATTTCGATTAATGCGACATCAGCATCAGCTGCACCTTCATAAATGCAACGTTTAATCTCATCTGTAATATGTGGAATAACCTGTACTGTATTACCTAAGTATTCACCACGACGTTCTTTACGAATAACATTTTCGTAAATTTGACCTGTTGTGTGGTTATTAGACTTGGTCATTTTTGAATCAATAAAACGTTCGTAATGACCTAGATCGAGATCTGTCTCTGCACCATCATCCGTTACAAACACTTCACCATGTTGTAATGGACTCATTGTTCCCGGATCAACATTGATGTAAGGGTCAAGCTTTACCAAGGTGACTTTCAAACCACGGGCTTCAAGAATAGCAGCCAATGAGGCAGCAGCAATCCCTTTACCCAAGGACGAAACCACACCACCAGTAACAAATATAAATTTTGGCATATTTTAGAGAGTTCTAAATTAAACGGTGCAACCAGAATAGTGGCACTCAAATCAGCTACATAAAATAACAGAAATGGATGCTTCTCTCAATGAAAATCTAGACTTTGAATTGTAGTGAATAGCCTTGCTGTCCTTCATTCACACTATATAAATCACTAATGCAATATCCTACAACTGCAACTAACTTATCATCACAGAAGATTAAGGGAATTCGATCACGTTGCCATGGCGGAATAGACCAGTGTTGAAATAAATGCTTCAAACTCTTGTGATGCTCTCTCCCTTGCGGCTTAATTTTCTCTCCACCTTGACGAAAACGAAGTGTTATTTGGCTCTGTTCAGGAAGAGTCAAACCTGTCCCTTCACTACTTTTCCATTCAATTACTCGGCTATCAGGCAAAGTAAGGGTTTGATAACCAGTTACATCAATCACTATACTGGCATCATGTTCAACCAATGGTTTCATAAAATAGAGTTGATCTTGATAACGACGAACTTCCACTCCTGACCAAGCGACAAGAGGATTACTATCTTGCTTTGCCTGGCACACTTCATCAATTATTCGCTGCAAATTAACAGTAGATGGAAGTGTTAAATTCTGCCGCAGAAAAAAATGGCGTAAAACATTACGGCAACGTGCTTCCGATAATGTAAGTAATGTACTAATGGGCAATGAATCAGCTGAGTCATCAACACATAGAAAGGCGAGGTCTTGCACCGCCAAATCATCTAATAATTCACTTGTTTCAGCACAATGTTCGGCACTACGACTTATTGTTTGTGCAGCTTGCGGCCAGCGTTCCGTGATATCTGGCCATAATTTATGCCGAATATAATTTCGATTCCAACGTGTTTCCACATTGCTAGGATCATCAATCCAATTTAATTGATGTTTATTGGCATAATCTAAAATATCGGCCTGAGACACAGTGAGTAAAGGCCTAAATGTTTGCGTTTGACCCAATGTAAATTGCCCTGCCATCGCAGATAGGCCTTTAGGGCCTGCACCACGAAACAATTGTAATAACAGGGTTTCAGCTTGATCTTGCTGGTGCTGTGCCGTGAGAAGAACATCTTTATCTGTTAATGCATTCTGCAAGGCCAGATAGCGAGCTTCTCGCGCAGCTGCTTCCATTCCTAATGAACCAATATTTTTAACATCTGCTTTTAGGTCTATGAATTCAACATTCAAATCAGCTGCAATATCAGCACAGTGTTTTGACCACTGACTAGAATCATCATGCAAACCATGATCGACATGAATCGCGGCAACATTATCTAGCTGAGGATTATTCGATTTAGCAAGCAAGTATAATAAAACATGCGAATCCACACCGCCACTATAAGCAATCCAAATTCGCTTTTCTAAAGCTAATGCAACAACCTCATCTATTATAATTTGTGGTGACAATGCCACGGTTAAGAGTTACCCCTCAAATTCACCATAACTAAGCAGACGTTGCTGGCGTTGTTCAACTAACGTTTCTAGCGGTAAGTTATCAAGTTTATGAAGTTTAGCTTCAATCGCATTTCTAACGCGTTGCGCCATCTCATCCATGTCACGATGAGCACCACCTAAAGGTTCGGCAATCACTTCATCAACTAGACCTAAACCTAATAAACGATCAGAAGTAACACCTAGTGTTGTTGCAGCTTCTGGTGCTTTGTCAGCACTTTTCCATAAAATAGAGGCACAACCTTCTGGTGAAATAACAGAATAAATACTGTATTCAAGCATCATTAAGTGATCTGCCACACCTACAGCTAATGCACCACCTGAACCACCTTCACCGATTACAGTACTGATAATTGGCGTTTTAAGTTGTGACATTTCAAACAGATTACGGGCAATCGCTTCACTTTGACCACGTTCTTCCGCACCAATACCAGGATAAGCACCTGGCGTATCAATAAAAGTAATTACAGGTAAACCAAATCGTTCAGCCATTTTCATTATACGTAAGGCTTTACGGTAACCTTCTGGACGAGGCATACCAAAATTACGGTGAACTTTCTCTTTAGTATCGCGACCTTTTTGATGGCCAATAACCATAACAGGACGACCATTTAAACGGCCCATGCCTGTAATTAATGCCGCATCATCACCATAGGCACGATCACCATGCAACTCTTCAAAGTCAGTAATGATTCGATGGATGTAATCCAAGGTATAAGGACGTTGTGGATGACGAGCCATCTGCGTCGTTTGCCACGGAGTCAATGATGAGAAAATTGAGTGAGCTAGTTCTTTACTTTTTTCTTGTAACTTTTGAATTTCCTCAGTGATATTTAGTTCACTGTCATTACTCATATGACGCAACTCATCTATTTTCGCTTCTAATTCAGCAATAGGTTGTTCATAGTCTAAGAAATTTAGTTGCATTTTTGTTACCTTAAATTCAAATCTTCCGTTAATTATACACGCTTGTCCAAGCTTAGGTGCTAGCCCAGTATCAACTCAGAGTCATCTTCCTCTTCTTCAATCACTTCACCCTCGCCCATACGTACGGCAAGACCCAGATCATTTTTAGAATCTGCATTATGCAGTGCTTCGTCTAATGAAATATGCCCTTTACGATATAACTCAAATAAAGCTTGATCAAATGTAATCGTGTCTTCTTCAGTACTTTCCTTCATTGCTTCTTTGATGCCACCAATATCACCTTTAACAATCAACTCGGAAATATAAGGTGAGTTCAACATAACTTCCACTGCAGGGACGCGTTTACCATCAGCCCCAACTAATAATCGTTGCGAAACAATAGACTTTAAATTAAGCGACAAATCGGTTAATAGTTGACGGTGATACACTTCAGGGAAAAAGTTTAAAATACGATCAATCGCCTGATTGGCATTATTTGCATGCAGTGTAGCCAAACATAAATGACCTGTTTCCGCATAATTAATCGCATGTTTCATAGTCTCCATATCACGAATTTCACCAATTAGAATAACGTCTGGCGCTTCTCGCAAGGCATTTTTTAATGCATTCCCATAGTTAGCGGTGTCAATTCCAACTTCTCGTTGTTGCACAATCGACTTTTCATGATGATGGATAAACTCTAGAGGATCTTCAATCGTCAAAATATGTGAAGATGAATTTCTATTTCGGTGCCCAATCATTGCGGCTAAAGTTGTCGACTTACCAGAACCCGTTGCTCCCACAACTAATACCAACCCTCGCTTTTCCATTATTATTCTTTCTAATGCTTTAGGTAAGTTTATTTCTTCAATTAGGGGAATATGACTTTGAATATAACGAATGACAATAGATACTTCGCCGCGCTGACGGAAAATATTAACGCGAAAACGGCCAACACCACTTAAAGGAATCGCGAAGTTACACTCCATTATGTCTTCAAATTCTTCCCGTTGTTCATCACTCATTATTGCTTTAGCCATTTTGTCTACATCGCCAGGCATTAATTTTTGCTGACCTATTGGACGTATAAGACCTTCAATCTTTAAATGAGGCTCAGTACCTGTACAAAAAAACAAGTCGGAAGCTTTTTTCTCTGCCATCAACTTTAGATAGGGTGTTACTTCCATACCTTCAATCCTCTTCTATTCACAGTCATTCCTCAGTCTAATCTTATACGATACGCTTCAGCTAGAGAAATCTCTTTTGCCCTCGCACGCGATAATGCATTCATAGTCAGCGGGACCATCCCTATATTCACCCCTTTATTATGAATTTCAGTCGTTGTTACATCTGCCCGAATAATATCTTTAATATCATCACTTACTTGCAATAATTCATATACTGCAATTCGACCACTAACGCCTGTTTGATTACATTGTTCACACCCTAAACTACAATAAAAAACTTCATTTTCAGTAATTTTCATTGACTTACGTATAAGTGTATCTACAGGTTCCACAGCTAAACAGTGCGGACAATTCTGTTTAGCCAATCGCTGTGCGAGAACACCTAATAAGCAACCATTTAACAGATAAGGTTCAACGCCCATCTCAATTAATCGCGTTATTGCACCCGCGGCATCATTTGTATGTAATGTACTTAAAACCAAATGCCCTGTTAAGGCACTTTCAACTGCAATCTTACCCGTTTCTTGATCACGTATTTCACCCACTAAGATCACATCGGGGTCATGACGAAGAATATTGCGTAATGCTCTTGAAAAGGTATAACCCGTCGTATGATTTATCTGAATCTGCTCTATACCATCCATATGATACTCAACAGGATCTTCAACTGTAATGATATTCACATTTTGCTTTTGCACCTCAGCGAGTGCTGCATATAGCGTCGTAGACTTACCCGATCCCGTTGGCCCTGTAACCAAAAAAATGCCATTACTTTTGTGTAATAAGTCTTTAAATATCTCTTCATCTCGTTGACTAAAACCAAGTTCAGAAACATCTTTCAAGCCTACTTTCGAGTTCAGTAAACGTAAAACAACACTTTCACCTTCGATTGTTGGCATAATTGAAATTCGTATATCCACCGTACTATTGTGTCGTCGAACACAGCTACGGCCATCTTGTGGCACTCGATGCTCAGAAATATCCATATTGCCTATTATTTTTATTCGACTAACAACTGCGGGCAAAAGTGATTTACTGATAAAGCGAATGGTCGTCAACGTGCCATTAAGTCTGTAGATGAGTTCAACATTTTTCTCCCGAGGTCGCAAATGAATATCAGAGGCTTCTCTATCAATCGCATCCCGAATTATATTACTGACTAAACGGACAATAGGTTGTTCACTACCAAGACGTTCAAGCTCTCTAATTCCTGCAGAAATATCTTTATGATCATCAATAGATTCAAGAGCTAGCTCATCATCTTGTACACCATAATATCTTCGCACAGCCCATTGCACATCTTTTAGACTAGCAACAGAGGCATCAATTGATAAACCAGTAATAAACCCTAATAATTGATAAACTTCTTGCTGTCCAGGATTTGCGATAGCGACAAATAAACGTGAACTAGAAACATTTAAAGGGATAACATTGTTTTCGCGGGCAAATTCTGCTGGAATAAGTGAGAGAATATCTTCATTGAATTTATAATCATGTAATTCAATAAAAGGGAGGCCCAAACGTTCAGCTAAGGCTCTTTCAGCATCGCCTTCTTCTGGATGTGATTTTTTTGACTTTGGCACAGAATCTGGCTGATGGAATTCAATCACATCCTTATCCATCAACTCTAATGCTTCGCTGATCTGTGCATCCTTTGCTATAGCTTGCTGCTCATCATTATTCGGCACATCAAATCCTAAGTCTGTACGCTATATTTCATCCTAACCGCACTCACCATTGGTAATGCAGCTAAATCCGTTAATAATGCATCTGTTGGCACAACATTCCAGTCATCACCCAATCTTATTAGCGTCCTCGCTTTACTATTCTTATAATCCACTTCAAGAGGGGTTAGCCCTTCCCGATAAGGGGTAAGCGTATGCTGTAGTGACTCAATCCATTCATTGCCATTATTATCACTCTCAATATTTACAACTAAAGCTTTGCCACACATTTCTCGAGCTCTGGCTATATCATAAACACTTTCTGCGGTAGCGGCTAATCCTCCCGTAAAATTGTCTTGACCAATCTTTCCCTGAATAACGACTAATTTATCTGGCTGTAGTAATGTTTGGTATTTCTCATAGACTTCTGCAAAAACCCGAACTTCTAGACGAGCGGTTTGATCATCCAGTGTAATAAATGCCATTCGCCCACCATTTTTAGCCTTCATGGTTCGAATTGCAACTATCAAGCCTGCAGTTATCACCGATATTTCATTTCGCTGATAACCTTTTGACTCAGGCGCATCTAAATCCGTTATTTTTTTGGGAATAAAACGGCTAAGCTCCTCAGTATAACGATCTATTGGATGACCACTTAAATACAGTCCTAGTGTTTCTTTTTCGGCAATCAATAACTGCTCTTCAGACCATTCAGGGGAAAATAATAAGGGCTCTTCAACATGCTCAGATTCATCTACAGTCAATAAACCAAACATATCATTCTGACCGCTAGCACTATTATCACGATGTTGATCGGCTATGTGTAATGCTTTTGTGATACTGGCTTCTAAACTAGCTCGATGTCCACCTAATGAATCAAATGCCCCTGCCTTAACTAATGAATCCATAACCCTGCGATTGACCTTTTTCATATCAACCCGCTGGCAAAAGTCATATAAACTTGTAAAGGGCTTACCTTGTTCCCGTTCAGATACAATGCCTGTTAGCGCTGCCTCACCTACACCTTTAATAGCGCCTAAGCCATATCGTATAGATGTCTCATCAGCGACAGTAAATTGAATCTTACTGCTATTCACATCAGGGGCTAATACATTTAAACCAAGATCACGACAGTCATCAATCAAGCCTACAATTTTATCAGTATTATCCATATCAGCAGACAAAACAGCGGCCATAAACGCTGCTGGATAATGCGCTTTTAACCATGCCGTTTGATAGGCCACTAAAGCGTAAGCAGCAGAGTGAGATTTATTAAAACCATACTCTGCAAATTTTTCCATCAAATCAAAGATTGGGCCTGCGGTTTTCTCATCGATGTCTCGATTTTTTGCCCCTGCCAAAAACAATTCTCGTTGTTTGGCCATTTCTTCAGGCTTTTTCTTACCCATGGCACGACGTAACATATCGGCACCACCCAAGCTATATCCAGCAAGAACTTGAGCAATTTGCATAACTTGTTCTTGATAAACGATAACACCATAGGTCGGTTTTAATACGGGTTCAAGATCAGGGTGTGGATAATCAACCTTTGCACGACCATGTTTTCTATTTACAAAGTCATCAACCATGCCTGACTGCAATGGTCCTGGTCTAAATAAAGCAACAAGGGCAACAATATCTTCAAAGGTATCAGGCTGAAGGCGTTTGATTAGCTCTTTCATACCTCGTGATTCAAGCTGGAACACTGCCGTAGTTTCTGCACGTTTTAAAAGGTCATAACTCGCTTTATCATCCAGTGGCAACAGTGCAATATCTATTTTATCCGCTTCTTCAGCAGGCAACATTTGTTTAACATTTTTAACCGCCCAATCGATAACGGTTAATGTTTTAAGTCCTAAAAAGTCAAACTTAACTAGACCCACATCTTCAACATCATCTTTATCATATTGTGCAACTAAACTAGCCCCATTTTGCTCACAATAAATGGGGGTATATTCGGTCAGTTTTTTAGGTGCAATAACAACACCACCCGCATGTTTACCTACATTTCGAGTTAAACCTTCTAATTGCAAAGCTAAGTCGATTAAGGTTTTAACATCTTCTTCTTTGTCATACCTCTCTTGCAATAGAGGCTCTTGCTCTAAGGCCTTTGTTAGGGTCATCTTTATTTCAAAAGGCACTAATTTTGCCAGGCCATCAACAAGACCAAACGGATAACCTAATACACGGCCCACATCGCGTATTACCGCTTTTGCAGCCATCGTACCAAAGGTAATAATTTGAGACACATGATCGCGACCATAATGCTGTGATACATATTCAATAACCCGATCACGCCCTTCCATGCAAAAATCGATATCGAAATCGGGAAGAGAGACGCGTTCTGGATTTAGAAATCGCTCAAATAGTAAGTCATATTGCAATGGATCAATATCAGTGATTTTTAAAGCATACGCTACTAATGAACCCGCACCAGAACCACGACCTGGTCCTACAGGTACTTCATTATTTTTAGACCATTTTATAAAGTCGGCAACGATTAAGAAATAACCTGGAAAACCCATTTCATTAATAACATCCAGCTCAATCTGTAAACGGTCTTCATATTCTTTTCGATTATTCTCAAGATCAGCAGGCTCAGGGAATAATACGGGTAAACGTTCTTCTAAACCCTCATACGATTCTTGACTGAAAAACTCGCCAATTGTCATGCCTTCAGGCACAGGAAAATCAGGTAGGTAATGTTCGCCTAGTGTTAATTGAGCATTACATCGTTTTGCAATTTCAATCGTATTTTCAATTGCTTCAGGAATGTCACTGAATAAGGCAATCATTTCCTCAGCTGATTTTAAATACTGCTGATCGGAATAATTACGGGCTCGACGAGGATCATCAAGTAAACGACCTTCACTTACACATACTTTAGCTTCATGTGCTTCAAACTGATCGGGTTCTAGAAAACGGACATCATTTGTTGCCACTACCGGCAAATCATTACTTTCAGCAAGATCGAGTGCAGCTTGAATATAGCGTTCTTCATCATCACGCCCAGTACGTACTAATTCCAAATAAAACCGATCAGGAAATAGTCCCGTCCAATGAGCAATAATTTGTTTGGCATTATCAGTCAAATTATTCAGTAATGCCTTACCTAGAAGCCCTTCTCGCCCTCCAGATAAACAGATCAAGCCGTCTGTTTGTCCGTCCAACCAATCAAGTTCAAGCATCGGTTCGCCTAGATGCTGCCCTTCCATATAGGCGCGTGATAATAGACGGGATAAATTAAGATAGCCTTCAGTGTTTTGGCATAACAAAACAAATCGACTGCTTTTTTTAGCATCGTCAGGATCACGCAAACGAAGATCAGCTGCCAATATAGGTTTCAACCCAGATTGTTGCGCCGCTTTATAAACCTTCACGGCTGCAAATAAGTTATGTTGGTCTGTTACTGCAATTGCAGGCATTCCAGCATCAGAAAGCGCTTTCATTAGCGGTTTAATGCGTACTAAACCATCAACTAAAGAATAGTCAGTATGAAGGTGTAAATGGACAAACTGTTCAGACATAAATGTTTAACGATCTCTTCTTATTACTATGTTGTTATTATCTTGAGACTTACTTTCAAACGATAATAAAAAATGACTTGCTACGTTTACCCATTATGGAAAGCGCACAGGTTCAGGCTTAACACCTTGTCCTAAGGTTGCATCCACGATAGCTTCAGCCTCTTTTTTACCCATAGCAAAAGCATCAGATTCACTCATCATCGGTTGGAAAGGCTGCATTGAATTTACGGCTGTATCAGCATCCTGTTTTAAATATAAAGTTTGGGTTGGGTAAGCAAACTCCACATCAAGCTGTTTGGCTAATCGCAGAATATCGAGTAAAAAACGATGTCGTTCACGTAGCTCTGTATTCCAATCTGGCGTCTCCCAAAATACATAAACTAATATATCTAACGACGCTGCATTATATTGATTAAAGTAAACCTGATAATAATCCTTACGCATATAAGGATGTAAATGAATGAGCGCCCTTACCCCTTCACAAAAAGCATCAATTTTCTCTGGTGCAGTATCATAAGTCAGGCCTAACATCGTTTTCATTCGACGATAACGACGTGCTCCCATATTGTCGATCTTAGTTGTTGTTAACAATGCATTAGGCAATGTTATCAATGAGTTGTAGAACGTTCTTATTCTAGTACTTCTAAAGCCAACTTGCTCAACTGAACCTTCAACATCACCAATAATAACCCAATCACCAATATGAAAAGGACGATCAAGTAAAACAGTTAATGAACCAAAGAAGTTTCCTAATAAGTCTTTAGCAGCTAAAGCAAATGCCAGGCCACCAAGACCTAAACCTGCTAATAAACTAGTGACATCAACATTTAAATTATCAGCAGAAAAGATGATGCCAATAACAACGACAAAGACCTTCAAGCTCTTACTGATCATTGGCACCAGTAAATCATCAAACTTGTTTTCTGTACGGTGTGCCTTATGCATTAATAGGGCGTAAATAACATCCACTAAACGGAAAGCGCTCCATATCGCCGACAAGCTAACCAATAACTTAACGGCAACAGATAGGATGATTAAGGCCGTTTCAGGCAGACCAAACAAACCAAGTCCTAGCCACCAGATCAATGCCATAGCCATTAAACCTAGTGGTCTTAAGACAGATGTATCTAGTGTTTTATAATCGGGATGTGATCGCTTCCACCGTGCCACATTTCTAGCTAAAACCCATGCAACGAATTTATCTGATATCGAAGCGATTAAAATGATCAGTAAGATACCTAGCCATTGCCAGTAGTCTAATATAAATCCCTGTTTTAAAAAGTCAGGTATTTGGGAACGCAGTTGAATATAAAATGGTAATGACACTTGCGGATCTTTTGTACCTTGCTTCGCAGGCTGCTCCAAAAGTCCTTCTAAAATGGCTGGCAATGCTTCAATAGTCTGCTGACTAAATAACCAACTACCACCCGCCTGTTTAATAATTTCCACCCTACCTTGAGAATATTTACCAAAGGTATACACATTATTACTTGGCTTAGTTGGAATTGAGCTTAAAACTACTTTTTTACTACGCTCTATCACTGAAGATAAAGTATGAGCTAATTCCTTACCTTTACTCTCCCTAACGAACTGATTTATTGCACTCAAGTCTAAAGTAGAAACGGCATCAACTAGTCTTTTTTTATCACCCTTATTAACGGCATCCATAGCCGAAATGAAGGTTTCCATTGTTTGCCGAGGGTTGATAACGTTCTGAGCGACCTCTTGAACAGCAACACTATCTTCCGTGATACTTTCCTCAGCATTAATGGTAGGAATATAAAAGACTAGGCTGACTGCAAAGAGTAGCGTATTAATAAATGTTCTCATGTTAAATTCAACTCCAGTTCAGGATCTGGTGCATAATCTAGTACCGTTTCTGCGGCCTCTTTCCATTCTTGGCTGGCAAACAAATCTTCACGATTCATTGCATGACGTCCGTGCAATCGAATCAAACGCATATGACGAATCGGATCATGTTTTAACCTAAGTCCATCGATAACCTGCACAGCACTTTCTGGTTTATTGCATACCAAAACCATATCACAGCCTGCATCTAATGCCGCTTCAGCACGCTCAAGCGGCCCACCCATAATCGCGGCACCTTCCATACTCAAATCATCACTAAGCACTGCACCTTGAAAACCTAAGCGATCACGTAAGATCTCTTTAATCCAAAATGGCGAAAAACCTGCAGGCAAACTATCACTTTGTTCATAAACAATATGGGCAGGCATAATGCCCGCTAACTCTGTTTGACATAATCGACTAAAGGGTAAGATATCCGCTTGAATCATATCTTCAAAATGACGAGAATCAACAGGTAAACCAAGGTGAGAATCAACCTCAACCGCACCATGTCCAGGGAAATGCTTACCTACTGCTGACATCTTCGCTCGCTTCATACCTTGAATATAAGCATGAGCCATTGAAGCTACGGCTTCAGGATCACGATGGAAAGCACGATCACCTATAATTTCACTCACACCATAATCAAGATCTAAAACAGGAGCGAAACTGAAGTCTACCCCTACAGAACGAAGTTCAGCGGCCATCAACCAGCCTGTTTTCTCAGCTCGTTGTCGTGTTAATTCGGGATGTTGCATAAAATGTTTACCCAAAGCGCCAATTGGCGGTAAGCGAGTAAAACCATTTCGAAAACGCTGAACTCGACCACCTTCATGATCAACTGAAACTAATAAATGCGGATCACGTAATGCTCGAATGCTTTCAGTAAGTGCAGTAACTTGTTCGGGGGATT
>Ga0209707_1001429_pt1 | contig 13461 bp, 9 predicted proteins | sample EN4Hudsemesocosm_FD_184630 | JGI IMG/M metagenome (GOLD analysis project Ga0209707, IMG submission 184630) | Methane-oxidizing microbial communities from mesocosms in the Hudson Canyon - EN4B Hudson Canyon (SPAdes) (version 2) | ecosystem: Environmental > Aquatic > Marine > Cold seeps | place... | reverse complement strand
CTGAGTCTGTTTCAATTTGTTTTAACATCTTAATGGAACGCTTAAACATTTTTTCAATGGTTTGGTCATCATAAAAGAGGTTTTTATACACGGCATCACTGTCTATCCAAAAAGTGTCATACTCTACTTTTTCAATTTTATTTCCTCCAAGAATAAATCCTGATACTTCTTCATATCGAGTAGCTTTTACTCTCTTAACATTTTTAAATGTTTCATTTGCAATTTTTTCCATGATAGCTTCTAAAGAAATATACACTGTTGAGAGTTCTTTAGAATACTTTTTATGAATGTTATCAAAAGCCTCAATAATAGGATCTTCATTGACCTTTAAAATATCAATAAGTGAATCATACACACCCAAAATAGTGTTATATTCTTTGACTAAAATATCACACAGACCTTTTAAGTCTTTTTTAATGGCAAATTCTTTGGCTTCGGCGGCTTGTGGCCGTATAATATTTTCTATGAAAGATAATACTTCTTGTATATTTGAATCTTTCATAAGTTTCATATCAGAAGTGATATCTTTTGTTTTGATATCTTTTATTTTATCTTGATATTGTTCAAACTTATCTTGAAAAAAGTCAAGTGAGTCTACTTCCATATTTTTATTTAAATCATTTTTGAATTCTTTTGTGATGGATTCAAAAGTATCTTCAAGAAGAATTCTTTTTTGGTGTGTTCTAGAGTCAAGTGCTTGTTTAGCTGATATGGGTATAACTTCAGCAAAAAACTTTCCAAATTTTTCACTGACATAATTTGTAGTGGTTTGAATTTGTTCATCGCTGAATTTGTCTTTTTGGTTTAATACACATAAAGATTTATTTTTAAAGTGTTCCATATAGTCTTCTAAAACTTCAGCTTCACTCATTTTTCCCGCATTGTCGATTAATGTCAGCCAAATAATTCCACCCACATCTCTTAAAACTTTTTTAGTGGTATCTGTATCACTTTGAGATTGTGAGTTAAGTCCAGGAGTATCAACAAAAGTAATGTCTTTTAAGATGTCCATAGGCGCGTACAAGGTTAAATACTTGATCTCATCCATATCAGATTCTCTTTGATCTGTAAACGCTGAAATATGGTCAATGCTGTGATACTCTTCCGCTCCAGATTTATAGGTAATCTTTAATTTATATTCATCCCCATAATTGATAAAGTTTACTTTAGAGGTTACGGGTGTAATTCCTGTAGGTAAAATATTTCTTGAAAGTAGGGCATTTAAAAAAGTTGATTTACCTGATGAAAATTGTCCCGTAATTGCAACTTCCATTGGATATCTTGCTCGTCTTGTAAATTTGTCTAAAATAGAATTTAACTGCACAGAAGGCAAAAATTTTGGTTGCATTAAAGCATCTTTTATTTTTCGGATATCTCCGACTAAACCTTCTTCATATTCAACTTTTTTGACAGTATAAGCTTCCTTATATTCAGTTATAAATGATTCTAAAAATTTCATTATTTACAACCTTTTTCTATTGTTTCTAATTTCTTGAGTTTTTTATGAATATCAAGAGAGAGTTCATCTCTGTTTTGATCTTTTTTCTCAAAACTGCTGATTTGTTTTTGTAATATCTGCTCATCATTTAAAAGTTTTTGTTCAAAATCTTTTAAGGGAGCATTGAGTGTTTTAAAGAAATTATCAATTAAAAGTTCAGATACTTTTTTTGCTTTTTCTTTGATGTTCACTTCAATTTGAGAAAACTCTTCTTTTAAATATTCTTCGATATTTCTATCTAATTCATTGAGTTTATTGGCTTTACTTTTGTTTGCTGCATTTACAATTTTAGAAACAATAACATCATTGCTTGAAGTTAAGAAGCCTGATTTAAAATCATCTTGGAAAAATCCCATGGCGTCAAAGTTCTCATTTTTATGTCCAATGGAAAATCCAAACTCTTGATATTTTTGTTCGCAAGTTTCACCAATACTTTGTGATTTCTTAATAAATTTATATCGGTAATCCCTAATAACATCAATGATTCCATCTTTAATTGCAGTTTCAACTATAACTTTAGTACGATTACTTTCTGGTCGTTTTTTAGTTTTTTCAAAAGAGTATCTTACATCACTCACTACTCTTTGTTTGATTATATTTTGCAAGTCAATGAGTTCAGCTGTTAAAAAGGTTTCAAGGGATGAGATGTAGTTTTTTGCGTCTTTTTTATAGACATTAATATCTTCGTTCATAGCAGTAAATATGGTCTCATTGGCTTGTTTTTTCTTATTGAACTCTTGCAGTTCAACTTCTAATTCATCTTTTGATTTTGATAAAAGAATGAGTTCATAATCAAGTGCTTTTGTGCTACTTTGTATCGTTTTAACCAGTTGCGACTTTACACTTTTAATGATTAGTTCACTTTTAATTGAGTTTGACCCAAACAGCGTTTCATTTAAATAATCTTCAATTTCCAAAATTCCTGTTTTTTCTAAAGTAAAACCAGCATCTAAAGCTTCTTGACTTTTCCCTGTTCTGTGTTTAAGCGCCATTATTCCCGATATGGGAACAAATTTAATGGTGTCAAGAATGTAGTCTAATTGACTGTCTTTATTAATAGATTTCAATTGTTTTTTGATAGAGGTTTTTGTATAGTTGATGACTTCTTCAAGTTGTTCTTTAGATACAGTATCTGCTCTGGTTATTACTACTAGAAGTTTTGTGATATTTTGATAAAGCAGTGCATCAATAATGAATTCTACATCTTTTAATGTTGCACTCTGGCTTACATTCATCAAGTGAATCATTAAATCACACTGTCCTACATACTCTTTTGTTATTTCCTCTCTTTGAATGACTGGATCATCAAGTCCTGGAGTATCTACAATTTCAATGCCATCTTGTAAAAAATTTAAATCTGATTTTAACTCGACATATTTTACTAAGTTACATTTTTTTCCACTGGCTTCTGCTGAAGTAAATGCTGCAAGATTATTAATATCCACTTCTTCAAAACGTGAGTTTTCTTGTATATAAGAATCTAATTCTTCCCCAAAATATTTTTTAGTCTCATCTATAAATTCTTTAATTGATTCAATTTCATTGGCACTTTGAGATATTCTATTCCACTCACGCTTGTTCCAGTAAAAAACATTCGCACTTGGATTTTTATCATATTTGACAATGGTTAGATTTGCAGTTTCAGGTACAACTGCACTACCTAATATCTCTTGCCCCATAAGTGCATTTAACATAGTAGATTTACCCGCATTCATAACGCCAGTAATCCCAATTGAAAATTTTTGGTTATTCATATATGCTAGCGTTGTATCGAGGTCTTTTACATAATTCTCACCCGTTACAATTTCTTTTAAATCAGCAATGACTTCTTCTAAAATCTTTTTATTTTCTTGAAAAGTTACATGATTGTTGGTATCTATATCTATACTAACTTCTATTTCATCATCTTCGATTACAATTTCACTTGGATCAAACAGACTGATTAATTTGTCATAATCTGCACCCGTAATAATTTCTTGTCTTTTTAAATAATCAAACGAGGAATGAATTTTTTCGATATCATCTTTTTTTGTTTTAAGTGATACTGCATCAACAATACAGTGTTGCAGTTGATTTAATTCATCAAGATTTTTTGGAACTCTGTCTGAGATTTTTGATGTCAAATTAGTAAAAGATGAGAGCGTCAAATATTTTTCATAGTTTTTTCTATTGGCACTTAAAATAAGTGCAGCAATATCGAAAAACTCTTCTTTGTCTTTTCTCTCACTGGTATTAAAAGATGTTGTTTTTTCTATTCTTATACCATGGTATAATAAAAAGTAATCGTTAGCTAAGTTCATTAGTCCTCCAGAATATGAAGTTATAATTATACATAATAATTATGTCAGTTAAATGTCGTATAAATGAAAAAAGTTAATCATCCATGTTTTAGGATAATTAACTTTTCTCAAAAGTGATTATACAAGGGGATAAACCCTTGTATAAAAATTATCTTAGTGCTACTAGTTTTCTTCTTAAGTAAGCAATTTTATTTTGTAGTGGTAAGTGTTTTGGACAGTGGTCTTCACACGCAAGTAATGACATACATCCAAAGATTCCATCATCATCTCCAACTAATTCATAAAAGTCTTCAGCAGTTCTGTTATCATGAGGATCTATTTCAAATCTTGCAACTCTGTTAAGTCCAACAGGTCCAACAAAATCAGGTCTCATAAGTTTAGTTCCACAAGAAGCAACACAAATTCCACACTCAATACATCTGTCTAATTCAAATGTTTCATCAGCGATATCTGGGTCAACTTTTTCTTCAAGTTTAGCAATATCAACTACTTCATTTGTATGAATCCAAGACTCAACTCTTACAGACATATCATCCATCCATTTACCTGTATTAATAGATAAATCTTTGATAAGCTCAAATGCTGGCATAGGCATTAATTCTAATTTACCCTCTGGATAATTTGCAATTAATGTTCTACAACCAAGGGCTGGTTTACCGTTTACTACCATACCACAACTCCCACAAATACCTGCTCGACATACGAAGTCAAATGATAAATCTGGGTCTAGGTTTTCTCTTATGTACATTAATGCAATAAAAAGAGTCATACCTGGTGTCTCTTCTAACTTATAGTCCACAAAATGTGGTTTTGAAACAGCACTTCTTGGATTAAACTTAAGTACTGATATAGTGATTTCTCTACCTTTTTCGTAACTCATTATTTAACTCCTACTCTTTCATTTTTATCTTTATAGTTCATTGGTAAATCATAATTCATAAGCGCAGCTTGAACTTCAAATCTGTCTTTACCTTCAGCTTCCATTTTTTCAGTGATTTCATCAACTTCAGCTTGTCTTTTTGCAGAAAGATCATGCTCAATAATCATACCCTTAGCACCATAACCTCTAAATGCTGGAGGCATTTCCATAGCCATAATATCTAATTCTTCGTATGTAATTGTTGGTTGAGTATCACTAGCATCTGGCCAAGAAGTTAATGTTCTGTTTAACCAGTTTGCATCATCTCTTTTTAAGAAGTCTTCTCTATAGTGAGCTCCTCTTGATTCAGTTCGCTCTCGACCACCTTTAGCCACACAAAGTGCAACTTTAAGCATTTTTGGAACTCTGTAAGCTTCTTCAAGCTCAGGATTTCCACATCTTTCTTTAGATTTAACTGTGATTTGTTTTGTTTTCTTTAATAACTCTTCTAATTCTTCAACAGCTGCAGTTAATTTAGGACCATCTCTAAAGATACCTACATTTGAATCCATAAGATTTTGCATTCTGTTTTTGATTTTAAAGATATCTTCGCTACCTTCGTATGCTAAGATTTCATCAAGATATGTATCTTGAGCATCTAATGCTTTTTGAACAGTAGCAGTTGGAATTGAAATATCATTTGCTAAACAGTAATCAGCAAAATAGTTACCAATAATCATACCAGCAACAACTGTTTCAGAAACTGAGTTTCCACCCAGTCTGTTGAATCCATGCATATCCCAACAAGAAGCTTCACCACAAGCAAAAAGACCTGCTAGTTTTTGTGATTCACCTGTTGGTTTAGTTCTAATTCCACCCATAGAATAATGTTGCATAGGAAGAACTGGAGCCCATCCTTTTTTACCTTCATCTGCTGGATCAATACCATTAAAGATTTGACAAATTTCTTGTACATCTCTTAAGTTCTTTTCAATATGCTCTCGACCTAGAATAGAAATATCTAACCAGATATGATCACCGTATGGAGATGGAACTCCTTTACCATTTCTAATGTGCTCAATCATTCTTCTAGAAACAACGTCTCTTGAAGCAAGTTCTTTTTTCTCTGGCTCGTAATCTGGCATAAATCTGTGACCATCAACGTCTCTTAAGATTCCACCATCTCCTCTACAACCTTCAGTTAGTAAAATACCTGATGGCACGATTGGTGTTGGGTGAAATTGTACAGCTTCCATGTTTCCTAATGTGGCTATTCCAGTTTCTAGTGCAATGGCTGCACCAATACCTTCACAGATAACTGCATTTGTAGTTTGTTTAAATACTCTTCCGTATCCACCTGTAGCAATACATGTACCTTTTGCAACATAAGCTTCTAATTCACCAGTAATTAAATCTCTAACAATCGCTCCATAACATTTTTCACCTTCGTGAATTAATGAAATAGCTTCTTTTCTGTCTCTGATATCAACTTTATGTTTTAATGCTTCATTTGCAACACCAAATAACATTGTATGTCCAGTTGCATCAGCAGTATAACATGTTCTCCATTTTTTAGTTCCACCAAAATCTCTTGATGTAATTAAACCATGAACGTTTGCGTCTTCAGTAATAGTTGTTTTCTTAGCATTGATAACCGCTTCTCTTGAACCTTCTCGTACTCGAGTCCAAGGCACACCCCAACCAGCTAATTCTCTGATTGCTTTTGGTGCAGTGTTAACAAACATTCTAGCAACATCTTGATCACATCCCCAGTCACTACCCTTAACTGTATCAGCAAAGTGTAAATCTTCATTATCACCTTGAGACATTTTAGAGTTTCCTAAAGAAGCTTGCATACCACCTTGAGCAGCAGCACTATGAGATCTTTTAACAGGTACTAAACTTAATACTACAGTATTTAAACCTTTAGTTTGAGCGGCAACTGCAGCTCTTAAACCAGCAAGTCCTCCACCAATAACTAAGGCATCACAGTAATTAATTTTCATTATGCGTGTCTCCCTGTTGTTTTGAATTCAATAATTTGTGCAGATGGTTGGTATTTTTCGCCATAATTATCTGCGTGATCCATACCGATTTTCATATATGCAAACAGTGTTGCAAATCCTAAAATCAGGAAAAACCATGTAAGAATTTTTTTAAGTTTTTTAAGTGACTTTCTAGTCTCTTTTGGATTAGCTCCATCAAACCATCCCCATTTAACAGAAAGTCTATAAAGACCAATTGTCCCATGGAATTCAACTGCTAATAATAATAAGATGTATAATGGCCACATCCACTCAGACCAAACTCTATCTGCACTTGCATATGGTCCAATTGCATCTGAATTTGTCATGATAATGTAAAGGTGAATAGAACCTAAGAAGAACATTGCAAAACCAGTAAAGGCTTGTGTAAACCATAATTTTGTATCTTCATGGCCCATGTAATCTGCGTGAGCTTTCATAACTTGGTATTGCTTAAATGTACCAGGAAGTTTTCTCATACCCATTGCCGCATGTGCAATAAAAATAGTAAAAATCACAATAGCTGCAAATGTTACAAGAAGGGGATTACCACCTTCAAAAATAAAACTTGCCTCTAATAACTTTGTAATCGTATACATGAAATCTTTACTGATTAAGATTGATGATACCAATAACATGTGTCCCCACATAAATAGACCAAGAATTAACCCTGTTGCACTTTGTAAATAATCAAGCTTAGCAGGCATTCTACTTTTCTTTCCTTCAACTGTTTTACCTAAATAGCCCTCTATTAGGTCACTCATATTGAATCCTTTCGTTTGGTTTTTTTTGTGTTAAACTCAAATTATAAATTAGAAATTCTAAATAATTTAAAATTTCTATTACATAATTTGGCTCTTATAAATAGTGTAGCAATATAGTAGCAAAACAAGACTTTCTATATTATTAGATTTGGCTGAAATTTGACTTAAATCAAGGGGTAAAAAATGATAAAAGCCCCAAGTTTGGGGCTTTATGAGTAAATATTTAAGTTAAGCAAAGTTGAAGAGTTATGATATTCGTGTTACATTATAACACAAATGTCTATTTTATAAACAGTGATTGTACAGATAATTCAACTACATCTAAGATAGCATCAATGCTTGGAATTGGAAAAAAGAATCCAATAGCTGAACCAATTCCACCCCAAATAACAAGCAAGGCAACAAACCCAATCATAAAAGTACTGATTCTTGCATCACTTGATTTACTTACATTAGCATCGGCAAAACTTGGATAAAAATACATCATTGCAATTAATCTAAAATAGTAGTAAATTGATATTGCTGTTGCAATAATAGCAAATACGGCTAAGTAAGCATAACCAGCATTGATGGCTTCTGTGAATACATAAAATTTTGCAATGAATCCAATGGTTGAAGGAATACCAGCAAGTGAGAACATAAATATTGTCATCAATGCAGCAAGATATGGTCTTTCTTGTCCTAAACCTTTAAAATCATCATAAGTGATTCTTACCTTTGTATCTGCAATTACATGTGATACCAAACCAAAGGCACCAAGAGCTGATAATAAATAAGCAATTAGATAAAACATGATTGAATAAGCACTTTCTATATTCTGACCCAATGCAATGATTCCTAGAAGCATGTATCCTGTATGAACGATACTTGAACCTGCTAACATTCTTTTTACAATATCTTGAGTAATTGCTAACCAACTTCCAATTGCTAATGTTATGACCGTAATCACAATTAATGCGTTTTCCCAGAATGTATTTAATGTAATAAAATCAGATAATATAGCTCTTAAGAAAAATGAGAAAATTGCAATTTTAAATACAGATGCCATAAAAGCAGTCACTAAAATAGGAGCCCCTCTATAAACATCAAGTACCCAAGACTGGAATGGAAAAGCTGCAATTTTAAATAAAAATGTGAATAAAATCATCGCAACACCAATATAAACCAATAACAGTTTTTCATTAGGGTTAGAATTAATAAATTGAGATATTTCTGAAATATTTGTTGTACCTGTTGCTCCATAAATAAGTACCGTTCCTAAAAGGAAAAAAGCACCAATAAAAGAACCTAAAACTAAGTATTTAAATATTGCCTCCACTCTTTTACTGTTTTCCGTATCAAAACCAACTAAGATATAAACAGAAAATGAAGCTATTTCAAGAGCGATATAAGCTGTGATTAATTCGTTTGCATGTGCTAATAACATCATTCCAAATAAAGAGAATAATAAAATACAATAAAATTCACCTCTGAAGTATGAATGTTCTTTTGCATAATATTCACCAATTAAAATGATTAATAATCCACCACTTAATAGTGCAATATTAAAGAAGTTTGCAAAGGTATCAAAAATAATTACATTGTTAAAAATATCATTAAATGGTCTGGTTGTAAACAAATCACCAAAGTGGTAAATAGCAAAACCTAAGGCAATGATTAAAAACAGTGAAGAAACAAGAATGAAATCTTTTATGCTGTATTTTTCATCATACATACTTTGGAACATTAATACAATAGCACCAATTAATACTGTGATAATTGGCATTAAATATATAAGTTGATCTATCATTTTATCGCTCCAATTTTTAAAATATCATTTATATAATGTGTAACTGTTGGTTCAAACTTATCTATAAATGGGTCAGGGTAGATACCCATTAGAAAAATTATAATTACCCAAGGCACAAGTCCAACAATTTCTTTGATTCTTAAATCTCTCATTTGTAAAGGTGCACCCACTCTCTCTTGGAGTATTGCTCTTTGAAACATCCATAACATAAATGAAGCAGCTACTAAAACAGTAACGGCAGAAATATATCCCATGGTATGATTAAATTCGTAAATACCAAAAATAATCAGTAATTCAGATACAAAACCATTAGTTCCTGGAAGTCCTACGTTTGAGAAAAGCATGATGGCAAACATAAAAGTAAAGATAGGAGCTTTTTTTGCAATCCCCCCTAAATCTTTAATGGTCTTAAACCCAGTTTGTTCATGTAGCAACCCAATAAGTAAAAACAGACCACCTGTTGCAATAGCATGTGCAATAATCAAATATAATGCCCCATTAATTCCATAAGAATTTAGTGAAAAGACACCAGCTGCAATCAATGAAAGGTGAGATGCAGAAGAGTATGCAAACATCTTTTTAATGTCATCTTGCATCAATGCTGCAATACCAAAATAAATCATTCCAAAGACACCTATAAATACAAACCAACTTGAAAACTCAACAAAGATATCTGGGAAAAATGGAATCATAAAACGAACTACGGCATAAACACCAAGTTTTGCCATAATAGAAGAAAGTAAAAATACCCCGCCCGTTGGTGCATCTGAATATGTTCCTGTAATCCATGTATGAAATGGAAATATTGGAATCTTAATTGCAAATGCTGTTGCAAAGGCTAGGAATAAAAAGAGTTTTTCATTATAGCCTAAGTGGGTCAGGGTGGTTAAATCATTGTATTGAAAACTCCAATGCCCATATTCATTAAAAAATGAAACACCCAAATACAAAATAGCAACGAACATCAGTAATGAACCAGCCATTGTATAAATGGTTACTTTAATTGTTGAGAAAACCTTGTTACCGCTACCAAATATACCAATGATTAAAAACACTGGAAGTAACATTGTTTCCCAGAAGAAGTAAAATAAAATGATGTCTAAAGATAAAAGAGTTCCAGTTACCCCTGTTTGAATTAATAACATATTCAACCAGTAACCTTTAGTTCTTCCTTCCCATAACAATAAATAAGAAGTTGGAATTAAAATTGCAATTAGCATTAAAATAGTCAATGAAAAACCATCAACACCAATATAGTAGTTAATACCATAACTGCTAATCCATTCAATATTAGTAACAAATTGCATTTCTGCTTTTGGTTCAAAATTTAAATAAATCTTCATCACAAGTATAAGTGTAATTATAGTTGTAATAAATGCGATGTTTCTTACATCTTCAATTTTAGTTGTTGATATCATTAAAATAAATGCAACGACCGCCGGTAAAAAAATTATAAAAGATAAAATATCTGCTGCACCCATACTATTGTCCTATTAACGTTATATATATATACATTGAAGTTGCACTGATACCTGCAAGCATGTAAAAGGCATAATACCTAACATTTGCATTTTGTATGATGGCCAGTTTTTTTCCAAAACTAATAAAACCTTTACATGCCAACATCAATGTTCCATCTATGTATTTAGTATCAACTGTTTCATCAAAGTATCGACTTAATCTTTTGATACTTTGTACAAAAAGTTTGTCGTAAACTTCATCTACGTAGAATTTATTGGCTATTAAACCTTCTTCGCTTTCTGGTTTATATACATCATAATTTGCATATTTTTTATATGCCACATAAATTCCAGCAACGGCAACTGCAATACTTGCAAACATTAATGCATACTCTGTCGCATGAGACATATGAAGTTTGACTGAATTTAATTCTGCTAACCAAGTATCTACAAAAGCAGATCCACCAAATATTGCAGGGAAGTTTAAGAACCCAGCAAATATAGCACCAACGGCTAATATCATTAATGGAAACGTAATGGTTTTGTCTGTGTATGAATACTCTTTTTCATGTCCATTTGGTGCCACAAAAACAACAAAATAAAGTCTAAACATATAAAAAGCGGTTAAAAATGCAGTAAACATTCCTACTCCCCATATGAGATATTCCCCTTGTTGAAATGCAGCTGCAAGTATCGCATCTTTTGAAAAGAATCCAGAAAATGGAGGGATTCCAGAAATTGCAATAACTCCTATTAAAAATGTCGCACTGATTATTGGAAGTCTTTTTCTATGTTGTGCCATTTTAAAAATATTTTGTTCATGATGAAGAGCTAATATTACTCCACCTGCACCCATGAATAACATTGCCTTGAAAAAGGCATGTGTAAATACATGAAAGAGTCCAGAACTGTAAAAACCAAGACCTACACCTATAAACATATATCCCAGTTGACTCATTGTAGAGTAAGCAAGGATTTTTTTAATGTCTTGTTGTCGTGTTGCAATAATCGCAGCAAACACCGCTGAAATAGCCCCAATATAAGCTATAAACAGTCCAATTTCTTCAACGCTAGAGTATAAAAAGTGAAATCTTGCAACCATATAAATACCCGCAGTAACCATTGTTGCTGCGTGAATAAGTGCTGAAATAGGTGTTGGACCTGCCATTGCATCAGGTAGCCAAACATATAATGGTACTTGTGCTGATTTTCCCATTGCTCCCACAAACAGTAAGAAACCAGATAATATTAGTAGATCATTTGAGGCTATACTTATGTTTGCTTGCATATCTCCAAAACTAATTCCTGTCTTATCCAAAGCAAAAAATAGAGTTATCACTCCAAGAATAAATCCTAAATCTCCCACTCTATTAACAATAAATGCTTTGTTTCCTGCCATAACATTATCCCCATCGGTATAATGAAATGAAATTAGAAGGTATGAACAAACTCCAACCCCTTCCCATCCAATAAATAATATGACTGGGTTATCTGCAAGTACAAGTATTAACATTGATGCTAAGAACAGATTAAAATAAGCAAAAAACTTACCAAATCCATCATCGCCTTTCATATAACCAACTGCATAAATATGAATCAGCCAACCAACAAAAGTAACAAACATAGCCATAAAAATAGCCAGTTTATCTCCTAGAAGTTTCATTTCAATTGAAAGATTATCTACATCCAACCATTGAAATAAAAACTGTTCAAAATTTTCACTTCCGTCATTGAGTTTAAAAAACAGATTCAGAGTAAATAAAAATGCGATAAATGGTGTAACCGTTCCAATAATTGCAAACAGTTTTTCAGGTAATTTTTTAAATTTTATATGATAAATATAAAAACCTGCATTTAATAGAGCACCTAAAAGTGGTATCAAAATTATCCAAATTAAGTAAGGAGTGTGCATTATTCAGTCTCCTGTTTAAGTTCAGTAAATACGTTTGTATCAAGTGATTTTTTTGTTTTAAACAATAATATTATAACTGATAGAAAAATTGCAGCTTCAGCTGCAGCAATTGCAATGACCATAATAGATAAAATTTGACCATCCATATTAAAGTGATATCTCGCAAAAGTAACTAAAAACAGGTTAATTCCATTTAACATTAATTCAATTGACATATAAATAATAAAAACATTTCTTCTGCTTACTACTCCAATTGCACCTAAAGAAAAAAGTATCATTGATACAGCAGCATATCCTGTAAGACTAGTCATAACTTGTACCTCTTTTCTCTCTTTTTTTCGCTAACACAACTGCACCTATTAGTGCAACTAAAAGCAAAATTGAAATAAGCTCAAAAGGCAGTAACCATTCTGTGTACAGTTTCATACCCAGTTCTTTTATTCCTCCAAAACCTTCTTCAACTATACTCATGTCTGAATCAGGAAGTCGTGCTACGCCTTCTAATATTAATAAGTTTATTGGAATCATTAATATAACACCCATAGTTATTAGTATATTTTTTTTAGGCTCATGTGGTAAATCTTCTTCTTTTATATTTAAAAACATTAATATAAATAAGATGATTGTCATAATAGCACCTGCATAGACAATGATTTGTACCATAAACATAAATGTTGCACTAAGTAGTGCAAATAGTCCTGCAACACTCAATACAGAAATAAGTAATCCCAATGCACAATATATAGGATTATTATTGATCAGCATAGCAACCCCACCACCAACGGCAAAAAAGCTTAATGCTAAAAAAACAAAATCAATCATCACTAAAATCCTTTGATCTTTTATTTGCCATTA
>Ga0209707_1001427_pt1 | contig 13477 bp, 11 predicted proteins | sample EN4Hudsemesocosm_FD_184630 | JGI IMG/M metagenome (GOLD analysis project Ga0209707, IMG submission 184630) | Methane-oxidizing microbial communities from mesocosms in the Hudson Canyon - EN4B Hudson Canyon (SPAdes) (version 2) | ecosystem: Environmental > Aquatic > Marine > Cold seeps | place... | reverse complement strand
GGTATCCAAATGGTATTCAAAAATGTAAATTTCAAAATTTGAAGGTTTTAAGCTTTTAAGTATAAGTAGTAGAGTTATTCTCTAACGTTAAAGTGTAGTAATAGGGGAAAGCAAGAGGTACTAAGGGACCGTTCAAAAATCTGTGTCAATCGGGTAAAATAATAAATACCCAAGGAAACACAGATGAAGATAGAAATAGATGCAGAGCAATTTGCTCGTGATATAAAAGCTGGTAAGAGTATCGGCGGAAAAGATGGAGCATTAGGCTCTTTAATAAAACAACTCACAGAAGCTGCACTTTCAGCTGAAATAGATTCTCATTTAACTCAAGACCTTTCAAAGAATCGTAAAAATGGCTATGCCACTAAAACTATGAAAAGCGAACATGGTTCATTTGAACTTGATGTTCCCAGAGATAGAAATGGTAGTTTCGAGCCTGAAATAGTCAAGAAAAACCAAACAAGCATGACAGGTGAGATAGAAGATAAAATACTTTCACTCTTTGCACTTGGCAACAGCTACTCTCAAATATTACAACATATAGAAGACTTCTACGGTATAGGCTACTCAAAAGCCACTATAAGTGCAGTAACAGATAAAATAATACCAATGCTCCAAGAGTGGAAAACAAGACCTCTTGAAGAGGTATATCCATTTATATTTTTAGATGCCATCCATTACAAAGTTAAAGAGGATGGTCGCTATATCTCAAAAGCTTTTTATACAGTTCTTGGTGTAAGAGTTGATGGTAAAAAAGAGATACTTGGTTTATACCTAAATGAGAGTGAAGGTGCTAAGTTCTGGCTGCAAGTCCTCACTGATTTATCTAACCGAGGAGTTAAAGATATACTTATAGCAAGTGTAGATGGCTTAAAGGGATTTCCTGAAGCAATAAACTCAGTTTTTCCAGACACTGAAGTTCAACTATGTGTTGTTCATCAAATTCGAAACAGCTTAAAGTTTATCGGTTCAGCAAACCAAAAACAATTTACTAAAGAGCTTAAAGCCGTTTATCAAGCTTTTACTAAAGAAGAAGCTGAACTTGAACTCGATAAGTTAGAAGAAAAATGGGGTAAAAAATATCCTATCGTCTTTACTTCTTGGAGAAATAAATGGGATAATTTATCTGTATTCTTTAAATATCCAGCCGATATTAGAAAGGTGATTTACACTACCAATATCATTGAGTCTGTTCATAGACAGTTTAGAACTCTAACTAAGACCAAAGGAGCTTTTCCTAACGATAACAGCTTACTTAAATTACTCTATATGGGTATTCAAAATGCCTCAAAAAAATGGACGATGCCTATTAGAAACTGGAGCTTAACAATCTCTCAACTCTCAATTCATTTTGATGGAAGACTAGATAAAGCTTTAAATATATAATTTAAAAGCTCACTTTTTTTGTTCCACAATCCCTTAAGGTTTGTGGAACTTTGCAGTTTTTACTTTTTGAACACTTTGTGGAACACGGAAAACTAATATGAGTGCTTCGTGCTCCAAATATAAGAGATTATGGAGCAGTTAGTATACATATTATAATTTGTTTATGGCTCTCAAATTTTTATAGTTTTATTATCATTTAATATCTATATTAAGGTGATATAATGATAAACCTGCAGAATGTTAAGTATCTTGGGAAATACTACGTGGGTATAAACAAGTTCAACAAACTGCACGTCAAGTTAATTGTTGGTAGAGTGTAATTATAAAACTAGTTTTCTAAATCAAGAATATAACCCACTCCATAAATATTTTTTAATATGTTCTTAGGTAACTTCTTTTTTAAATTTCTAATAAATAATACAATTGCATTTTGAGTCAATTCACATGACTCCCAAATGCAACTTTGAATAGTCTCGTAAGTAATAGTTTTATGAGAAATCAAGATTCTAAAAAAAATCAATTCTCTTTTTGTTAAGTAAAATCTTCTTTCCAAATTAAATATGGAATGAGCTTCTTCATCAAAAAACCAATCTTCGAAAAACTCAAAGCCTTGCATGTATATTTCATGATTAGAAGTATATGACTGAGGAACTAATTGTTCTAGTCTCTTTGTTTCTTCCATTAAATTTGACACGAGCATCCTTATTCTAAATTCATATTTTGTTGACATTTACATGAAGAAGTGTTAAAAGGGCTACTTTAGACTTAGTAATTATACTCAGTTACAAAAATCATATTTTTAATCAAAGAAGTGTTTCTTTCCTTCTTTGATTGATTCTATTCTTGATATTGTACCTTTAAGATGACTACGTATTTCAGCTTCAGATTCTTTAACATCTCCATTTTTTATTGCATCTAAAATTTTTCCATGGTCAGCTATAACTGCTTCACATTTACCTTTTTCTGGAAGATGTAATCTTCTAGCTCGGTCCATATGCCCTGATTTACTTCTTAAAAGTTGGAATAAATCCTTTTGACCAACTTTGTCAAACATGGTTTCGTGAAATTTTAAATCTAGAGCACTAAAATTATCCATCTCATTATTATTTCCAATTAAAGATTTCTGTTTTTCCAATATTTCTGTCAATTCTTTAATGGTTTCCTCATCATGATGTAAGGTAAGTTCTCTTACAACTTCTAACTCTAATGAAAGTCTTAAGAAATGACTTTTTTTTAAATCATCAATATTAATTTTACTTACTACAGTTCTAGACTTTGGATATATAAGTACAAGACCATCTGCTTCAAGTTTTTGAAGTGCATCTCGTACAGGAGTTTTACTCATTTCAAACTCTTCAGCTAAATACCTTGACGATAATAAGCTCCCAGGAGGTAATTCCAAAGACAAAATTCTACGTAATAGCTCCACGTAAAGACTATTTGTTGCGTTGCTTGGAGTATTCTCAATTTTTTTCATAATATTCTTTCCTAAATAGATTTCGAATCTTACCTTAATGAATGTATTATTCTAATTAACATTATGGAATGGTCGTATATTTTGATAACACACAGGTCTTAGGAAACGCCTAATTGACAATGTCCCGACTGAAGTTGCACCAAAATTTGTTGAAGCTGGGTACGGTCCACTATGAACCATCGTATCAGATACTTCAACACCTGTTGAAAAGCCATTTGACAATAATCTTCCAGCTTTTCTCTCAACAATTGGCAATAGTGTTTTCACTATATTTTCATCATTATTATCATTGTGAATGGTGATGGATAACTGCCCTTTTAAAGCACGGGCAATCTTTTCAAACTCAGCTTCATTGTTTAGTAAAACAACCAAACCTAAAGGTCCAAATACCTCTTCACTAAGTGTCTCATTTTCAAACCAAATGTCACTATCAATACTAAAAAGATATGGGGAAGCTCCTCTTACTAAACATTCTTTTCCTATATGTTCCTCAATACCGTTAATACCTTGTATTTCTTTTACTCCCTTTTTATATGAGTTAGAAATTCCATCAGTTAACATTGTCTGCTGGGCAATATTTTCTAAGGCTTTTACCGCTTCCTCAATAAAGAGTTTAGATTTCACACTTTTCACTAAGAATGTAATTCCAGGATTTGTACAAAACTGACCTGCGCCCATTGTTAATGAACTTGCCCATCCTTTTGCAATTTCACTTCCTCTATTTTCCAAAGCATTTTCAAGCAAAAACTGAGGGTTAACTGAACCCAATTCACCAAAAAATGGTATTGGTTCTTCTCTTAAAGCACATAAATTAAATAAAGCTCTTCCTCCATATACGCTTCCTGTAAAACCAATCGCTTTTATTAAGGGATGGGTCACTAAAGCTTCACCAACATTTCTATTATTTGCTTGAATCATAGAGAATATACCCATATCAAGGTTTAATGATTTTAATGCGGAATAAATAGCATCTGCAACAATTTCACTGGTACCAGGATGTGCGGAATGAGCTTTAACAACAACAGGACAACCAGCAGCCAGTGCTGCAGCAGTATCACCACCAGCAACGGAAAATGCTAAAGGAAAATTTGATGCTCCAAAAACTCCAACTGGACCAATAGGTCTTTGCACCATCCATAAATCAGGTCTTGGCATTGGCTGTCTTTTTGGAAGAGCAACATCGTGCCTAATGTCCAAATAATCACCTTTTAAAATATGTTCCGCAAAAATTCTTAATTGTCCTGTGGTTCTACCTCTCTCCCCTATTAATCTGGCTTCAGGTAAACCCGTCTCTTCCATTGCAATTTTTGTAATGGCATCACCTCTTACATCAATTTCATCTGCAATTTTATTTAATAACTCTGCTCTACTTGAGCTAGTTGAGTAGCCGAAACTTTCAAATGCATCTTCAGCAGCTCTTACAGCCTTATCAACATCATTTGGTGTACCCTTAGAAAAACTATATGCGGTTCCAGAACTTGGAGTAGATTCAAATCTCTCATTTGAATTTACCCACTCTCCTGCTATTAGATGATTACCTGTTATTAACATTTCAGTCCTTTTTCCATTGTATTCTTGTCATTGGGATTATTTCAATTTCTCCCCAAACGCCAGCTTTATAAAAAATTTCATTTTCTATATATTCATTTAACTCTTCTTTATCTTTACATTCAAAAAACATTATAGAGCCTACCATCTCCTTCTTTTCATTTAAAATAGCTCCTCCATCAATAAGAAAACCTTTTTCTTTAAGTAAAAATACTTTTTGCAAATGCTCTTCTCTATTTGCCATACGAAGTGCTAGTGTATTCTCTTTATCTTTGGCTTTTATTGTGAAAAACATTACGTTCCTTTATCTTTTATTTCGTTTCCAATCTTCAAATCTTTTTATATATTTATCATCCGTTTGAGGATATAAACCAATAATACTACTTCCTTTTAAAACCTCATCTAACACAAAATCTTCGTATAAATTCATAGGTACTGCTTCATCAGCAATTTCATCTGCTATATTTGAAGGTATAACAATCACACTATCTTGGTCACCTACTATAATATCACCAGGATATATAGGTGCATTTCCACAAGCAATAGGAACATTTATATCAATAGTTTGATGTAAAGCTAGATTTGTCATAGTTCCTGGTCTGTTATGATAAGCATGAATATCAAGTTTTGCAATATTCATTGCATCTCTAAATCCACCATCGCTGACAACACCAGCAACGCCTCTCATCATCATTCTTGAAACTAAAATATCACCACCTGATGCACAAGAAGCATCTTTTCTACTATCAATAACGATAATATGTCCCTTTGGGCAAGTTTCAACTGCGACTCTTTGAGGGTGTTTAGGATCTCTAAAAACTGAGATATCATTTAAATCCTCTCTCCCAGGAATGGTTCTAACTGTAAATGCCTCCCCAACCATATTTTCATCTTTTATTCCAATTGGATGAACATCTTGTATTACTTGATGTTTCAATCCTCTTTTATATAATAAGGTTGATATAGTTGCTGTTGATACCTTTTTTAATTTTTCTTTTGTTTCTACTTTTAAACTCATATATTTTCCTTTTAATGAATAACTGGTTCTTCAACCGCAGGACCGAAGCTTGTTGTTAAGAAGTCAAAGTCGCATCCTTTATCTGCTTGTAAAATATGCTCAGAAAACATCCATCCATACCCTCTCCCAAATTTTTTAACAGGAACTCTCCAGTCTTTTTTTCTCTGAGCTAATTCTTCATCACTAACTCTCATACTTAGACTTCTATTGGGGATGTCTACATCAATAATATCGCCTGTTTTAAGTAAAGCTAAGGGTCCCCCAACATAAGATTCTGGACAACAATGTAAAATACATGCACCATAAGATGTACCACTCATTCGTGCATCAGATAGTCTAACCATGTCCCTAATACCTTTTTTTAGTAAGGCTTTTGGAATAGGTATCATCCCCCACTCTGGCATTCCTGGACCACCTTTTGGACCAACATTTCTCAACACCAAAACGGTATCTTCATGAATATCCAAATTTTCATCATCTATAATAACTTGCAGTTCTTCATAACTATTTGCGACCAAAGCAGGTCCAGAGTGTTTATAAAACTTCTCATCACAAGCAGCTGGTTTAATTACAGAACCATTTGGAGCTAAGTTCCCTTTTAAAACAGCAAGGGAACCTTCATGATAAATAGGATTGTCTAAATCTCTAATAACATCATCATTAAATACTTTTGAACCTTCTAAGTTTTCCTCTAATGTTTTACCAGTTACAGTTTGTACATTTAAGTGTAATTTCGAGGATAAATTATTCATTAATGCTCGTATTCCTCCAGCATAATAAAAATCTTCCATCAAATATTTATCCCCAGAAGGTCTAATATTTGCCAAAACAGGAACATGTTTACCAATCTCATCTAAATCGTCCATTGTAAAATCAATACCAGCTCTTTGAGCCATAGCAATAAGATGAATCATACTATTAGTTGAACATCCCATTGCCATACCAACCATTCCTGAATTTTCGATAGCTTCTCTGGTTAAAATATCTGAAGGTTTTAAATCTTCCCAAACCATGTCAACAATTCTACGTCCACAACTCGCACTCATTCTTTGATGATTTGCATCAGGGGCAGGAATTGAACTAGCTCCTGGTAAACATAAACCCATTGCCTCAGCAATTCCTGTCATAGTTGAAGCTGTTCCCATTGTCATACAATGTCCATAAGATCTTGCAATTCCAGCTTCTATTCCAGACCATTCATCATCACATATATTTCCAGCTCTTCTCTCATCAAAAAACTTAAAAGCATCTGTTCCTGAGCCTAAAATCTCACCATTATGATTTCCTCTTAACATTGGCCCAGCCGGTAAATAAATTGCTGGTATATCCATAGAAATAGCTCCAAGAACTAAAGCAGGAGTGGTTTTATCGCATCCACCCATAAGTACAGCACCATCAACTGGATGGGATCTTAACAACTCTTCAGCTTGCATTGCCAACATATTTCGATATAACATTGTTGTTGGTTTTACAAGGCTTTCACTAAGTGACAAGGCAGGAAGTTCCATAGGAAACCCGCCTGCTTGTAATATACCTCTTTTTACATCCTCAACTCTATGCTTAAAATGCATATGGCAAGGTTGCGCATCAGACCAAGTATTGATAATTGCAATTATTGGTTTTTTCGCCCAGTCTTCTGATGAATATCCCATTTGCATGGTTCTACTTCTATGGCCAAAAGACCTAAAATCATCTGGTGCCATCCATCTTGCACTTCTTAATTCTGAATACTCTTTTTTCATAATCTTACTTCCTTCAATTCTTTTATATTTACGCAAACCCAGTCGCTAAATAAAACATTAATCCAATAACACCTAAACCGCATAGTGTTATTACTATCCAGGGAATTTTCCCATATTTATTAATTTCACTTTCACTATCTTGACCTACCATCACTTCTCCTTAATCACTTAATACTCCAGGTAACCATAATGCAATTTCTGGAAACATAATTACCAAACCTAATCCAATTATTTGTAAGCCTATAAATGGCATAACTGATACAAAAATTTCTTGTAAGGAAACATCTTTTGGTGCAACTGATTTCAACCAAAAACAAGCTGGTCCAAAAGGAGGAGAAAGAAAATATATTTGTATATTCATTACAAAAAGTACTCCAAACCAAATTTTTGCATCATCAGGACTAAGTCCTAATTCAGGAGCCAAAGTAACAATTACTGGTGCAAAGACAGGTACTACAATAAGTACAATTGCAATCCATTCCATAAAAGTACCAAGAACCATAAGAACAAGCATCATAATTAGAATGACTCCCATTGCAGGTACATCTAAATCAAGAAACATTGATCTCATAAAATCACCACCACCCACAAGGTTAAAAATCCCAACAAATGATACTGCACCAATAACCAACCATATGATTGTTCCAACAGTTGACATAGTTCCAACAAGAGCAGTACTGAGTAGTTTCCAATTAAATTCCAATCGAATAGCAGCAATAATCATTGCACCTAAGGCACCTAAAGATGCAGCCTCTGTTACAGATGCAATACCGCCATAAATAGATCCCATTACAAACATGATTAACAAAATACTTAGAAATACTGCGCCCAATCTTTTCTTGGATAGTTTATTTTTTTCACCAGTTATTAGCTCAATTTCTTCTGCTGTGGGAGCTAAGGAATGATTTAAATTCACTCTAAGTAAAACATATGCTGAATAAAATACTGCAAGCATAAGTCCAGGAACAGCACCAGCCATAAATAAATCACCAATTCCAACTTCAGCTGAAAGACCATATACAATCATTGTAATTGAAGGTGGTATTAGTGTCGCCAATGCACCTGCGGCACATATTAAACCAATGACCAGTTTTCTGTCATAACCAAGTCGTAACATTTGGGGTAAGGCCACAAGACCCAACATAACAATTTCACCACCCATAACCCCTGACATAGCAGCTAAAATAACTGCAACAACTACAGTTTGAACCGCAACTCCACCTCTTAAATTTCCAGCTAAAACCGACATTGCATCAAATAAATCCTTGGCAATACCCGCTCTTTCTAAAACTGAAGCCATAAGCACAAAAAATGGTATTGCCACTAAAGCATAATGATCCAATAATCCTGCTGCATTTGCAGAAACCAAATAAAGACCTTTTGGACCAAAGAAAGCTAAAGCCATAATTACAGATACAATTAATGTTACGATACCCAATGACATACCAGTCATCATTAGTGCTATTAATGCTAAGATCATAATTATTGATATAAAACCTAAACCAATAGACTGCATATCAAGTATCTCACTAATGTCAAATAAATAAGCAAAATCAGTAATTGTATGTGAAATTATTCCAAAAATGGATTCAGAACCAAATACAAATGCAAGGAGTGCATTTACAAAGTACGCAAACATGGCAATACCCACTATCTTAACTGTACTCTTAGCCAACTTCGATGATACATGTCTATATAAATTTAATGTCAACTGAGTAAGATACAACAAGCCTCCACAGGCTAAAAATACCTTTAAAAACATTGGCATTGGTGAATTAAATGCACTTCCTGTTCTTTCAATAGACTCTACTGATAACAAAGAACGTAAGGTTGCATCTGACATAAGCAAGAATAATGCTACGATACCAACAATCATTGCAAAAGTGTCCAGTTTATCCTGAACTTTTTTCGAAACAATATCATGAATCACAGTTATTCCAATATGCCGTTTTTTTAATGTAATAAAGCCAGATGAAAACATCCAAGCACCAGCACAAAGGACCATTACAACCTCAAATGCCCACTGAGTTGGTGCGTTAAATATATATCTAGCAACAACTTCCCAAACAGTAACTAACGCGGCAAGTATATAAAAACTTGAAATTCCCAAACCTGTAAAGTGACTAATATGATCGATAATCGTATAGTTAAATTTTAATTGCTTGGTTTCCGCGCAATTATTTGTATTTTCATTTATATTTTCTATAACACCATCTTCTGATGTTAAATTATTTGTTTTCAAACTATTACCCTCTATTTTAGTAATTATGTATAGTTCTAAAGACTAGACAAAATCTTTTAATGCAGAGTATTAGCAAATAGTTTATATTTAACTAATACTCTCAATATAAAACGCTTATTTTAAAAGTTAAATTTTATTGTGCTATTAATAAAATTTTATAATAATCCTTTTTTTCGCATATAAGTAACATGTGCTCCAAATACTTCTCTAGCTAGTGCAGACCCTTTTGAGTATGCTTTCCAAGATTCAATAGCTATTTTTCTAAACTTATCTCTTTCAACTTGTGACCAATCAATTACAGTAATCTTACCTTCAGCCTTATCTCTTGCCACTAGTTCTTTATCTTTTGCATCTAGAACTATTCTTAATGCATTATACGAATTGGCAAACCACGTTGTTAATGTTTTTTGATCTTCAGAACTCATTTTATTGTATACACGTTCATTTAAAGTCAGTTCCATAAATGGCATAGAGTGAATTCCAGGATAAATTGGATATCTTGCAACTTTATGCATACCAGAGGCATCATTATTCACATAGGCAGATGAATCAGCAGCATCAATAACATTTTTTTCAAGTGCTGTGTAGACTTCAGAACCAGGTAGTGATACAGGTGAAGCGCCAGCTCTTTTAAATACATCAGAAGCCAAACCTTCAGGAGATCTTATTTTTTTACCTTTTAAGTCAGCAACCGTTCTTATTGGATACTTAGAAACAAATGCTTCTCTTTTTTCAGAACTACATCCAATAACTTTTAAACCAGGATTGTGTTTATCATATAACTTTTGTAATAATTTCTTTCCTGGTCCATTCATACAAAATTCATGAATTTGAGATGGGTTATCATAACCTGCAATTAAATCCCCCATTAATGCAAACCCAGGATCTTTTCCAGCAAAATAACTAGGTGCCGTTAATTGTCCATCTAAAACTCCAATAGCTACTGCCTCTGGTGTTTCACGATGAGGAACAACGGCTTTAATTGGTAGTAACTCAATATCCAGGCGTCCTTCCGTCATATCTTTTAACTTTGGTACCCAATGTTTATTTAGGTAAGCTAAACTAACGTGACTTGCACTAAAACTCGTTTGAACTTTCAAAGTTTTTGCACTTAGACTTGTTCCGGAAGCAATACTTACAACTGAAATTCCCAAAATACTTTTTGCTAATAGTGTTGATATTCTTTTCATTTCTTCTCCTTATTTAAGTTTGAAAAACTGGTTGGCCAAACTGGTATTCCAAACTGATATACCAGTATAGGATAAATAAAAATATTTGTCAATAGGTTTTTACACAAAATCTACACTTTTGTTACATTTATGGGACTTTTTTAGAGGTTATTATCTAAAAAAATATTTTTATTAGTTATTTATTTCATCTGTAATTAGCTGTAAATGCCTATTTTATAGGACTATACCCAGTAATTAATGTATAAAAGTAGATAAGTTTTTAATCAATACCCAAATTCACTATTAGTAAGAGAATATTAAGAATGTAATGATATTGTTGAAATAAACACTATATAAAAGAAAGATAATAATAAATTCCAAGTTGCTTTATTCAATCAAAGCAATAGTAAATAACTGATTAAATTCCTAGATTTTAACTTCATTATGAATGATTACTAAAATAAATTCTTTACTTTAGTAATTACTTCTACGATATTAGTTGTTATAAAGTAACTATTTAAACCCGTGATGACGAAAGTAAATGGTAAGACTTGTCCCTTTTATTCTTGTAATACAAAGATTATACACTTAAACAATAACTTGAAATGCTATATTATTATTTGTAATAATATATCCCAATAAGTTATTTGAAATAAATACTCATTGCCTTAAATTCCATTTACTCACATAAAAACTATCTAATATTCTATGAATACAGTGTCATATTTTTAAATTATCATTTAATAATAATTTATCAGCAAAAACAGTAATAATTAGAAATATAATTTAGGAGTCAAGATTTTATTGGTAATCATCGAAAAAAGGATTGATTGTGAATCCATTTTTACAAAAAAATTTAATGTTTCTTATTATTTTTCTTTTATTACAAATGGCCCTTATTGCCAAAGATAAAATTCTAATTATACATAGCTATGATATTGGAATTAAGTGGGTAGAAAACCAGGCTAAAGGAATAAAAAATACCTTAGGAAAAAAATACGAATATTATGAATTTTATATGGATACCAAAAGAATTCCAAACAAACAATTCTCTTTAAAAGCAAAAGAAGCATTTGATTATTACCAAAAAATCAAACCTGTATTGGTGTTTACAACAGATGATAATGCCTTAAAATTTACAGGATTAAAAATATCAAAAACAACGCCAGTCGTTTTTGGAGGTATTAATGGGGACATCAGAAAAGACTACACATGGATAGAAAAAACAGACAATGTAACAGGAGTATTAGAAAGACCTCTAATTAAAAGAAATATTACTCAAATTAAACATGCACTGAATTTAAAAGGAAAAGTATTACTGATTTTAGGTAATTCAACAACCGCACGTGCTTATTACAATCATGAATTTAAAAATAGTAATTTGACAAAAAAACTACAAATTGATCCTTACATTTCTAAAGATTTTACTGATTTGAAAAAAACAATTAGCTTAGCTAAACAAAACGGATATTCAATGTTGATGATTATAGGATATCAAGCAATGTTGGATAAAAACAATAAGCATATAAGTCCAAATTATATAAGTAAATGGATTTCTAACAATTCACCCCTACCTGCATTTACCGTACATAAAAAAGAAATCGGAAAAAATTTATTAATAGGTGGCATGATTTATAAAGGTGAACATATGGGAGAATACATGGGAGACATGGCAAAAAAAATACTAAATACAAAAATTATTCCATCAAGTATTCTGGTAAAAACACAACGCAGATTTACTCTTGTATTTAGTGAATCAGAACTAGAAAAAAGAAACTTAGTGATTTCTCCTTCTTTTACTTTTCCTTACATTCTATTAGATTAGTTTGCCCTAAGAATTATTTCAAATTTTATTTAAACTCTATGACATTTCTTGACATCTGATGAAGTTTTTTTATTATTGTCTTTTGAATTTTAAATAAATAATGACTCTAATATGAGAAAGTTCCACAACCTGTACATTATGGAGTATGTTCAAAAATTCAACTCTTTTTGGAACAAGTTTTTCGTTAGTAAAAACTGCTCCAAAAGTAAGTCTTTTAGGAACAAACCTATCCTTTAGAATCCTGCATAATATATGCCATAAATAGTAGGTTTTGGAATTTTCTCCAAGTTTCAAACTAAATTGTTGAACTATGATATAATTTTAGTAATTACTCGATAGTGACACAGAATATTGAACACTACCGGTACTAACCTCCATAGTGAGGCTTTATATAGTTATAAATAGATAGGAAGTATTTAAGATATTGCTTATTTTAGGAGAAGTCAAGCTCACTGTAGTTTTCTTGAACAATACTCATAGTCCCTAACTCCAATGCAGTAAGTTTGTTTTTATATGCACATCCCGTATCAATACCATAATAGTTAGCGCCTATTAATACGTCATCAAACTTACAGTGTCCAAATATATTTATCACTTTATAATCACTTACATCTTCCCAAGATTCTTTGTATTTTTTATCGTTAATTCGATTACTCCTAATGGCATGTCTTATGTATTCATCTTCACTGTCTCTTCTTTTAAAAAATGGAAGAGCATAACCATGTGAAATAAAATAAGTACTATCAAGCAGAATATATGAGGGTAAAGTTTCAATCCATGCAAGATGTTTTTTAATTAATCTTATATCTTCATTTTTATAACAATCAACTGTGGCTTGTCCACCCCAGCCTTTTTTTAACCAGTTTATCTCTTTTTTATTCTTATATAAAACATCTTCAAGGTGTAAACTCATATATGTTTCATGATTCCCTTTTATACAACGGTAATTATTATTTATCACAAATTCAATTACTTCTTTACTGTAGCTACCCCTATCACAAAGATCTCCAACAAAAATCAAATCAGCTCTTTTGGGTAGTTTTTTTATTAAGTTTTGTAAGGTATGGAAA
>Ga0209707_1001426_pt1 | contig 13478 bp, 11 predicted proteins | sample EN4Hudsemesocosm_FD_184630 | JGI IMG/M metagenome (GOLD analysis project Ga0209707, IMG submission 184630) | Methane-oxidizing microbial communities from mesocosms in the Hudson Canyon - EN4B Hudson Canyon (SPAdes) (version 2) | ecosystem: Environmental > Aquatic > Marine > Cold seeps | place... | reverse complement strand
GGTATGTTTATTTAGCCTCATCAACATCAAAAAATACACAGGGTATATTTTAGAAAAAGTATCACAACGCTTTAATAAAAAACACTATGATACTTCTATTTTTTCTTAACTAATGTTGTTAGCAACAACCCCACTTGTTGCTGCACCAGCAGCGCCTCCTACACCCGTAACTACTGCTGTACCACCAGCCATACCTAGTCCACCTGAAGCTAGCGACCCTCCACCTAAAGCAGCTAACCCAGCAGAACTTGCAGCAGCTCCAGTTAAGGAGCCTCCTGCCACACCCAAACCAGCCGCACTAACAGCAACGCCAACTGCTGGTGCTGCTACCAGTGCAATTCCGCCCGTTGCTACTGTCGTTGCAATAACAGCTACTGTTTTTACAGGACTTTCCACAGCAGCCTCGACTACATATTCTGCGGCATCAACAACATTACTTAATACATCACCAATAAAATCAAACATTCACATCTCCAAAAAATGCCCTAATTTCAAAAATGGTTAGGTATAGAGCATAACCTACAAGCTTTTATTTGATTTATAAAAACCACTCATTAATGTTGCAGTAGTATCTATCTCTCAACGCTTGAGATGTATTATGAAGAACTTTAGATTTAAAGAAAAAGGAAGAGTGCTGGATTATTTTTACTGATTTTCAATGCGGGTTATGATGACAAATGCATAACAACAATCAATAAAAAACCCATATAATACTGATATTAAATGATAACTTACCTATTCCTTTATATATCTACTGGAATATCAGTGGAAGAATAGTAGAACTTAACAGATTCTATATACTCACTCCTTTACGTAGGGACTGGATGCATTAGTTCAGTTACGCTTATATAATGAAAAAAAGTGGGGGGGGGGGAATATGGATAAAATTTTGTGGCAATGATTTATATATATCGCATCCATCTCGCCAAAATTTGCTAGTTTATAGGATTTAGCTTCTAGGGCAATGGCTAACGAGTAACAAATTACTCAGCGTAAAGCCCCCTTTTTTTTAGCTAACGGTCTCCTTACAGCTACTTTTAGATTTAAAATTCAAGATTGCCTCTGATTTTGCTAAAATTTGTGAAAGAATCCTGTGAGCGTATCCTGAATTACAGTAATTTTATGGGAACTTAGCTGTACAACATACTTTATACCTACTTCCTTCTTGACGAATTAAACCTCTGTGCCCTAATTTATGAAAAGAAGGCTGTAATGCCTTACGATAGTTATCCTTAGTTTTACTGGCAAATTCATTATCAGCTGAATATTCTGTCTGTATCATTTTTTGTAAATCAGAAGCAAGTTCTAATGACCTATTTTCTGTTATTTTGACTACTTCAGTATGACCTAAAGTAGTACCTATCACTTCGCGCTGTATTAGATAAGGAATTTTATTTGCACTTCCATCTAAATCACTTTGATTTATAGAAAAACTAAAGTAGGCATCATCAAAATAAATGATTGTAGGGACAACGGAAACACGAAAATAACAATCGTTTTGGCTCTCAAGCACAATAATTTTCTGATTACTTAAATATCCTGATAATTCAATTAAATCAGTTTGTAGTTGAGTATTTTCTCTCACCTTAACCCAGCCATAAGGGTGCAATTCAATGTCTGGATCAAGCTTACTAAATTTAAACTCACGCAAATGAGCGGCCAAACCTAATAAAATTTTCAATTGCTTAGCGCTTAACTCAATTTCAAGTTTAGACTCCTTACCTAGTACTCCAGCAACAATAGGCTGAGTAGCTTTTTGAGGTAAAGTAATCCCATATTTTTCCTTATTAAAGTAGTAATTAGCCGAAAAACTATTCTTTAAAGCGCCTAATGATTCTTTTAACTCGGCAGGACTACCGTCAAAATCATCATAGAGTGCATTGATATAGGCTATTTTACCATCCGCCGTCTTGCCATTTTCAATATCATCTAGCGTAAACCAAACAATACGCTCATCTTCTTTCTCTTTTCGTTGCAAAAAACAAAAACCTTCAAGGGTTAATTCAATCTCATAAAGGTTTATAAAATATTCTGTTAAGGCGTGGTTAGGTGCCGAGCCCTGAACTTGTTGATAAGGCTTTAATTCTCGCCAAAGCTTAAAGTCGTAATGTTGTTCATGAATTAAGCCGATTTCTTCACGCAGCTCTCGTTTAAGTGTTTCTTCTAATTCAGGTTTAATTAACTCAGTATTCGGTGACTGTAAAGCCTGTAATTTATAGGTTAAATCACCTGAAAATAGGTTCATATCCTGTTGGTTTAAGCGACCACCGACTAAACCATAATCCCCTGCATTTTTATCATGGCGTTTTTTTGTATCTTCACGTTGATAAAAAAGAATTTCTCCCTCATATTTAATCAGGCTCCATGCAACATAGATATACCGTATAGGTTGTGCCTTTTGTTTTAAATGAAATTTTTCGCGGTGATTTTCGATTTGTTTTAAAACTTCACGCTGCTGGTCTTTTTTATCGTGACTAGTATCCCGAGTATTCCAAAAGTTAGTTTCAAAAAAGCGTGAATTGGAATCACTCATTGCTGTTAAAACTGAGAGAGCCATCAATTGAGCAGGAAAAGAAATAAAGCACCATTCCCCTTTTTCTAAATAAGCAGGATCTAAAGTGGCAAGAGTATCAAGCAAATTCTCTAGCATTGCCAGCGTATTTTCTGCGACTTCTACTGAACATTTTTCATTGGTAAGAACCTGAATTAGCTCAGTACGTTTAACAGAGTAAAAATCACCATTTTCTTCCGCGTAGCGGGGTAGATGAGGAATAAGAGCTTGAATTAATTTAATTGACATAAGTTATTACGTGAGTAGTTTAATTGTTCTTTGTAGTTTTCTGATAAGTCATCAGGCATACTGATCAAATAACGTGTATTTTTAAATATATCTAAGAGTTTTTCGCCTTCGATTGCTACGGTTTTTTAGTGAACGTTTCATCAACAGCGAGAGCAATTAATTCAGAGATATTTTTTCAGCCTATTTTCTTACGCATGTAATTCTTCGATGTGCTGTTCATTAGGGGTAAACATAATTTGCATGATTATTCTCCTAATTCAAAATTTCCGTTATAAATATGCCGTGCTAAAGTGGGTGAAAATTTATCTAAATTCAATAAATTTTCTAACCCTAACCAATCTGAATTTTTATGTGCGACCAAAAAACATTGTAGTAACAAAACCTTATAATCTATTGTAGTTTTTTTATTATAGAGAAAATTTATTTTATCATTAAAATAGTCTGAATCTTTTGTACCTTTTCCCTTATTTTTTATTTTATCTTTTTCTGTAATTTTTATAGAAGATAAAATATCATTAACTTTTTCATCTGAATAATTTATTTTTTCAAGATATGACTCTTTTTTAATTTCATTTCCCAACTCTTCTTGTTTTTCTAAAATAGAGCTTAATATTTTATCCTCATAATCTAAAACAGTATCACTAAGAATAAACATTGCACGCATATTCAATAAAAATAAATAAGAAACTATTTCAGTATTGAATTTTTCAAGTAAATTATCATGAGAAATCCAATTACGAGTCATCTTCATAATTGCTATAAAAACACCTATATCATATATTTTAATACCTATTATAGGAGTATATCTAACACTGGTGTCCCACTCATGTAAAAGTGTTCTTAAAAATATTCTATATGTTGCGTTTAAATCATCTGGTTTATTTATAGGTAAAAATTTAGACAATGTATCAAGATAGTTTTCTATTTCAATTAGTTCTAATTTATTTTCTGTATAATTATTTATCTGAATATTTTCTCCATCTTTGGAAAGATATTTTAAATACTCACATCCTTCAATAATTTCACGCCGTAAAGTTAAATAATTATTTATTTTATTTTTTAATTTCTGACTTAATTTTTCTGGAGCATCATCACTTTTGACAATATGTTCAGGAAGCGTCATTAATGCGGCATTAAAGTGTTTTTTAAATATGTCATAAGTGTTATGTTCAGAACCCGCATTTGCTGTTAAGAAAACAACTCTTTCTTTTGGAAACCCTGATTCTAACAATTTTGTAAATATAACCAAACCTGCTTGTTCTGCAAAAGTTTTAGATTTATCTTCGCGTTCTTCAAATAAAATGTCTGTTTTTACATCACTCGCACATTTTTCATTAAAATCTGTAAAACGTCTTAAATCTATATCAATAATAACAAAATCATATTCTAGGCTATCTTTCGTATATTCATAAGCTTCTTCGAAAGAGGTTGGAACGATAGGTTCACCAAATAGCTCCTCAAAAGATTCATCAGAATATTCATCTATATTGTCTTTATCATCTTCAACCCACAACACTTTAAGCATTACTTTAATCTCATTTATAAGTTAAACGTCTTTTTGTTTATTCGGGTTAATAACTCAAAGGTTGCATCCGAACGAGTTATTACTTCTTGGCTTTTATTTTTGTATTCATCAGGGTTTAATAAGCTTATATAACTAGCTGATAAATTAAGCCCTTGATTAGATCCAAAAGAGGTCTGATTACTTTTAGGATTTTCCCATGTTATAGTCAAAAAATTATTTTCGCTAATAACTTCACTTCCTAATGTAATCGTTAAAAAGTCATTCTGACTATGATCAGCATATTTAAATGCATTAAAAAACAACTCAAAAAAATAACAAAAAAATAATGCTATAGACTGACTATTATTAGTGAAAAATAATTCTCTCCAATCATCACAATCATAAATTACCGTAATAGGGCGTAAATTTTTAGAACACCAAGAAATTATGGATAAACTATCATCATCAGTTTCTAAAACATAATTTTGATATTCATCAGATAATTTTGAAAAATTAATTTTATTTTTTTCTATAGTTTCACGCGCAAAATCAAGGCAGTATTCGTTAGTGTCAAATAATTTATCTATCGCCCTAAAAGCAGCTAAATCTAATATACCTTCAATATTCATTGATTGACTATTAGATTTATTAACTTGGTCTAATTTTATTTGATTTGCTATGATATCCCCACCAGTCAATGATTGCATGGTTTCTAATAATTTAAACTGCTGCTTTACATATTTAATATCACTAGAAGCATAATACAATTTTTTCGATTCATCACTAAATTCTGATTCTTTTAGTTTTTTAGCTATCTTTGCCTGTGTATTAGGTCTTAATAAATTTCCTGCTGTATGGCTTGTACTTTGAACTAATTCTTTAAGTTTTTTTTGCGCTTTTTCTAACTGGATATTTTTTTCTTCAAGTTCCTTTTGGAACTTTATACTACTAACTTCCTCTTTAGAAGAATAAATTAAAAACTGTTGAAAACTCAAAGGATATTCTGTTGACATTCCTTTTTTCTTTGAAACGGGACTATATTTTAGCTTTTGCTTCTCTAATGTTCCCTTAAAAAAATGACATGCATCATTAAAATTATGTAAACTTTTATAATGTTTACCTAAAATATAATTAGCAAGCATATCTTTGCGTGACGCTTTAGCTAAATAGTCTAACATTCTAGTTTCATCTTTCTTAATGCGGAAAATATATGCCAAAATAATATGGCAAGGGTAACCTCTATCATCTTCTGAATCAAAGAAATCGTCTGGATAAGATATACTTCTATTATTCTCTTTTGGATTATGAAAAATGTCTTTTTCACTCCATCCATTTTCAGTATCGTTTAGCTTATAGCTCTCTAAATACTCAATAATTTCATCAGGAAAAGCATAATTTATCATATCAGAATCATGGTAATAACTCGACACATCATCTTCATTAAAAAAGAAACTAGCTGCTGCCATATACAGCGATTCCATCACCATTTCTTTTCTATGTTCCTCGTACATAATTTGGATATTAATATCACTATCTAGCGAATGAATAATATTGTTAGAGTAATGTTCAATTAAATAAGCTAACCACAAGTGTCCAAGCGCATCTTCAGATTTTGAGGACTCCGTAAAACATTCGTAAGCGGACTTGTAGTTTTTTTCATGGTAATGAAAAACACCTAATTCGGTTTTTGCTCGTACTGACTCTTTTAAAATACTTTGATTATTATAATTTTTTTTAAAATAATGTTGAGATCGATCATCTTTCGTTCCAAAATAATAAATAGCTAATCTACGTTGAGCTAATATATTAGCCCCTAAATCAGCGGCTATTTTTAAATGCTCAATAGCTATACTAGGTTTTTTATTTACTCCAGTTCCTTTTAAATAGCAATCTGCTAACTTATTTCTAATATGGGAAATACTAAACTCATGATTTTTTTGAATTTTTTCATATAGTCCCTTTAATTCACTTTTATAATCATTATTATTGACCTCCTGAATTTTTCTTTTTATTTCATCAGAGGCATCTTCATTAACCTTAAGGCTAGGTTCTTTACTAATCAAGTGTTTTTCTGATGAATACTGTTCTTCAACATATTTATTTACAATCTCGATATATTTTTCTAGTAATTCAATAGTTTTTTCAGGGCATTTATTAACACCTTTCCCTTGAAAGTAACACTCTGATAACTGATAAATTGCTCTTATATTTCCTGACTCAATAGATTTTTCATACCACTTAAACGCATCAGTATAGCTTTTATGAATACCACAGCCAAAATAATAACAGTCTGCTAATTTTTCTTGAGCTATCTTATCTCCCTGTTCTGCCGCAGCTTTATACCATTTAAATGCTTGATTATCATTTTGTTCAAGGCCTTTTCCAAAGGAATAACAGTCTGCTAATTCTTTTTGAGCATCAATATCACCTTGCTCTGCAACTTTTATTAATTCTACTTGTTGATTATTTTTCGCTTCTAACATTACTTTATTCCTTACACCTACTATAAAAACTACCGCTTTTTCAGATATAAAAGCAATCAAAAACCATAAATATTTTGATTGCTCATTGAAAAATTCACAGAAGTATTAAAAATACATTCGCTGAAGGGGCTTAACCAGTCAATCCCAAAGCCAATCTAAAGCTTTCTTAACACCATAACCAACGGCAACAGCCGCAAAAACAGGTGCGAGAGGAGTAACAGAAGCCCCTGTAATCAAGCCTACAGTTGTTGCTGTTGTCCCCGTTGCGGTACTTAATCCCGCCACTAAACCAGATCCTGTAGATACTGTGGTACTTATAGCAGATTTAGCACTACTAGAAGCGATCATCCTAACCGCCTCCCTTTCAATCGAACGACCAGTCACAGAACCTGCGAATACTTCCGCAGTAGTTACAGACTCAGCCGCAGTTTTTGAAAACTTGTAAGCCATTGCAATATTGCTAATCATTTGATTAACCTGTGAGCTCAAATGAACCCCAACAATACACCACGTCACAAAGTGTTCACAGTTATTAAACAAAACATCGTACCAGTCCTCACCTATACGCTGATAAGCACGATCAACACTCTCATCTTCACTATAAGTTCGCATAACATGTTTTTTTACACTCACCTTACGGCCATTAGCAAACTTATCTATTGAGGTTATTGAAATCTCGCCCCTAGAAAAACCGTTTGCACAACCAGAATAATGAATAACTTTTCCATTACCAATATACAAACCATGATGAGTATACCCAGCTCTTGGTGTTACTAAGTGATCGCCTGTTTTCATTTCATTACCTCTTTTGTTTTTGCCTTAAAATTTTTCTTTTTGGCTTGAGGTGTATTAAATCTGAAATTCAATTGTGAATACATGGAATTTAGATGGAAATTTCGTATTTCTATTTAATATTTATTTTTCACTTTTCTTTTTTTATTCTTTACGACAACAAAAAATACTCAATAATTTCAATATATTGAAATTTTAATATTTTATTTTTGTGGAGAGTAGCTGGAAACTGGGGGTATAAAATCACCCATAACCTTTTGTGTAATCCCCCAATAAATAATAAAGCTTTTGAATTTCACAAGAGAATTACCGTGCCATTAAAAATAGTTCATGACAATCTTAAAATCATGATTGATACAGTCTTTGCCTGAAAAAAAGCGTAACCCAACACTGGCTAATATTGGTAAATTAGCAAATGCATTAGGCATAAAAAAGGTGATTTTTTTGATCTGATTAACAAGAAATAGGACTGAACTCCATATCAATCATTCTGACACTCATAAGTAATTAATACGAATCACTTTTAAACACTAATGAAAATTTCTTACTCGAAATAAATCAAAAAATAGAATCTTGCTTATGTGTGATGATGCGATAGATACAACTACAGCATCAGCTGAATTAGTGTTTAACCTTTTCTCATCGTTAGCCCAATTTGAAAGACGGCTAATTCAAGAAAGAATCAATGTGGGACCTAGTACAGCAAGAGCAAGAGGGAAAGTTGGTGCGCAGATAAAAATCAAATCCTCCAATCTAAAGGTGGTTATGGCTAAAACTATGCATGAAGATAAAAGATTATCAATCGACAACATATGTAAGTCTTTAAATATTTCCAGAGCCACCTTTTATAGATACCTTCAAAAATAACACCTCTATTTAATGAACAAAAAACACTCAACTTTCTCAAATAAACAATTGAAAAATTGATGGTCTACTAAAAAGCTGGGAAGTCCAAACCACCCTTAGAGTTTGAACGTGATTCTCATAAGAAACAGGCCTAAGAAATGTCCTGTTTTACTTGACCATTATACTTTTTCATCATATTAATAAATTAGAAAAAGGTTAGGTATTTTTCCAGCGATAATCATACTTTATGGCTCCAATCTAAATAGTCTTTATAAGTCTTCAGACAGACCTGATACGTCAGGTAAGTCGTCTAAATAGACCGTGTGTTTTAAAATATACTATTGCTCCTGCTCTATAGGAATCTGCATGATTTCCCTGTTAGAAACTATGCTTATAAATATGGCGAGCCAATTCAAATAGATAGGGCTTATCAGCATAGTTAAATTTCATAAAATCAATTTCCAATACATTTCGCTGTCGCCCAGTACTTACAATAGGTCTCGACGTGTTTAACCAAAACATTTGATACAGTAACTTAATAAAGAGTTTTTTATCCTCTTTCACATCCGAGTTTTCATTTAATAGATTATTAGCAATGGCTCTAAATTGAAACGCTTCTTGTGAATGCCTGTCGAGTGCTAGATTTTTTAAATCGCTGTAGGCTTTACTAATCGGCATAAGTCGGCTTCGATTGATTTCTTTAAATTGCTCTTTTTCTAGGCTACTGTCATTAAATAATTGTAGCAATACTGTTTCATAAGGTTGTAACTGATCATTAAGTTTAAACATAGCCCGCATATTAAGAACAAACAAATAAGCAAGAATTTTCTCATCAAGCGCATTAAATAAATTTGAGTTATGAGCCATCCAATTACGTGTTGTTTTCATTACCCACGCCAAATCTTTTATTAATTTTGGCTCAGCCGCTTCCCATTCATGTGATAAGGTACGAATAAATAGCTTATACACATCGTCTTTATTATCAGGCTCTCGTAAAGGTAAAAAGTTAGCTAAAGTGCTTAAATAATCCTGCATTTCATTGATCGAGGCTTTTTTATCCTTCTCGCCAATAAAGTTATTAAATAATAAGCTACCTTCTTCCAAACTGTAGGCTATTGCTTCACACCCTGTAATAATTCCCCGCCTTAGCTGCACATAATCAGAGCTTTGCGCATCAATCCAGCTCCTTAATTTTTCATAATCCGCGTCACTTTTCTCAAACGCTTGTACTCTAGGGATATAAATTTCAGCGCATTTTTCTTCAAAAGCCTTAAATGAATTTTTTTCACCTGACATAAAACACATACGCTCAGCGGAAACGCCTAAATGAATCAAATCATTAAAAATATAAAAGCCACCATTTTCATGGAATTTAGGCTTATCCGTGTAAGCTTCCGGAATGGATAAATCAAATGCATCCGAACTGAGGTTGTCTAAGCGAATATCGGTAATAATGACATCAATATCATTTAAAATAGAGTGATTTTTTTTGAACTCAATATAATCGAAATAATGACGGCATAAATGAATGCGATGAACGCTGTTTTGTTGTTGGCAAAACTTAGCTAAATCACTGGGGGTTTTAATCAGATTAAGCTCATCTTCATCCCAATCATCAAAGTTTAACAACCCCTGAAACATTAACTCCAAGGTTTCTGTGCCTGACGACAAGGTGCCACCAAAGTCTTCAATCCATAATATGTTCATGCTTATCCTTCTAGTAATGATTGGTGTAATTTAAACTCAACTGTAAAACAGCTCTTTTCTGCAATCGGTGTGAAACTGGCTTGCTCACCTAACAACTCAATAAGTCGCTTGATAAAGGCTAGCCCTTTATGTGTGCCTGCTAAATTGCTACTGGCATGTTCTTGGCAAGGATTCGATACCTTTAAAATGAAATTATCTTGTTCATGATACCAGCGTACCGTAATTTTTCCTGTGCCATCCCAATATTTGAGTGCATTTAACAGTAATTCAGACGTAATCGAAAACAATAAAGAAAACTTCACTTGGTTGGCCCCAAAGTGTAAATCTATGCTTTCTTCAATTTGAATATCAAGTGTATCAATCGCTATCAGCCACTGATAAAACGCTTCAATGCCTTGATTGTCCACATTAAGAGGTAATACATCATCAATAAAGGATTTACGCGTAGCGATAATGGTTGAAGTATCCGCATCATGTAACAGCTGTCTTAATTCACTGGTATCACTCATAAAGATAATACGATTCAAAGACTGACGCAAAGCAGCAGCAATCACCCACTTAAGTGTAGCATCGCCTGCTATATCATTTTTCCAAGCACGTTGAAATTCTTCAGGCTCGCTGATGGATTGCTTAAAAGTATCAATTAAACAATCTGTCAGCGAGAGGGTAGAAAATAACGATACAATTTTATTAATAGCTTTATAGTGCTTTTTATCGCTTGTGTAATCATCACTATTTAATAAACGAATAGCCTGTCGAAGCGACTCAGGCGCTGTTGCTAGTGCATTACGCATGGTGTGAGTAAAGAAAGACAGCATTTCTTTTTCTTTATCGTGTATTGCTTGATAGGCACGTTCTTTTTCTTTGACTTCATGTTCAAGTTGTTTGTTTTTTTTACCTAATTCTTGAAAAAAATCTATTTCTCGCTGTTTGTATAAAAGGTCGCTATTACCTTTTATTTTTTCACAAATTAAATCATATGTTTCTTTATGTTTTTTAAAATTCACTTCAGTATCTGTTAGCAAATTACCAAATATTTTTATTGCAATTAGTTTTATTTCTTCATACTGTAAAACTTCTAATTTAGAAATATCTAATTTAGAAATATCTAATTCAATTATCCTTGTAAAAACATCAAAGACCTTATCTTTTTTTTCTTTCAACTCATAAGGGTCTAATATTATTTCACAAGTTTGATTAAAATTATTTTTAATCTCTTCAAAATCAAAAGAATTATCTTTTTTCTCAAAAAATAATTTTGCTACCATCAAAGTAGCTCCTATTGGGCCAGCTAGAGTGGTAACTAGAGGTAATAAATTAATTTTTTCATTTTTCATTCGCCATGCTTCTATAAGAAGTACTGAATCTTTGTAGTTATTTTCTATAATTTCATTAGATACTGATTTTATTATTTTTATATCATTCATTTTTTAATATACCTTTTATATTCACCTACATTAAAAAACAGGTGTTTTTTAGAAAATTCACTCGAAAACCCAATAAATACATATACTTACATATACTTCCATATACTTCCATATAAAATATCATTGTTAATATACGTATACTCCTTAATTTACAGTTACAAAGTCTTTATTCGTAGCTTATTTTCAGAAAAATCATTAGAAACCGCCCAGCCAATTGTCTCGGTAATAGTAAATGCAGTGGTTGCATTTAGTGCATTTCCATACCCAGGAATCCAACCCAATAGTGCTTGCGAAATTCCACGACCAACTGTTGTAGCAGTTGCTGTTGCAAGGGCAGCTTTGGCTGAACTTTCATTAAGTTCAACTCCGAAAACAATGCCTAATGAAATAACCATTCCCACTTGAATAGGAGTAATAATTAAATTATCCGACCCAGGAACTTGAGCTAAGCCTGCGCCAACTGCTGCACATGTGCTAGCGGCAGTATGAATAATGGCATGGCATTGTGTGTTTTGCGAATCATTCATTATTTTACCTCTATAATAAAATTAATTTTTTAATATTCCTTGCTGTGATTGCAGCTAACGCATTTATCTAACAATGAAAAATCACTTCTTTTCAAAGTATTACGAAGATCTTTCATTTTTTCTCCATACCATAGATTAAAAAAACCATCTTCGGCTATATTGCCAATTTTGTAATTCGGGTCTTGTAATACATCTTGTACCTGACAACATAATTTATAGTTACCTAAATAATCAATTGCAACGGAATGACTAGGAAGGTGGCAAGGGTCCACTCGAATATATTCATTTTCAGTAAAACTATCATTTCCTCGGCTGACATAATGCGCAATATTAGGCACAATAATAAGCATACTGACATCGTCATTAATTTGAGTTCTGTATTCCTCGCCCCTGTGTGTAGATGTGCAATTAAAATCTGCCTGACTCATGTCAATACGTTTTAATAACCGTTGAAAATCATAAGCAATCAAATCCTGAGACTTACTCACCTTTGGATATAAAGTCACTCTTATTTGATGCACCGATAAATCAATGAGTTTATTCAAGCTTTCTTTATCCAATGGGTCCCCGTTACTAAAAAGAGATATTTTTGTTTGTGGTGCTATCTCTCTCACATCTTTAATGCGTGAGTAAATATTAGGATCTAATAGAGGTTCGTTGTAGTTGTGTAGAGCCAAAAACCCTTTATATTGATGTGCATGCAATTCAGTCAATAAAGATTTCCATAGCTGTGGTGCGACGTGATTTTTCTCACTTCCTCTTGAATTAAGAACATTAGGACACCAGTCACATTTACGATTACAGTAACTACCTATTTCAAACTCTATAAAATCTGGATGACTCAATTTTCACCTTTTCTTGTTTGCCTTGCTTGAGACATATTATGACTTCAACCAAAATTAAGAAAATGGATTTGTGCTGGAAAAATTTGATGGTTACGGCGTGACCAAAAACTTAGGTTTCAAACTGCATTAACGCCTAATAAAATATATTTCATTAATCATTTCAATGAGTTTTATATAGCACATTCTGGAAATGTAATGGAATTTATCTAAATTACTTTGATGCTTAATTACATTATTAGAAACTGAAATTTTCCAGAAAATTATTAGCCTCATACGTAACCTCACAGCAACTAGAGAATTTATTGGGAAATTGCTTAGTTTGGGAAAAACATGTCAATCAGCATTGGAAGCTTACAGCAATTAAGAGTACCTAAAATAAGTGAAAAACTAAAAAATAAAATTTCACTTATACCTAACTATAGTACTGAACATATTTAGACCTAATGTATTCACAATACAATGCTACATACCTTATAATGAAATTCACTACTTAGCATTGTTGACAAAAAGACCATTTATGCCGAAAAAAACAAGTGACTTATACATA
>Ga0209707_1001424_pt1 | contig 13497 bp, 10 predicted proteins | sample EN4Hudsemesocosm_FD_184630 | JGI IMG/M metagenome (GOLD analysis project Ga0209707, IMG submission 184630) | Methane-oxidizing microbial communities from mesocosms in the Hudson Canyon - EN4B Hudson Canyon (SPAdes) (version 2) | ecosystem: Environmental > Aquatic > Marine > Cold seeps | place... | reverse complement strand
ACATCAAGAAATAAAAAATCAAATGCGTTGGAATTTTGGCATGTTGATTGGTGTAGGGAGTTTAATTATCGGGATCTTAAAATTCACAGCAACATAAGGGCATAAGTCCTTAAAATACAATAGCCCAGAGCAGTCGTACAGGCAACCCCTTGTGGCTGCCCATAGTGTACATACATAAATATTACTAACTGATATTACGTAGCTTTACTTAAATTAAACATTAAACGGGGCGCAGACTTTAGAGACTGTGAAAGTATTCAAGAAAACCACTAAAAACAGCAAAAAATTCGATGTAAGTTATTGATTGTTCGTTATCAAAATGGGCTTTTTTGCCTAATTTCGGAATACTTTCACAGCCTCTTTAGTCTGCTTTATTCATCATTGATAGAGTTAAAATCGTCACCTTTCAGACAGGCAGATTTATCCCTTATATTTTTAATATACAATTAGGATACACCGTAGGCTGGGTTAGCTTTTTGTTGCGTAGCAATAAAAACGTAACCCAGCATTTCTGAATTTTCGTAAAATTCTGGGTTACATTTGCCGCGCTACGCTTGCAAAATCTGACTCAGCCTAGGTCAACACTCTTTGTTTACTGTTCTTAAATTAATGGCAGTGAGAGGCTCCCTCTCGTGGGTACCCGAAATTATAGCGCTGAATAAGTTAAAGCCAAGCTAATATTAACGTCCGCTATAGAGATATGAAATACTTAGTACACAGTACACAGTACACAGAATACCCCGCATTGCGCAAGCTTCGTACTGACTACTTGAAATAAGCTATTTTAACCAACGACTGACAAGCCTAAAACTAAGCCACTCAATATGCCCAAGTTAAAACTCATCAAAAAACAACACATTTGGCTACCCACAATACCTGGGCTGATTCTGATTAGCATTACTTGTATCGCGATGATTATTTTCATTATCAACAACCTAGCCAACTACCGCTGAAAATCATGGATGATTTTTAGTCCGTGGTAGGCGAAGGGAAATTTGCCAACCGGAAGTGAACTGTAAGTTCGCTCGGTAGGCAAAAATTTTATCCCGAGGAGCCGTAGAGTCATTTGAGGTAATCATGATGAGTGCAACCGCGAAGCTAGGTTGTACGAAATCGTGATGGACGCAGGACGAGCCAGGGCATTATTGATTCGCCGTGTGGCGAATCGATTTTTGCGACAGGAGTCCCAAAATCTTTAGGCGAGCCACACAGTGGCGCGCTAGTATTTCTGATTGATTAATTCTAGTATTCATAATATGCTGGTCATTCAAAGGGTCCTTGGTTTTAGCGTTATTTTAATACGGCAGGTAAGTAAAATAAAAGGAGTTAGAGGCGACTTATAAAAACATACAATACTATAATTTATTGATATGAGGTTGTTATGATATTGGTGTGTAAGGAGATAAGCTAGACGCGGCGGACAAGAAAAATATGGGATTACGAGTATAATGGCATTTTTACTTATAAAAAGGGAGTTTTATTAGATGCAAAAATTTCTCAAGCGACTAATCTGGCAGAATAAAGAGTCAACAGCGCAATCCACTTTAAGGGAATTGTTAAATAAAGGTGTTCGCCAAGAAAACATTACAAGTAAGCATATAATGCATGTCTATAGCTCATCAAAAAAAATACTAAGTGCGCCAGACTTTGCGCCTATTAATGGAATACTACTAAATCAAAGCAATACAACTATAGATGAAACATCCCCTATTTGGGGTATTATTGTAGAAACAAGAAAACATCCTGCAATAGATTTCGTTGTTAATAACTTCATAAATAATACTCAGATTCCAGTTCAGATATTCCATGGAAAAAATAATCTTGATTTTATTATGTCAACAACGATTTCTGAGCTAGTTCATAGTGGGAAAGTTCATCTTACACAGCTCGATATAGATGAGCTTAGTGCAAACAAATACAATGCACTATTTTTATCAAAAAGGTTTTGGAGAAATGTTCTTTCTAGAAAGAAAATATTAGTATTTCAAACAGACACAATTTCCTGTAGTAGCTCTGACTACTCAATTAATGATTTTCTTCAGTATGATTACATAGGCTCAAAATGGCCACGCCAGCGTCCTGTTGGATTAATAATAGATGGGGGAAATGGTGGTTTAAGCTTGCGAGATTGGGAGAAGACATATGACTGTCTTAGTCGCTTTCCAGCAAAAAATTGGGGTGGTGGAGAAGATGGTTATTTTGCATTTCATATAGATCTAATAGGAGGAAAAGTCGGAAAAGTTAATGATTGCGCAAAATTCAGCACTCAGAGTGAGTTTTTGTATAAAAGTTGGGGAGGGCATCAAATCTCTTGTTTAAATAGCAAGAATCAAGCTGCTTTTATTAGTTATTGTAAGGAAGCAAAGTTCATGTCGAGTTATGTTGGTAAATAAGTGTAGCTATTGGAATTAATGGCGAAAAAACTACAGTGTGTATATATTATCTCAGAATGGTATCTGTTAAAGTATCAGAATAAAATATTCGCAGTATTTAATGTACTGATAGGTAAGTATAGGGATTAACTTGTGTGGATGTTACCTTTATTCAGGAGAACTCAGTCCCAAGCGCAGGCTCGTATGTGTAAGCTGTATTGAACAATGTAGTCAAAAGATAAAGGCTGATAAAGGTATGAAAATTTTAATTTTAGCAGAAACATGCAACCCAGTCTGGGCATCGCTTCCGGGTTTTTCATACTCATTAGCCGACTCAATAGCACACAATGTTGATGTTGTCTTAGTTACGCATATAAGAAACAAAGCCGACATATCCAAAATCAACACGCACAACTTCAAAGAAATAATTTATATAGATAACGAATATATCGCATCTCCCCTATATAAATTTAGCCTATTACTAAAAAGAATCGGAATCGGCGGGTTTATGACCAGCATGGCGCTCAAGTACCCATCAAATATAGCCTTTGAATATGAAACCTACAAAATGCTAAAAAAACGATTTAATAATAAAGAATTTGATTTTATACATAGAATTTCCCCCGTATCACCAACAGTTTCCAGCCCAATCGCTAAATGGACAAATATACCCTTCATATATGGCCCAATCAATGGGGCACTAGCTTGGCCTAAACAATATAAAGAACAAATAAAAAAAGAACGCGAATTACTTGTACATATACGCAATTTTTATAAATTCCTGCCGTATTATAAAAGTTCATTTACCCATGCGACAAAAATACTCGCCGCTTTTAAGCATGTAGAAAAAGACATACCGGCAACAGAGCATCATAAAATCATCAGGTTTAATGAACTAGGAGTAGACACAGAACTCTACAAACCCAATCCAAAAAAATCCACAACACAAACACAATGCAAATTCCTATTTGTAGGCAGGTTAGTCCCGTACAAAAGTGCGCATGTCGTCATCTCCGCATTTATTGAAAGCCAAGAACTACGCAACAAACACCTGCTAAACATAGTAGGTGATGGCCCAGAAAGAGAAACTCTGCAAAAATTAATAGATGACAACCAGCTCAGCCACTGCATTAAAATTCTAGGCTGGAAAACGCAAATAGAAGTCGCACAATACATGTCAGATTCTGACGTTTTTGTATTTCCAACCATAAGAGAGGTAGGCGGCAATGTTATTCTAGAATCCATGTCAGCTGGCTTACCGAGTATAGTTCCAAACTATGGCGGGCCAAGTGAATTGATAGATGAAAACACCGGCATAAAAATCCCTCTAGCAGATAAACAAGCCTTCCTAAGAAGCTATATAAAGGGGATGGAGCTGCTTGCTACTAATACCGAATTAAGAAAAAAGCTATCAAATAACGCAAGAAAAATCGCACTAAAAGAACATAGCTGGCCAATGAAAGGTAAGCAGGTCAAGGAAATATACCAACTAGCAAAGACAGCTGTAAAGTGAACTTAATAAAAATGATACGTACTATAGGCGCACAAGCAAAATGAGTAAAGGAAATGCACTTGCATTTATAGTACTCTTTGGCTGGCCACTTTTCTCAATTTGGCTTTACCGACGGAAAAGCCTACAACTCGCCACATTAATAACTATTATTGGTGGATTTATGACATTAGCTGTAAAAACATCAGTCGATTTTCCATTAATACCCCCACTAGGAAAAAACTCTGTGCCCATACTTTCTGCCGTATTAGGGTGCTGGATGATAAAAAAACAAAAAATTAAATATTTCGATAATAAAGGCCTAGTTAAAATCTTCATCCTATTTTTATTTATGGGTGCCTTTATCACCACAGGATTAAACAGTGACCGAGTCATTATTGGAGCAAAGGTATTGCCTGGTTTAACACTGCACGATGCCATTGCATCCGTGATTAATGTGTTTATACAAATGAGCCCCTTTTTTATAGGTAAACAATTTTTCCGAGCGTATCAAAATCAATTATTGATGTTTAGGTTTATCGTTGCTGCAGGGCTAATCTATTCAATTCCTATTTTATATGAAATACGCATGAGCCCGCAGTTACACAGCATGTTTTATGGCTACTTTCCACATAGCTTTGCCCAGCAAGCAAGAGATGGAGGCTTTCGCTCTGTGGTATTTATGGGGCATGGCTTACTTGTTTCTTTTTTTGTAGTCTGTGTCTTATCTGCAGCCGCAGCATTAGAAAAATTAGGTGAGAAGGTTCGGCATTTTTCACCTAAAATAGTTAATTATTATTTTTTAATTGTATTAATACTATGTAAGAGTAAAGCTGCGATTCTATATGGGATCTTTGCTTTTGTCATGATAAGGAAAATGCCTTATAAAATGCAATTTCGTGCTGCAGCCATATTGGCGCTTATAACACTGCTATACCCTAGTATGTCAGTAATGAAAATATTCCCGCATCAATGGGTAGTACAAACCGCAACAAACTATTTAGGGGCAGATCGTGCTAGTTCTTTAAAGTTTCGTTTTGATAATGAGAAAATATTATTAGAGCACGCTAGAAAGCGATTTTTATTTGGCTGGGGGGGCTGGGGGCGTAATAGGGCGCGGAATGAAGAAACAGGCGCTGATGTATCAGTGACAGATGGCGTTTGGATTATTGTCTTAGGGGTTTCTGGTATAGTCGGGTTTATAGCGCAATTTGGATTATTAGCAATTAGCATCTTTAAAGCCAAAACGGCAGCTAAACTCATAAAAGACAAACAACAGCAGACTTTACTAGCAGCACACGCACTGCTAATTGGTATTGTGATGGTAGATCAGATCCCTAATGCCTCCTTAGCGCCTTGGTTGTGGCTAATAACGGGAGCACTACTTGGTAGGGCTGAAGCAATTATTTCAGAGAGTAAAAAAATGAACTCAAAACGTAACTCACTAAAACTAACCCTTATTAGCGATAACTTGTCAAGGACCCACTAATGTACGGAAGTCTTAAAAAACTGTATTCAGAATTTTCAAAAGAAGAAAAAAGAAAACTTTTTTTATTATTGTTTGTAGTTATTATTACAGCTCTAATGCAAGTTGTAGGTGTTGCCGCTATATTTCCATTTATAGCTGTTGCAACTGACCCTGAAATTATTGATAGTAACCAGTATTTAAGTTTATTAAAAAATTTCTTAATGGTTAATGATCGAGAATTTATAATTATTTTAGGCGGGCTAGTTTTACTAAGTTTGATTTTAACAAATACATTTTTAGCCTTTAGTCAATGGCTTACTTCAAAGTTTTTAGCAACGACTGTTCATAATCTGACTAATAAAATGTTTCAGCGTTATCTTTATGAAAGCTATGAGTTTCATTTACAGAGGAATAGTGCAGAGTTAATTAAAAATTTAACATCAGAAGTAGGACGAGTTGTAAATGGTGGGATAATGAGTTCTGTTGCTGTTATTTCAGGGAGCATTACAGCGCTATTTATTTTAGTATTACTTATTTTAGTTAATCCATATATTGCAATGTTTGTTTTTAGTGTACTAGGTGGTGCGTATATTTTTGTTTATTGGGCAATTAAAGTAAAGATGGCATGGATTGGGGTGGAAACTACTCGGCTGATGTCAGATAGGATGAAGTACTATAGTGAGGCATTAGGCGGAGTAAAGGAGCTTAGCGTTTTAGGAAGAGAAAAGCTGTATATTGATAATTTCATAAAAGTATCTGAAGATATAGTTAAATATAAAGTTTATAGTACAGCAGTAATAAATTTGCCAAGATATTTAATAGAAGTTATTTCATTTGGTGGAATAATAGCGATTACTATTTATTTAGTTGCAATACAGGGAGATACTAAAACTGCACTGCCGATGATTGCACTTTATGGGTTGGCTACTTATCGGCTAATGCCTGCACTGCAAAGTATTTTTAAAAGTTTTACAACATTAAAGCATGATATTGCAGCTGTTGATTTATTTTATGATGACCTAAATGAGAGTGTGCATTCTTTATATAAACAACCTGGTTTTAAAGAGATAAGTAATACCTATTGTGAATTTAAAGATAATCTATTATTAAAGAATATTAATTATAAATATTCCGGTGCATCAAAGCAGGCGGTTAAGCAACTAACATTAAAAATTAAAGCCAAAACAAGCATTGGTATAGTTGGCACTAGTGGGTCAGGGAAATCAACTTTAGTCGATATTATGCTAGGTTTATTAAAACCACAGAAAGGTGAACTAATAATTGATGGGAAAAGGTTGACGCAGGTAGGTATGCGAGCATGGCAAAATAATATTGGTTATGTCCCTCAGGTAATTTTTCTTGCCGATTCAAGTATTAGTGAAAATATAGCTTTTGGTATTCCGGATGATGAAATAGACGAACAGTTAGTTCAAGCGGCAGCAAAAACAGCGGAATTACATGATTTTATTGTTAATGAGTTGAATGGAGGTTATGCTGCAATTGTAGGGGAAAGGGGGGTTAGGTTAAGTGGTGGTCAGCGCCAAAGAGTTGGGATAGCTCGAGCTTTATACCATAATCCTGACGTGTTGATATTAGATGAAGCAACAAGTGCTCTAGATTCTCCTACGGAACAATCTATTATAGATTCCGTTTATAAATTGGCACAGGATAAGACAATTATTATGATTGCACACCGGTTAAGCACCATTAAAGCATGTGATGAAATAGTTATTATGGAAAAAGGTAGGGTGGTTGACAGAGGGGGGTATGAAGAACTATCGAAAAGCAGTGAAAGTTTTAGACGGCTTTTATTGAAGCAAAATATAAAATAAAGAGGTTTTAGGAATGAAAATATTAATTGATAATGGCGGATATGAGTTCAAAAATAATGGTGATTCCGCCATGTTAGTAGTTACGTCTAATCATTTTTATCAGCAATACCCTAATGCTGAAATTCAAATAATGACAGTAGCGCCAAAGAGTCTAAAAAAATTTATTCCTTATGCTACACCAATTGCTATTGATGGACGAAAGCAATGGAGAAATGCATGGAATCTTGTTGGAGGCTTACGTAAACTATTCCCGCAAAGTCGACAGCAGTGGTTACAAAATAAAGAATCACTTTTAAAAATAAAATACCCAACTATTTGTTATAAATGGATGCGATATAGACTGGAAAAACGCGGTGTTAATGTTGCGCCAATGAGGAAGTTTTTAGAAACAGTGAATCAAGCAGATATAGTGGTTGCTTCTGGCGGGGGCTATATTACAGATTCCTTTAGTAGTCATGCGATTAGTTTGTTACAGACTTTAGCTTTAGCGCAAGAGCAAGGTAAACCAACTGCAATGTTTGGTCAAGGCCTAGGGCCTATACATTCTAAAAATCTTTTGTTTTGGTCAAACAAAGTCTTGCCTAAGTTAAATAGTATTTCATTAAGAGAGTCCTTGTATTCCAAACTTTGTGCTTTAACTGCCAATGTTCCTGAAAATAAAGTAACTGTCACAGGAGATGATGCGATTATTATGGCGTATGGAAATACACCGACTGTTATTGGGGATAAAATTGGAGTTAATTTAAGAGTGGCTTCATATTCTGGCTTAGGTGAACAGGAACTAGAATCAATTAAGGTAGTATTAGATGATATTTCTAGTTTAGTTAAAGCAGAATTCTGTGCTGTGCCTATTTCATTTCATGAGGGTGATTCTGATTTTAATTCGATACAAAAATTATTAGGAAGTGAGGTATTTAATGTTAATGAATTAAACACCCCTGAAAAAGTAATTAAACAAGCAGGTAAATGCCGTATTATCATTACAGGAAGTTATCATGCGGGTGTTTTTGGCCTGTCACAAGGGGTTAGTATTATAGCTGTTGCTGCTTCAGATTATTATCGGCATAAATTTAAAGGCTTGGCGAAACAATTTGGCGTGGGTTGTACCGTTGTTGACCGTGATGCATCGGATTTTGATGCTAAATTAAAGTCTGCAGTCATCGCAGCTTGGGAAGGTGCAGATGTGGTTCGCCCTCAGTTATTAAAGCAAGCTGAGGAGCAAATTAAATTGAGTGAGTCTGTTTACAAGCAATTTGTACAGCAGTGTAATCAATAAGGAGTATTATGACTGCCCCACAGATTTCAGTATTAATGCCCGTTTACAACGCGAAAAAATACATAAAAGCGGCAGTAGACAGCATATTAAATCAGACCTTTACTGATTTTGAATTCATTATTATTAATGATGGTTCAACAGATGGCACCTTAGCTATTTTAGAAAAATATGCTAAGAAAGATACACGTATCCGCTTAATTAGCCGTGAAAATAAAGGTTTAGTTGCCACTTTAAATGAAGGTATTGCACTAGCAAAAGCGCCATTAATTGCGCGTATGGATGCGGATGATATTGCTCTGCCTGAGCGATTTTCTGTACAAAAGGATTATTTGGATAAGCACTTATCTGTTGTATGCCTAGGATCGCGTGCACGTGTTATCGATGCGAAAGGGCGCTTTCTAATAACAACACGTACTAAACGCGGGCATGCGGAACTTGAAAAGGCCGCACTACAAGGCCGCACGCCAATAACTCACCCCACGGCAATGATGCGTGTGGAAGCAATAAAAAAGGCGGGTGGCTATAAGCAAAAAAATTACCCTGCTGAAGACCTTGCTTTATGGTTAGAATTGGCTGAATTAGGGCGTATAGATAATGTGAGTGATGTTTTATTGGAGTACCGTATTCATGATGATTCAATTAGCACACAAATACATAGTCATCAGCTTAAGAAAATTCGTGAAATCTGCGACGAAGCCTGTAAAAAACGGGGAGTAAATATTGAATTTCTTGCTACGGAAGGAAGAGTTGGAAATAGTATTAAGTCAAACTTTGACATTGCTTTAAAGTATGGATGGTGGGCGCATGCAAATAAGAAGTGGAATATAGCAGCAATATACGCATTAAAAGTAATTTTTCTCATGCCGTTTTGTGATGAAGGTTGGCGATTGTTATTCTGTTCTTTTTTTAGGAGAAAATAATGTCAGGATTAGTGTCTATTTTAATGCCGGTTTATAACACAGCTAGGTATTTAACTGTAGCAATTGATAGTATTTTGAATCAAACCTATCGTAATTTTGAGTTGATTATTATTAATGATGGCTCTAAGGATCATTCATTAGTAATTTTAGAGAATTTTGCAAAAAAAGATCCAAGAATAAAGCTTTTTAGTCGTGAAAATAGAGGGATATCTGTTACTCGAAATGAACTGCTTTTATTTGCACAAGGAAAATATATAGCTTGGATGGATTCTGATGATATAAGCTATCAATCACGTCTTGAAAAGCAAGTGAATTATCTTGAAAGTAATCAAGACTGTGTTGCCGTAGGGTGTATGACTGAGTTTATTGATGATCAGGGGTTGAAAATATGTATATGGAAAACGCCTTTAACTCATAGTGTAATAGATGCATCACACATTAGAGGAAAGGGTGGTGCGATTATTTTTCCTTCTTCTATGATGAGAGCGGCGCCGATTAAAGGGTTGTTTCTTTTTGATGAGAAATTAACAGGTGCAGAGGATTTAGATCTATTTTTACGTATGGCAGAAGTTGGTCGGATAGAAAATATAAGTGAGGTACTTTTTTTATATCGTCAGCATATCACTAGTATTTCCCACGCTGCTAAATTGAAAATTTTACATGATACACAAGAAGTTATTGATGAGGCAAGAAAACGAAGAGGCATGGAGGCATATATTTGTTTGGGAGAAAAGAAACACGCGAAGGTTTGTGATATTTATATTAAATGGGGCTGGTGGGCATTAAATGGAAAGAATATTGTGACTGCACGAAAATATTCAAAAAAACTATTATTAAGCAACCCGTTCAATTGGGAGGCGTGGAAGTTAATGGCCTGTTGTATTCGAGGGAGCTAAATGAAAATTACATTTGTTGTGCCTGCATTAAACTTAACGGGGGGTTTACGTGTAATATCTATTTATGCTGAACTGCTAAGCAGGAAGGGTCATACAGTTACTGTCGTATCACCTAATAAAAAAACGCCTACATTAAAAGATAGAGTCAAAACAGTTTTGAAGTGGAAGGGCTATCAGTTTAAAAGTTATTTTGACACTACTTTTTTTGAAAATGCAGACTATCGAGTTGTGCTCTCAAGGAATGAGTCTCAAATTTTTCAGGAAGATGTGCCGGATGCTGATATTGTAATAGCTACCTTTTGGAGTACAGCGGAATGGGTGGCAGAATTTTCACCAAAAAAAGGGAGAAAGGTTTACTTTATTCAGGGATATGAAGTACATCCGTGGATGCCTAAACGGAGAGTAGAAGCTACCTTTAAATTACCTTTTAAAAAGATCGTAGTCTCTAAATGGATTGCTGATATTTTATATAATAAATATAGTCTATCAGATGTAACTATTGTAGGGAATGGTGTGGATGATAAGCAGTTTTATTCTAGGCCACGTAGTAAAAATGCGTGTTTTACAGTAGGTGTTATGTATGCGAATGAATTGAGTCCAAAAGGCTGTAATACCTCAATTGCGGCTGTGTTAAAAGCAAGAGAGCTAATTCCTAATGTTAAATTAGTAGCATTTGCTAGGCGTTCACCTGTGGCATCTTTACCTTTACCGGAAAATTCTGAGTTTTATTTAAAGCCTGCGCAAGAAGATATCAGGGCTATTTATGGCCAATGTGATGCATGGTTATTTGGAAGTAGAAGTGAGGGTTTTGGGTTACCTATATTGGAAGCAATGGCTTGTGGTACACCTGTGATAGGAACACGCGCAGGGGCGGCACCTGAGCTATTGCAGCAAGGGGCTGGATTTTTAGTTGATGTTGATGATGTTGATGCAATGGCAGCTGCAATAGTCAAAATGGCTAAAATGGAGGCGAAAGAGTGGCTGACCTTTTCAGATAATGCCTTCGCTGTTGCAAAAGAGCACTCATGGGTTAAGAAGGTTGATGAGTTTGAGCAGGCAATTTTAAATTAGCTTATGGACCATAAAGAAAAGAATATTCAAATGCCATCATATCAGGTAGAGCGTAATTGGTTATACGCACCTTCAACATATTTAATTGACTCCTATTCGCCGATGGTTGAAGAAATCTATTTACCTGCTGTTGGGACGAAATCGAGTGAACTTACATTTAATTATATAGGGAGAGGAGATTCCTCCTTTAGTGAACTATCAATTTCCAGAAAAATTAAGGATTTGTTTAAGGAAAAAAAAATTTTACCGCTTAAAAGTGTCAGTATAGATCTTAGAAGTTACTCTCCACAAAATATTTCGCATGCTATTATGATTCACATGCCGCTTGCCTTATGGGCGTGTGAATATTTATCAGATATTGGATTATCTAAGCCCACTTTAATTTTCCCTGAATCATTACCTTCTTATGTGGTTGAAATATTTTTGACTGCTGGCTTTGAAGTGTATTTAACAAATAATAAAGTGGTTGGTCCAATCTGTTCTTTTGATATAGATATGATCATAGGTATAAGAGGGGCGATGCCTAAGGTACTTGAAAATGGCTTAAAAAATACCCCTTTTTCACAGGCGATTTTAGATAAAAGCCAGGGGCTTCCTAAAAAAATTTTCATTTCACGAAAAGATACACGGAAATTAGTTAATGAAGAGTCTGTTGAGGAGTTCTTGAGTGAGCGAGGTTTTCAAAAGGTCTATCTTGAGGAGTATGGAATTCTTGAACAAATAGCTTTGGTTACTTTGGCAGATAATATTGTTGCCGTACATGGTGCTGCACTAGGGGCACTTGCGTTGCGAGGAGTCATTGACAGTAAATTTAGAAAACAACTTAAGATTGTTGAAATATTTTCACCAGGGCATATGACCAATGTATATAGAATTATTGCACATCAAATTGATGCGAAATGGGTGGGGGTAAGGGGGATGTTGTGGCCAGGAATTTTAAAGCAAGCTTATACTCCTGCAGCAAGAGCTCATAAATTTGCATACACAGATTTTACTGTGTGTTTGTTGAGTTTAGAAAAGGCAATGGAAAGTATTGATTTTTGATGAAGCAATGATTACTTATGCACTAACTGCTTATACATGTAGGTGTATTAAAATGATATTTAGTTCAAGGGGAGTGTGTGAAAAAGTCAGATGGTAAAAAAATAAAATATATTTTTTGTATAAGTACAGGTAGGTCAGGTACTGAGTATTTGGCAAATTTGTTTCATTGTGCGAATAATTGTACCGTTTTTCATGAGCTTGAACCCGTTGGGAATGGTAAGGCTATGTACAATTATTTAAGAGGGAATGGCCATGAAATGGCTAAACTGACGGAACAAAAAATTACTATAATAAATGAAGAGACTGTTAGTGGTAATGTACATGTTGATACAAATCACTGCTTTATAAAAGGATTTGGTTGGTTTATTCCTTCTCTCATACCGCAGGATCAAATAGGAGTAGTAATTCTCACTAGGAATAAGGATAAAGTTGCGCAAAGCTTATTGAGAATTGGGTGTACTCCGTTATCTAAAGTAGGACATAAGTGGATGAGCACGCCGATGGTTAAAGCCCCCCTTTTAAATCCACCAGCTCGATATGGTTTATCCTCTAAATTAACGTATGGGTTATTTTTTGTTCTAAAGCAATTTTTTCGGGGTAAAAAGGCTTATACCTATTTAGGGCTAAAAAAGCCTAAAACTCCCAAGGCAATTATTGATTACGAACTTGACTGTTGTCGTTGGTATATTGAAGAGCTTGCGTTGCAAGCTAAAGCATATCAAAGTAAATATAAAGATATTTCTTTTTATGAGGCTGATTTGGAAGAATTAAATAACTTCTCTAAGGTTAGGGATATGTTCGAATTTTTTGGGCTTGATGAAAATGTATCATTAATTGATACTGTTGGGAAGGCAGCTAATTTAAAATTACAGGCACGAAAATTAGTTAATTCTTATTATGGGGATTGATATGACAAGAAGGGTAGGGTTCTTGTATTGTTTTTGACTTAAGGGAACCTCGAAAAACCTCATCCGAAAAATGATAAAATAAAGCACTTCTAACTCCCCTAATTGAGTCCCTCTAAAATGATAAAAACAAGTTTGTTTGCAGCTGAAGAACGCGAAACTAAGTTGGATAAATTAGGTGATATTCTCCAAAAATTAGAAGAGCACGTTAACTTCCAAGCGTT
>Ga0209707_1001416_pt1 | contig 13556 bp, 10 predicted proteins | sample EN4Hudsemesocosm_FD_184630 | JGI IMG/M metagenome (GOLD analysis project Ga0209707, IMG submission 184630) | Methane-oxidizing microbial communities from mesocosms in the Hudson Canyon - EN4B Hudson Canyon (SPAdes) (version 2) | ecosystem: Environmental > Aquatic > Marine > Cold seeps | place... | reverse complement strand
TGCAAGCCTCGTTTTTGAGCTCTGCGTTGCAGCCATTGAATTAAAGCAGCACCTTCTAGCGGCCAAACTTGAACAATAACACCTGCTTGATCAAGTGCCTGGCACCATTTTGATTTTAAGGTTGCAGACGTTATTTTAGGTGCGATGATAAGCAGCAAATTGTCTTCAGGCAATCGCTGACAATAATCAATTAATGCTTTCGAACCTTCCGTTCCTGGCTTACCAGAAGGCATTCTTAAATCTATCAGTTTTTTATCGGCAAAAAGCGACATTGAATCAGCTGATAACGCTAACTCCCCCCACTCAAACCCTGCTTCAACCGAAAATACTTCTCGAGTGGTATATCCTGATTTTTTTGCGGCTAAACGGATAGCATCTGCCACCTCACCTTGCTGCAACGGCTCATCCCCGGTTATAAAATAAACAGGGGCTAATTGCTTTAAAGCGGTATTGAATTGTTCAGGATTTAATCTCACAGCTCATTTTCAAGTTTATCTAATACGATCCGAGAACGATTGACAATTGATTGCACTGCCTTACGATACATTTCATCTCTAATCACTTGTTCTTCGTTATTTTTACCTAAAACCTCGTCCTGATTATTAAAATAATACTTATTAATTTCAATTCGCTGTAATTCAGACAATGGCTTCCCTTCTTTATCAAGCAAAGTGAAATCAAGCTTATAAATTAATTCATATTCATTTGCTCTTCCTGTTGAGCTTAATGACATCACTCGCCTGTCCATTTTTTCTTTTTTGATGCTTACGATAAGACCAGCGTCTCCGATAACGTCAACTAACTGTCCACCCGAAGCACGAAGTGTTTGCTTTACTTTTTTCTTTAACTGAGCAGACCCACCTTGCAAATAAATACTTTTTAACCCCTCTGGCAAATCAATTTTCCCTCGCAATTGATAACCACAGGCAGAAACACTCACAACAAGTATTAGTAGAAAAACATTTTTAAACTGAGTCATAGATATTATGATCTTTTATTACATTGAAAGGCTATACAGCAGAAATTTCAGTAATATTTTATATGCGAATTTTGTAGAAATGATCTTTTTATAAACCATAACTACAAAAATCTCTTTCCTTATTACTTTTTAAACAACAATATTAACTAAGCGCTTAGGAACCACAATCACTTTTCTAATATCTTTACCATCAATAAAGCGTGTTACATTTTCATCGGCAAAAGCAAGTTTTTCAATCTCATCCTTGCTAGCCGTAGCAGACACCATAATATTGCCACGCAATTTACCATTGACTTGAACCATCATTTTCATCGAATCCTGCTCTAAAGCAGATTCATCCAACTTAGGCCAAGGCTCAACGACAACATCATTATCATGCCCCAAATCTAACCATAACTGCTTACAAATATGAGGAGTAATCGGTGCAAGCATCAACAAAATAGCTTCCAGCACTTCTTGACGAATAGCGATGCCATTATCCGAATCATCACTAATTTTTGATAAGGTATTCACTAATTCCATATTAGCGGCAATCACCGTATTAAAAGTATAACGTCGACCATAATCATCAGTCGCCTTTTTAATGGCTAAGTGTAATTGACGACGTAGTGTTTTTTGCTCTTCTGTTAAAGAAGCTTTATCCAGAGCTGGAATACTTTTCGCTGAATCAACATGCAGAAACACCTGACGCCACAAACGTTTTAAGAAACGAAAAGAACCTTCAACACCACTATCAGACCATTCTAATGATTGCTCAGGAGGGGCTGCAAACATAACAAACATACGCACAGTATCTGCGCCATATTGTGCAATCAAACCTTGTGGATCAACTGTATTACCTTTTGACTTAGACATTTTGGCACCATCTTTTAGCACCATACCTTGAGTCAATAATTTCTTAAAAGGTTCATCAGTTTTGATTAAACCTTCATCACGCAATAGTTTGGTATAAAAACGGGCATACAATAAATGTAAAATCGCATGCTCAATCCCACCAATATAATGATCGACTGGCAACCAGTAATTAGCACTATCAGCCAACATACTGGTATCACTTTTCCCAGCATAACGAGCAAAATACCAAGATGATTCCATAAAGGTATCAAAAGTATCTGTTTCTCTTTTTGCCGCTTTGCCACATTTTGGACAATCAACATGAGGAAAAGTAGGATGAGCAGCTAAAGGTGATTGAGACCCATCTAAAACTACATCTTCTTTAGGTAACTCAACAGGTAAATCTGCTTCAGGAACCGGGACAGTGCCACAATCATCACAATAAATAACGGGAACTGGTGCTCCCCAATAGCGCTGCCTAGAAACTCCCCAGTCACGCAAACGAAAGTTAGTTTTCTTTTCGCCTTTTTTATCCGCTTCTAATTTTGTAGCTATAGCATTAAAAGCATCAGCGGAAGTTAAGCCATCAAACTCTGCAGAGTTTTTGAGTATGCCTTTTACTGTAAAAGCTTGTTCAGAGGTATCATCGTCTTCATCTTTTGCAGAGAAAATAACCTGCTTAATAGCAATGCCATATTTATTAGCAAATTCATAATCACGCTGATCATGTGCAGGTACTGACATAACAGCACCAGTGCCATAACCCATCAATACAAAGTTAGCAATCCAAACTGGGACTTCCTCACCCGTAATTGGATGAATAGCTGTTACCCCAGAATTAACTCCACGCTTTTCCATGGTTTCCATGGCCGCTTCTGAAGTTTCCATCACTTTACATTCTTCAAGAAAAGCTGTGATTTCAGCATTTCCTTCAGCTGCTGCAATAGCAATAGGATGTTCAGCAGCGACAGCTAAATAAGTCACTCCCATTAAGGTATCTGGACGTGTGGTGTATATTCTAACGGCATCCGTATTCGCAATGGAAAAATCCATTTCCACACCTTCAGAACGACCTATCCAGTTTGCCTGCATGGTTTTAACTTTTTCAGGCCAGCCATCCAACTTATCTAAATCTTGTAATAGCTCATCAGCATAAGCAGTAATTCGGACAAACCACTGAGAAATTTCTTTTTTCTCTACTTTAGTATCACAACGCCAGCAACAACCATCAATCACCTGCTCATTTGCTAAAACGGTTTTATCGTTAGAGCACCAATTAACTGGTGAGGTCTTTTTATAAACTAAATCTTTTTCTAACAGTTTTAAGAAGAACCATTGCTCCCATTTATAATAACTAGGATCGCACGTTGCTAATTCTCTATTCCAATCATAACCAAAGCCTAACTGCTTTAGTTGATCACGCATGTAATCAATATTGCTATAAGTCCAGTCAGCAGGATGAACATTATTTTGCATCGCAGCATTTTCTGCAGGTAAGCCAAATGCATCCCAACCCATAGGCTGCATTACATTTTTACCTTGCATGCGCTGATAACGACTAATTACATCGCCTATCGTATAGTTACGTACATGCCCCATGTGTAATTTCCCACTAGGGTATGGAAACATTGATAAACAATAATACTTTTCTTTATCAGTATCTTCAGTCGTATTGAACACACCAGACTTCTCCCAATTTTCTTGAGCTGCCTGTTCAATATCTAGCGGTGTGTAATTTTCTTCCATCCTACTCGTCTTTTAACGTACAAAAGCGTTAGAATACAGTACAGACGCTTAAATCTAAAGTGTATTTTAAGGAGAAACCTATGAGTGATAATAAATTTGTCGAAGCGTACGACCATCTAATGGAAAATTTGTATGAAATTATGGATGATACGCTTCACTCTGTTGCTGATGCGATGGATATTGCCAAAGAAAAAGTAAGTGAATTAGGCGGTTTAACACAAGAGGAAGTTAATGAAGTTGCTGACTTCTTAATGCGTGACATTGAACATGCTGCAACTACCTCCCCCGCTGTTAGTGATAAAGACACCCTAAACGAATGGTTTAAATTTGATATAGAATTACTGGAAAATTTTGCCTTAGATGCTTTTTCAAGCCTAGCTGATAAAACACGTATTGAATTAGCTAAAATTGAAAATCAAGCAAGTAAATATCACGCCTATAAACAAGGTGATATTACAGGACCAGGAACCTTTACTTGTGACCAATGTGGCAAGCAAATATCCTTTAAATCAACTAGTGAAATACCAGAATGTCCAGAATGTCATGCAAAAACTTTCACACGCAGTTGATATTACTGCTTCAAAGCTTATAATGCAGTTTTATCTATATGATTTAACGAGGGAATAATATGCGCAGGGTCATCTTCAACCAAAAAGGTGGTGTGGGAAAATCAACCATCACTTGTAACCTAGCTGCTATTAGTGCAGTAGAAGGAAAAAAAACACTGGTGATAGACCTTGATATACAAGGAAATTCGACACAATACCTTCTAGGTCATAAAATCACTGACCCAGATAAAACCATTGCTCATTTTTTTAAAGACTGCTTAGGCATTAGTCTTTTTGGTGGTGGTAAAGAAGGCATTGCCAGCGCAATTCATGAAACGCCTTTCCCTAATTTATTTGTATTACCTAGCCACCCAGAGCTTGAAGCCCTACAAAGCCGTTTAGATTCTAGATATAAAATTTTTAAACTTAAAGAAGAGCTAGAAAAACTAGAAGGCTTTGATGCTGTTTATATTGATACTCCGCCTATTCTTAATTTTTACAGTCAATCAGCTTTAATTGCAGCAGAAAGATGCTTAATTCCATTTGATTGCGATACCTTTGCCAGAGATTCTTTATATACATTGATGAAATCTATTGCTGAAGTAAAAGCGGATCACAATGAGAATCTTGAAATCGAAGGCATTGTCGTTAACCAATATCAAAAACAGGCTAACTTACCTAAACAACTAGTTGAAGAATTAATAGCGGAAGGACTACCTGTCCTAGAAAATAAAATTTCACCTTCCGTCAAGGTAAGAGAATCTCATTCAGCATCACAACCTTTAGTGCATCACGCGCCAACTCATAAATTAACGGACGAGTACCGTGCTTTGTATGTAGAAATCAATTAAATCTTATTTAGTAGTGTGGGCAGAAAATATGCCCACAGTAACTTAAGAATCAACATACTTTCAGAGGGACTGGCCATAAAATAGATATTTATTTTTACCTGACCTTTTTGCTTCATACATCGCTTGATCCGCATTTTGTAACAAACTGCCAACGTTGTCTCCATCATCAGGATAAATGGAGATACCAACACTCCCTCCAATATTAACGTCCCCAGTAATAAGCTCAAAAGGGGAAGAAATTAATGAAATAATTTCTGAGCTTATTTTCTCCACCCCTTCTTTTTTACAATCATCTGCTAAAAAAATAATGAACTCATCCCCTCCCATTCGGGCCACTACATCAGACTCTCGAACACATTTTTTTAGACGCTTTGCTACAGACACAAGTAATTCATCACCAACATTATGACCAAATAAATCATTGATATTTTTAAATCCATCTAAATCTAAAAATAAAATGGCATGCTTATGATTGGCTCTTTTTGCAGTCAACAACGCCGCATTACATAGTTTTTCAAAAAACCGTCGATTAGGAAGCTCTGTTAATTCATCATGTAAAGCTAGATATTCAAACTCCCGCTCTATTTTCTGTCGTTTTAATATCTCTTTTTTTAATTTTTCTTCTACTTTTGCTCGAGCATGAACTTCCCTATTTAGCTCTAGGGCACTAAAACGAATACTATCGTACATAAGCAAAGACGTTTGCAAAATGATACTCATAACGCCCGACATCTGTCTATCTGCTTGTTCTTGTGCATTTTTTAAAGACATACCTGCATTAATAGAACCAATCGTTAACGCCATTCGCATATCATTGTCTAATATGTGATGAGTAAGCCAATGAGTAAGCAGACTAAGAATCTTTTCTATGGCTTCATTTGATGGTTTAGATGAATAAGAAGACTTTAGGTCTACCACTGAATTAACAAAGTTTTTATGCGCCTTAATATGAGCCTTAAGCCCTGTATCCATTGGAAAGTACGTACTCCAAATTTCTTCTTCAGTACTAAAATGGTATTCCGTATAAGCAGCTAACTCTTCTAATGTCTCATTAAACATTTCAGGAGTCGCTTCACTTATAACTCGACAGGCTATTTTATTCACAAGACTGACGAGCTTCTTATGTTGCTCGTCTATTTTATCGATTCCTGTCTCTAAACTTTTATTCCAAGGGAATATATCTACCTGCTTAACTTTAGTCATATATTAACTACAAACTTACTTAATATTAAAAAAACAAAACGCCCATATAAGTCAAAGGGGGTTACCTTATTTGAAAAAAACACTCAACCTTCAAAACTTACGCCAAAGTAGGCGGAAGATCTGGCAGCGCTAGGACTAGACGCCTCATCACCAACCACCCCTAAGAACCTTCTGGATCCTGAAATTTCCGCATAAAGATACGTTCTTAGGGTGGATGGTCGCTGTCATGAAATACATATCCAGTGCCAGGGGCGCATATAAAATTATCACGCGCCGAATCATAAATTAACAAATGAGTAACCGTGCTTTGTATGTAGAAACCGATTAAATCTTAATACTGTAGGATGAGCATAAAAAATTGCCCACCCTACCAAGTTATTTATCATACCCTTTAGTTTTATCTTGACCAAGCTCATAGAGTCAGTTGCCACGCGCCTCATTTAAATAACAGTAAAATATCGAACAAAAGCAATCTTTTACTATTTGTACCAAGCCATACTTAACCGGCTTGTTATTTTGTTTTCATACTCTGAAGCAGTCCCATTTTATATAGCAAATTGATATCGAGATGATACTCTTCAGGCCTCACCATTCGTTTAATACCATAATTATTACCATTACTATCAAGATTCATTTTTGCCAAATCAACTAAGCGAGGGTTCACTCGTTTCTTGTTAGCATCAAGCAGCATAGTCACTTTAGGTTTTAGTCTTTTAGTGGAATGAACTTCAACAATAACGGCAACTTCTCCATTGGTCATTTCAACAATATTTCCGGGTGGATATATCCCTAAACACTCAATAAACTTTATAACTAGCCCTTCATCAAGCTGACTTCCACTTGCTTTAGTTAAAACATTAATAGCTTCTAAATGGGTTCTGCCTTTTTTATAGACTCTATCACTACTAATAGCATCATACATATCAACAATTGTAATCATACGAGTATAAGGATGAATTCTGTCTCCTTTTAACCCTCTGGGATAGCCTGTTCCATCCATTCGTTCATGATGCCCATAAGCAGCATCAATTGCACAACCTGGCATTTCATTGTCAGACATTAATAGCTTCCATCCCAAAGTTGGATGAGACTGCATGATTTTAAGCTCTTCAGGTTCAAATCGACCTGGTTTATTGAGAATCTCTGAAGGGACTTTCATTTTCCCCATATCATGCATCAAACCACATAACCCTATATCTTCTAGTTCCTCTGCAGATAAACCTATATGCCGACCTAGCGATATAGCAAAGATACAAACATTCATACTATGCTGCGAGGTATATTCATCAGCATTCTTTAATTGTGTTAGCCACATTAAAGCATCAGGTGATTTAACAATACTTTGCACACAATCAGATACAACTTTTTTAGCCATCTGTACATTAATAGATCGCCCAAAAGCTACATCTTCCATAAAACCTTTAACCAAGCTACTGGTTTCAGAATAAACAGATTCAGCTTGATGAATTTCATCTGTAAAACTAGACTTTTTCTTAGGTATTTCTCTTTTTTCTAACCAACCTTTTGAATAAGCAGTATTACTAACTTTTATAGTTTGGTTTATATTTTTATTAGTTTTCGTGACATCAATAAACACATGTTCACATTGTCTTTTAACTTCATCTATATCTGCTTCAGATTTCAGCTCAAAACCTTGAAATAAAAAGCTTGTTTCGGCCCAAGGCCTATCAAGTTCTGACACATACATGCCAACTTGAAGGTCTTTAACATCAACTTTCGTTATCTCTAACGATGTTGTTAAAAAAATATTTTCATTATCCTTCATGACTTAACTTTATTGATTAAAGAAAAACGTAGAACAACTAAAACGAACAATAAAATAATTACAATAATATCATCCCCGACTCTAGCATAAGGCGTCATGCCACCCATAGGTACAACAAGCCCTCTTAATACGGTGGAATCAAACATAGCCGCTTTAGCAACAATACTACCATTAGGCTCCACAATACCCGTTACTCCAGTATTAGTTACCCTCAGTAAATATCGCCCTGTTTCTAATGCTCGCATTTGAGCGATCTGCATATGCTGGTGAGGTTCAAGAGAGTCACCAAACCAGGCATCATTTGTTACATTAACCAAAAAAGCCGCTTCAGGCATACCTCTTATCGCCTCTTCCCCAAAAGCATCTTCATAACAAATTGATGTTGAAAAAGGGTACCCTCCCGCCCTTAATAAAGCCTGATCATCTCCTCCTGGAGTAAAATCACCCAAGCGAATATTTAATAAATCTAAAACCCAACCTGATAATGGCTGTAAGGGCAAATATTCACCAAAGGGTAATAAATGGTTTTTATTATACCGAGCCTCATTTTCTCCCAATGTTAAAACAGTATTAAAATATTCAGCTTTTTCACCTCTAGCAGGCAAACTCACGATTAAGTCAGAATCATTCAATTTAGCTTTTGCTGAAAGTGGGTCTAAATAAAAATTTTTGACTTGTGATAAATAAGCAGGGATTGCTGTTTCTGGCCAAATAATAATATCAGCATCCCAATTCTGCTCAGTCATTTTCTGGTAATTAACTAAGGTCTTAACTCTATTTTTAGCTAACCACTTTTGATCTTGAGCTACGTTTCCTTGTATTAGAGCAACTTTAATAGGGTCGCCAATAATATCAGTCCATTGAATCGTAGCTAGATATTCACCTGCTCCCCATATCAACATAAGTACACTGACAACATACTTAAGTTTGATAGCTTTATTTATCCCTGCAACAATCAAAGTTGCTGTTATTGCAAGCAAAAAACCTACGCCATAAACACCAATAATAGGGACAAAACCACGTAAAGGTGTCTCCAATTGGGTATAGGCTATTTGTAACCATGGAAAGCCATTAAGAAACCAATACCCACGGTAGTATTCGATAAAAACCCAAACGAAGGGAATACCCCACAAAACTACTTTGTTATTTTTTTTAGAGCTTAGTTTTATTGAAAGGTAAGCCGTTAACGCAGGAAATAAGGACCAAAAACAAACAATGGCAACAGTAACAAGTATGGCTCCTATAAAAGGCGCTCCACCATAATCATAGATACTAATATAAACCCATGAGATTCCACTACCGAATAACCCAAGGCCATATAAGTAAGCTCTTAAAGCTGCACGCCTAGGAGAGCAATTTAACCAAGAAGAAACAACAAAAACTAATGACGCAACAGCCAAGTAAGAATAATTAAATGGAGAAAATGCTAAGGTTAATAGCAGGCCTGCAACAGGGGAAAAGATTTCCCAACGCCACTTTATAAAAAAGCTCATAAAAAACGGGTAGGTAACAATAAGTTATTGACTATTATAATCCTCTGAGACCTATTAAATACTGAAAAAGTTTCATTTCTTAAGCCCTCTTTCCATAGAAGACAAGAATAAGCTGTATATTAATTAACGATCAGATATAAAACCAGGTACACCTTTTATAGGTTCTCTCACCATTTGAACATACTGAATCCCCATTAAAGTAGATCCATCATCTTCATTTTCAACCCAAACAACTTTTACCTCGCCCTCTAAATTAAGCTGTGGAAAATCAAAAGTTGTTACTACTCCAACCTCAACCTCCAACCTTTCTTTCAAAAAAATCATTAATCCATCAATAGAAACATTTTGGGTTAAAAAACCATAAGGCTTACCTTCAAAGATAATTTCACCCGATGAAGAAATAGCCTTTCTATAGGCTTTACGCTGATACAGTAAATTATTAACATCATAAGATAAATTTCTAAATTCCAAACCCATGTATATATGGTTACCAATTTTTTCAGCCCTTACTACATCTACCTCTCCTGCTAATCGCATTTCAGGTAAATACAAATCAATAGTAACGGAGGATTCTATTGCATGGAAAATCTCATCAACATCAGAAATATAAGCATTAGTATCTAACTCTGCTAACAAACCAGTAATTGATAAGTTTTTAACAGAAATATTCAACTCATGATCAGCCAAATATATAAGACCATGTGAACTAAGACATTTACGATAAGACCTTTTTTCTATAGCCATAATATTTTTCTTCAAAACCTAATTGATATGGTAAAAGTATAGCCACTAATTTAAGTTATTCCAGATATTAACCCTTTATTTCTAATGAAAATTATTTTTTCCTGTTTTTTTATACTATTTCTTCTTCCCTCTTGCACATCAACACCCAAAAACACTCACAATATCTGTAACATTTTCCATGAAAAAGATGATTGGTATGATGAGGTAAAAGCATCCTATAAGAAATGGGGGCTTCCTATTCATATCAATATGGCCATTATGCACCAAGAGTCTCGCTTTGTTGCTGATGCCCAACCACCTCGCCCTAAATTATTAGGTTTCATTCCCTGGTTTAGATCCAGTAGTGCCTATGGGTATGCCCAAGCACAAGATGGCACATGGGATGATTATTTAGAAAGTGCCGGTGACTGGGGAGCAGATAGAGATGATTTTGCCGATGCGACCGATTTTATTGGTTGGTATTGCTCAATCAGCCATCAAAGACTCGGTATATCAAAATGGGATACAAAAAACCTCTACCTTGCTTATCATGAAGGCCATGGTGGCTATAAAAGAAAAACATACCTAAAAAAACGCTGGTTGATCAATACTGCAAATAAAGTAACCAAAAAATCTCAGCAATATAATTCACAATTATCGACATGCAAAGATGAATTAGAAAGCACATCTTGGTTTTTTTGGTAAACTATAGCGCTTAAGCTAATAACAACGGAAATATTCAATGAAAAACCCAGTTATTGTCATTTTATCCGCTCTAATAATAGGAATAACTATGTTCTCTATGGCAAATGCCACTTCTCCAGAAGAAAATAAAGTAGCAGGCGAAGCCTTTCTTGCTGAAAATACTAAAAAAGAAAATATTGTAACCACAGCAAGTGGCTTACAGTACGAAATTTTAGCTGAAGGTGAAGGCCCTTCTCCATCAGCAACAACTAGTGTTACTGTACATTACAAAGGTACAACACTTGATGGTAAAGAATTTGATAGTTCTTATAGCCGCAACGCACCAGCAACATTCCCTCTAAATCGTGTAATTGCTGGTTGGACTGAAGGTCTACAGTTAATGAATGCTGGCGCTAAATACCGATTCTTTATCCCTTCTGAACTTGCTTACGGTCAACGTGGTGCTGGTGCAGATATCGGTCCAAATGCTGCACTTATTTTTGAAGTGGAACTACTAAAGTTCTAAGTGTATACTTCTAAAATTCAAGATTTTTTCTAGTCCCTTAAAAAACATTTTATTGCGTGATATTAGAGTGACTCAATTCTAATATCTTTAACTAGAAACACAATAAAGCCTTGCTCTAGCAAGGCTTTTTTATTTAAGGCTTATGACAAAATATCAACTTTTTGCAACAACTCCTAAAGCAATGGAAGACATCCTTGCTGATGAATTAAAACAACTTGGCGCTGAAAATGTGCATCCTAAATTAGCAGGAGTTAGCTTTCAAGGTGATATTGAAATGGCCTATAAGGCCTGCCTATGGTCAAGAACTGCAAATCGCATTTTATTACCTTTAAAATCTTTTGAAGTCCATTCTAAAGAAGACCTTTATGATGCTGTCAAAAAAATAAACTGGTTTGAACACTTTAAACCAGATGATACCTTTGCAGTGTCATTTAGTGCCAAAAATTCAGAAGTGATTAACAATACCCACTTTGGCGCCTTAGTGGTCAAGGATGCTATCGTTGACCAAATGCGTGCTAAATTTGAAAAACGCCCGAATATTCAGCTTAATCGCCCTACTATTAAAATCAATGTTTATTTAAACAATGAAAATGCTGAATTAAGCTTAGATTTATCAGGTGAAAGCTTACATAAACGAGGCTACAGAGAAGCCAATGTAGCGGCTCCCATTAAAGAAAACCTTGCTGCAGCCATGTTATTACGTAGCGGCTGGCCAGAAATTGCTAAACAAGGTGGCTCACTTATCGATCCCATGTGTGGTTCAGGGACTTTATTATTAGAAGCGGGTTTGATTGCTGCTGATTATGCACCAGGCTTGTTAAGAGATTATTTCGGCTTTCTAGGCTGGAAAAAACACGATGAAGACTGTTGGCAAAAACTACTAGCTGATGCAGAACAACGTAAAATAATAGGTATAGAAAACATGCCTATTATTGCTGGTTTTGACAAAAGTCGTCGTACTGCAGCAACTGCTATTCAACATGTTGAAAATGCAGGATTCAACAACAAAATACATGTTGAAAAAAGAGACATTAGTGATGCAACCCCCGCCACCAGTTGGAAACCAGGGCTACTTATTTGTAACCCACCTTATGGCGAGCGTTTAGGTGATGATGAAGAAATTTCTCAACTTTATTTACTATTTGGTGAAGTATTAAAAGCTAATTTTCAAGGCTGGAAAGCTACGATGATTATCAGCAATCCAGAAATGGGCTTTCGCTTAGGGATTCGCTCACAAAAACCCATCACTCTTTTTAATGGCCCTTTGGAATGTAAATTATTACGTTTAAATATTGAAGAGAAATCTTTCTTTGTTCCTAAAGCTAAAAGCCAACAAGAACGTATAGAGCGTGTGACTAAAGCATTAGATTCTGAGGTAGAAAGTGAGCATTCAGCAGAAATGTTTGCTAATCGACTAAAAAAGAATATCAAGAAAATGTCTCGCTGGGCAAAACAAAACAACATCAGCAGCTACCGTTTATATGATGCCGATTTACCTGAGTATTCTGTGGCAATTGATATTTATCAAAGCGACAAACTATGGGTAAATGTACAAGAATACGAAGCCCCAAAAACAATTGCAGCCCACAAAGCTAATGAGCGCCTAGCGGGTATATTGGCTGAAATACCACGCGTTCTTAAGATTGATAAATCACAGGTATTGTTAAAAATTCGTCGCAAACAGAAAAATACTGAACAATATGAAAAACAGGATAACAAAGCAAATTTTCATATTATTGAAGAAAATAACTGTAAATTCCTAACTAATTTTGAAGATTATTTAGATACAGGTATTTTTCTTGATCACCGCCCTATTCGCGCCACCATTCAACAACAAGCTAAAGATAAAAACTTCTTAAACTTATTTGCTTATACAGCAACAGCTTCTGTACATGCTGCTGTGGGCGGTGCATTATCAACCACTAGTATTAACGCATCAAATACTTACTTAGAGTGGGCAGAAAAAAACTTTGCCTTAAATAATCTATCAGGCAATAACCGACATATTCGCGCAGATTCCTCTGCCTGGCTAGAAGAACAGCGTAAACAAGATACCCCCACCCAATATGATTTGATTTTTCTAGATCCACCGACTTTTTCAAATTCAAAACGGATGGAGACTTCATTTGATGTACAACAAGATCATGTTGGGCTGATTAATGACGCTTTAGCATTATTGGCTG
>Ga0209707_1001414_pt1 | contig 13573 bp, 10 predicted proteins | sample EN4Hudsemesocosm_FD_184630 | JGI IMG/M metagenome (GOLD analysis project Ga0209707, IMG submission 184630) | Methane-oxidizing microbial communities from mesocosms in the Hudson Canyon - EN4B Hudson Canyon (SPAdes) (version 2) | ecosystem: Environmental > Aquatic > Marine > Cold seeps | place... | reverse complement strand
CTTATCTGTCGACTGGTACATAGGTTGAGCATGTGCCTCAGCAATGACTGCATCAGCACTCAACTTTGGCTTAACAGGCAAATGCTTCTGTGAGGCCGTCTTCATCTTACCCATTCTAGCTTTTGAAGCACCTTTGACCGCATTGGCAATCATGGCTTTAGATTCTTGCAAAAAGCTTTTTAGATTAACCGTTGGTTTGGTAATAATATCAACAGCACCGGCACTCATCGCCTGCATGGTCACTTCAGCACCTTTTGCCGTTAATGTTGAACAGATCACAACCGGTGTGGGATGCTCATGCATTAACTTTTTAAGAAAGGTCACCCCATCCATTCTTGGCATCTCGATATCTAACACAATCACATCAGGCCAATCACTTTCCATCTTTTTTTGAGCAAAAATAGGATCCGGTGCTGAACCGATCACCTTAATGCCTACAACGCTGTCTAATAATCCGGTTAAGACTTGTCTTACAACTGCCGAATCATCAACTAAAAAAACTCTTATATCCGCCATTTTCTTTCCCTATTTAATCAGATAAATTAAAACCGTATAAATGATTAGGGAGCTGGAAATAAATAATCGTCCGATATGGCGCAGAATTTTTGTTTGTCTTCAGTTGAGTAGCAATAGGCGCATAGCAAGCTACGTAACGTTGCTACTCAACTGAAGGCGGACAAAAAGACCTGCAAGATTGGATGATTATTTGTTTCCATCTCCCTTAACACTTACCAAAAATCAGCCCGACTCTTTGCGTGTTCATGCTCATCTACACTTTGTTTCCAAAACTGTCGTTCTTCTTTTTCTAATTGTTTTTCTTGATTAGTTTCTATCCTTTTTATATAGACAGAAAAGTCATCACCAACAAAATGGACATTACGCCCATAGTCTCCTCCTAAACAGGCACCCACAATTGGAATGCTTTCCTGCTTTAAAAAAGACTTAATAAATTCGATATTAACATCACCAACCGTTTGACTATTAGCGCGGTCCTCCCTTAAATGTAGAACATTACCCCCACCAAAACATTTAGCCTTTAAATTAAGCTTATTCGCGCCTTTCTTCATCATCTCATTGATCAACAATTCCATGGCATACATACCATATCGTGCTTCTTCCGTTTCTATTAACGGCATATTGTGGGCATGATGCCTATACGCTAATAAAAAATGGTTCATACCTATTATTTTATTGACAGGATCATATAGGCACGCGGCAACACAAGACCCCAACAAGGTTGAAATAACTTCCTGTTTCTTGCTCACATAAAACTCACCAGGATCTATCACCACCCGATGTGTGTGCTTAAATGGAAAGCGTCTCACCTTTTTATAAAAATGGAGGGTTTGACCATCTCTAAATGATCGGTTACTCGATGTAAACTTTCCGAATGACTAATAAAAAAGTGCCCCCCCGGTTTTAATGCCTTAGCTATTCTTTCGACAACATGTTTCTTAGTTGCCTGATCAAAATAAATTAAAACATTCCGCAGAAAAATTACATCAAAAGTCCCTACTGTATTTGGCAAGGGCTTCATTAGATTAACCTGCTCAAACTTAGCTCGTGACCTGAGTTTTTCATCCACTCTAAAAAAACCAGCCTGTGATCGCACTCCTTTTAGACAATATTTATTTAACAAAGCAGGATCCATATGTTCCAGTCTATCCATCAGATAAACCGCATTACTTGCCGAATTTAAAACCTTAGTACTTAAATCAGAACCAAATACTTCCCAGTTTCGCATTCCTAGCGCTTCTGCCATTACCATTGCCAACGTATAAGCCTCTTCCCCTGTTGAACTTGCTGCACTCCAGACTCTAAACCGGTCACCTCGCCAAGGTTTTAAAATAGTGTCACGGAAATACTCAAAATGTTTAGGCTCTCTAAAAAAATAAGTTTCGTTGGTCGTTAAAATATTAACCATCATTTGAAACTCATCAGGATAATTGGCACTTGTTGCCAGCTGATAATACTGTCCATAATCAGTTAAACCAAAATAAGTCAGTCGTTTAGCTAAGCGACTAGAGACCATCACCTTTTTTTCGGGTGCTAAAGCAATACCAGCATGGTCATAAATTAAATTTCTGAACAGTTCAAATTCTTGCGTTTTGATAGGAGAAATGCTAATGATTTAGCCCCTTAAATTATAAAAAAACAAACAATATAAGTATTTACTTTAATTCATTTGAGCGTATTGTCAACTAACGATTTAACCTAGGTAATTACTGGGTTGTATTCGTTTTTATATAAGCATATTATTAGCTATAAATTTAACAAAGTGACCATAAATTATGCCCCAAACAAAAAACACACACCCCCTGAGTTCGGGAGCTTTTTATGCACTCCCCCCGCTACTCGGGCTTTTTAGTGGTTTGGTTACATGCTGGCAAGCAAACTTTAATATTATCAGTATAGTTGCCACAGCTTCATTTACTCTTCTTGGCTTTTTAATTGGTTATATTTTATTTAACCAATGTGTGAACAACATCACAAAAATTAATAAAGTTTGGGAAAATGATGAAAACACCAAACTTGACGATGTTAATGCCTATGCAACAGAGTTAGAACGCTTATTCGTAGAAGTAACTCCCATTCTCATTCGTCAAGTCACTACATCCCGCCAACATACAGAACAAGAAATAACCACCTTAACCGGACGGTTTGCTGCCATGGTTAATCAATTGGAACAGCTATTGTCAGGTACAGGAAATAATGACCAAACTACCAATATTGATGAACTATTTGATGGCAGTAGAAACTCGTTAACCAGTGTACTAAACGCTCTTAACCAAATTCAAGAGGTCGAGCATGAAGTGATTAGTGAAGTGCGTAAGCTGTCAACTCATACGGATGATCTTGATACGATGGCACTAGAAGTCCGAAAAGTGGCTGAACAAATTAATTTACTCGCACTTAATGCCGCCATTGAAGCAGCAAGAGCCGGTGAAAATGGTCGTGGATTTGCAGTGGTTGCGGATGAAGTGAGAAAACTGGCTGGTTTTTCATCAAAAACAGGAGAACGCATTAGCTCAACCGTTAATGAAATTACCTCAGCAATGACTTCAACTTTAAAAATGTCTGAACAATCATCTGATAGCGATGACAAAACTATTAGAGAAGCTGAACAATCTATAAATACTGTCCTTAACGACTTAAAATCAACACTCAATGTATTTAAAGATGATGCCGATTTGCTCAGAACTAATAGTAGCCAAATACGTGATGAAATCTTTTCAGTACTCACTGCATTTCAGTTTCAAGACAGAGTCAGTCAAATGCTGGAACATGTTGAAGACAACCTGAATAGCTTGCAAACAACCGTAGACACTACACGGCAAAGAGGTAATGAAAGACATGCTGACATGATTAATGTATCGCAAACATTGTCGACGATGGAACTCAGTTATACAATGCCCGAAGAACTTGTTAACCATTCAAGTAACACATCGGATGGACAAGGCGTACAGGCAGCAGAAACTGATGACGACCTTACATTTTTTTAAAGATATTACGACAGGACAAAGAACATGGCAAAAACCATAATGATTGTTGACGACTCAGCCTCTATAAGACAAGTAGTCGGTATAGCGCTGAAAAGTGCAGGCTATGACGTGCTTGAGGCATGTGACGGCAAAGATGCGCTTAGCAAATTAACAGGACAAAAAATCCATTTAATTATAACGGATGTAAATATGCCCAACATGGATGGCATTACCTTTGTTACAGAAGCAAAAAAATTACCTCAATATAAATTCACACCCATGATGATGCTAACCACGGAGGCTGCTGCAGATAAAAAACAAGCAGGAAAAGCAGCCGGAGCGAAAGCATGGTTGACCAAACCTTTTCAGCCACCTACCTTAATGGCTGCCGTCTCTAAGCTTGTTCTACCCTAACACCAGTTGAAGAGAAGGATTTCCAGGAGAAACTATGAGTATCCAGGCAAAACAAAATAATGGTATTACCCATCTGACATTTAAAGATGAAATGACCATTTACACAGCACTTGAACAAAAAAACGCATTATCCCAACACCTCAATGCTGACCATGAAATACAAGTCGATCTATCAGAGGTTTCTGAAATAGACAGTGCAGGATTACAAGTATTGTTATTTCTTAAGCAGGAAGCAAGCAGTAAAAACATCATTTTATCTTTGACCCATCATAGTCAAGCAGTTGTTGAAGTATTGGAATTACTCAACCTTACCGCACACTTTGGTGACCCCGTTATTATCTCTGCTGACTGGAAAACCTCATGAGCGAATTAGACGCCGCGCTGGAAACCTTTGCGCAAGAAGCCCAAGAATTACTAACCGAAATGGAGGATTCTCTTCTTATTCTAGAAGATACTCCTGATGACAGCGAAACCATTAATAGTGTTTTTCGTGCTATGCACACCATCAAAGGCTCATCGGGGCTTTTTGGGTTCAACATTATTGTTGCATTTACTCACGAAGCCGAAACCATCTTGGACCAGGTTAGAAATGGCGAGCGTTCAATTGATGCTGCACTGATTTCAACTTTATTAGACTGTAAAGACCATACGATCAATTTACTTGAGTTTTGTTTTGAAACGCCTGAAGCAGATTTATCTGATGAGCTCAAACAAGTCAGTGATAAATTGATTGAGCAATTAACAGGAAAAGCACCGCAAGACCAATCACTCACCACTACAGAAGAAAACACAGCAGAAGTTGAGACAGAAGGCGGCAATATATCTTCTGATAACTGGCTTATTTCCTTGGATTTCCAACAAGATGCCCTACGAAATGGCATGGATCCACTGTCTTTTATCCGTTATCTAAAAACCATAGGAAGCATTGAGCAAATCCTGACCCATACCCCTGAACTTCCATCAGGCAATGATATGGACCCGGAAAGCTGCTACCTGCAATTTAGAATTCTGTTTAAAAGTGATGCGGATAAACAAACCATTGAGGAAGTGTTTGAATTTGCTTCTGATGACTGCGATATAAAAATCCTGCCACCAGACTCCAAAATAGAACACTATCTAAACTTATTAGACAGCCAGCCAGAAGAACAGGTTTCACTTCTCGGTGATATGCTGGTTAAAACAGGCGCGATTACTGAAAACGACATAAAAAAAGCCCTAACAGCTCAATCAAATAGTAGCCAAGATGAAGCAGAAACAATAAAACCACTAGGCGAAATACTGGTTGAACAGCAAGCCATACAACAGCCCGTTGTAGAAGAAGCACTAAAAAAGCAAGAACAAACCCGAAAAAAAGTTGCAACAGATGCCAGCTATATCCGCGTTGATTCAAATAAACTAGGCCAACTGATTAACCTGGTAGGTGAATTGGTTATTTCAGGTGCAGCAATGAACCTGATGGTTGAACGACATGGCTTAGCTGATGTAGAAGAAATTGCCACTAGTATGAACACGTTGGTCAGTGACATTAGAGACACTGCCTTAGAACTACGAATGGTTCAGATAGGCGAAACATTTTCCCGTTTCCGCCGTGTGGTAAGAGATGTGAGCAAAGAGCTCAACAAAGATATAGAACTGACTATTAGCGGCGGCGAATCAGAATTAGACAAAACAGTGGTTGAAAAAATCAACGACCCTTTGACTCATTTAATTCGTAACTCGCTTGATCACGGCATTGAACTTCCAGAGCAAAGACTTCAAGCCGGTAAACCAGCACAAGGTCATATTTCTTTAAATGCATTCCATGAATCAGGCCACATCGTCATTCAAATTATTGATGACGGTGCCGGTTTAGACAGTGAAAAAATTGTTGCTAAAGCGATCAGCAATGGCTTAATCACCTCAGCTGATGACATGAGCCAGCAAGAAATATTTAATTTGATTTTTGAAGCCGGTTTAAGTACTAAAAAGCAAGCAAGTAGTTTGTCCGGTCGCGGTGTCGGCATGGATGTAGTAAAAAGAAATATTGAAGCATTAAGAGGCTCGGTCGATATCAATAGCATTGACGGCAAAGGCACAACAATTACCATTCATTTGCCTTTAACTCTAGCGATCATCGATGGCTTTATGGTTGAAACCGAGCAGGAACGTTACATCATTCCACTCAGCATGGTTGAAGAATGTGTAGAGATGGATGAAAAAGAATGGGAAATTGATGATATTCAACACTATGTCAATCTCCGTGGCGAAGTAATGCCCTATCTCCATTTAGGGGACTACTTTCATAATAGAACACATCACAACAAGACTAGCCGGGAGAGTTTAGTCGTTGTCCGTTTTGGTCAAACCAAAGCTGGGTTTGTCGTCGATGAACTCTTGGGTGAACACCAAACCGTGATTAAACCACTAGGTAAAGTATTTCAGTCTTTAAAAGGCGTTACAGGGGCTACCGTTCTAGGTGATGGCAATGTAGCTCTTATTCTTGATGTACAAGGCTTAATACACCAGGCAACTAAAAACAAACAACGCATGCCATCAAGACTAACCAGCGCCGCATAATAAATAAGGAACAATCATGAGATTAAAAGATATAAACATGCAACCCAAATTGATTAGCTTAATGTTGCTAATCAGCTTGATCCCTTTAGGCTCAGTCACTTACTGGGCAACAACAAAAGCATCTGAAGCATTAGTAAACGCTGCTTTTTCTCAATTAACCGCTATCCGGTCAATTAAATCCACTCAAATTGGAAACCTTGTCAGTAGTTTCGAAAATGATATCGTTATTCTTAACGAACAAGTCGCTTCAATTTTAAAAGATGTTGATGTGATTCAAACCCCTGATATTTCAAAGTCTGACGATAATTATTTTAATAAATACATGACGACTTATGGCTATTACGACCTGTTCTTAATAGATAAAAATGGCTATATATTTTATAGCGCCGCTAAAGAGGCTGATTACCAAACCAATATGGTTAATGGTAAATACAGCAGTAGTAATTTAGGCGGATTAGTCAGAAAAGTACTCGCCAGCCGTCAGTTTGCCATTGCTGATTTTGCGCCTTATGCGCCTAGTAATGATGAACCTGCTGCTTTTGCTGCCATCCCCCTAATGAAAGACAACCAAGTAGAAATGATAGTTGCTCTGCAATTATCGACAGAAAGAATCAATGCCATCATGCAGGAACGTGAAGGTATGGGCGATACCGGTGAAACCTATTTAGTCGGTAGTGACAAACTGATGCGTTCAGATTCTTTTTTGGACCCCAAAGGGCATAATATTAAAGCCTCTTTTGCTGGAAACGTACAAAATAATGGCGTTGATACTGATGCGGTTACTGATGTCATTAGTGGTAAAACAGATGCCAAAATTATTATTGATTACAATGGCAACCCTGTTTTATCGTCATACTCGCCACTTAAAGTCGGTGACACATCATGGGCAGTAATCGCGGAAATTGATGAAGCAGAGGTCATGATTCCTGTGCAAGAACTGTTAATGAATATTGCCGTTTTGGTTATCGGCTTTGTGATCACCATTATTGCTGTAGCTTACTTTTTTGCTCGTAGCATTAGCGGACCTATTACAAAAACTGTCACTATTACCAATGCGCTTTCAGACGGTGACTTAACCGTTTCTGTCGATACCGATGCGAAAGATGAAATTGGCCAGCTACAGACGGCAATCGGTGATTATATTAACAAAATGCGTAATGTTATTGGAGACGTTCGAAGCGGAGCAGATAATCTAGCCAGTGCCTCCCAAGAAGTGAGTGCAACGGCACAAACGATCAGCCAAGGCGCGACAGAACAAGCCTCAAGTGTAGAAGAAACCACTAGTGCGGTTGAACAATTAAATGCATCCGTGCAACAAAATACTGAAAATGCTCATGTAACTGAACAAATGGCATCTAAATCAGCCACTGAAGCAGATGAAGGCGGTAAAGCCGTTAATGAAACAGTCTCAGCGATGAAACATATCGCCAAAAAAATTGGTTTGATTGAAGACATAGCCTATAAAACCAACCTGCTATCACTGAATGCAGCGATCGAAGCGGCATCCGCAGGGGAACATGGTAAAGGCTTTGCGGTGGTTGCCGCAGAAGTCCGTAAACTCGCTGAAAGCAGCCGTGTAACCGCTGAAGAAATTAACGAGCTAGCCACTAACAGTGTTGATATTGCAGAAAAAGCAGGATCACTTATTACCGAGGTTGTTCCCAATATTGTTAAAACCTCTGATTTGGTTCAGGAAATTAGTGCCGCATCAAACGAGCAATCCAGTGGAATTGGTCAAATTAATGATTCAATGTCGCAATTAGACAAAGCAACGCAACAAAATGCAGCCGCGTCTGAAGAACTAGCAGCAACCTCTGAGGAATTAAGTGGTCAAGCTGAACAGTTACAGCAAGCAGTGGCTTTTTTCAAATTGGATGAAAGTACTCAACACCAACAAAATACTGACAGAAGAGCACCTCCATCATCACCTCGCCCAAGAGCATCTGCCCCTCAACCAAGTGCGAATAATAGCAATGCCAACACAGATTTTAATGCTCAGGACTTTGAGCGGTTCTAGTACCGGAGTCATTCATGAATGAAATTACAGTAAATTCCACTATCAATAAAGCCTTGGGCTCTCTAGACCACCCAAGCCAATATCTCACCTTTCTAGTTGGAAAGGAAAGCTTTGCTATCAGTATTACTGATGTTAATGAAATTATAGAGATCAGCAGTGTAACCCGCGTACCGATGACACCAGACTATATACATGGTGTCATCAACTTAAGGGGAAATGTTGTACCCGTTATTGATCTGTCCGCTCGTTTAGGTCATAGCTGTACAGAAATCAGTAAACGAAGTTGTATCGTTTTAGTTGAAATTGATGTCACTGACGACAGTACGCAGTTAATTGGTATGTTGGTTGATGAAGTTAAAGAAATTTTAGAAATTCCAGCCGAAAACATTCAACCGGCTCCCGATTTTGGTACAGATATTAGAACTGAATTTATTCAGGCTATGGGTAGAGTAGGCGATGATTTTATTATTTTACTCGCTATTAATCGCGTACTGTCAGTCGAAGAGCTGTCGCAACTGGAACAAATATCACAACAACCAAGCCCTACCCAAGAACAAATATAGCGTAACTGTTCACCTCCCCCTTTGAAAAAGGGGGATTGAGTACTTACAATATAGCTCATTAAAGAGACCGTTAATCACTATTCATTTCGGTGTAAGAAGGAGAAGGAAAGGAAATCCAAAAAACATTTTTTAAACTCAAGATTTATACAGAACAAGCATTACTTATTTGTAATTACTCCGCGTAATTAATGGTTACAGTGTATACCCCCTCCTCAGCTAAGGGGGTATACGCAAACCATATCAATATAACATTGACGAAATATTACTATATTTTCAGATCACACTGAGTAAAAACACTTATTTTAAAAAAATAGTCTCCAGTTCCATTACTTACACCCAATAAAATGAATATTAATAATTTAGGCGTAAAAACAAAGATTCTCTCAGGTGCATCGCTACTTGTGATTATTACCGTTGTACTAGGCTTACTCGCCCAAGTCTATATAGGAAAAGTCTCTGATGCCTTATTTGGCATTACCGACAACAATGCTAAAGCCGTTGAATATGCGACTGGCGTTGAGCGGATGGCTTTATCAACCATTATGGAAGAAAAAAATTACTTATTGTTTGAAAAGGACGCAATACACCAGAAAGCAGAAGAGAATGTAAAAGAGCTATTTAGCTATCTTGATAAAGTTGACGTTATTGCTAAGGAATACAACAATGATGCACTGCTCAACCAATCACAACGAGCTAGAAGTGATACCAGTAAATATGCCGATAAATATCGCGAAGGCGTTGCCGCTTTAAAAAACAATAAGTTACTCGTCGCTGAGATGGTAGAAAAAGGCAATATTGTTGGTGATGCGGCTGATACGTTTCTTACAATGCAGGTGGCTGCTTATACTAAAGCCATGCGTAACAATGCCAGCGCCAGTCAACTTGATGGCTATGTACAACGCTATATCGTTACAACAAGCATATATGAGCATGCCTTAAAAATCATGCGTGCTGAAAAAGAAGAGGTCAACTATAAAGATCGTACTGCCTGGAAAAAAATGGGTGTCCTGCTTCCAAATTTGATGAATTTGTATGACAAATTACAAAAAATCACTACAAACGCTGATGAAATAAAACTGATTGAAGATGCTAGAAAAGCAACTAAACAGTACAACGATTCTGCTAACAGCTGGATAGCCAATGACGATAAGTTAAACCTTATCCTACAAGAGATGAAGTCCCTTGGTGATACGGTTATTAAACAGGCGCAAGATGCTGAGAATGCGGGTTACCAACAATTGGAAGTTGCACGAAAAGATGCTCAAACATTAGTTGATGAGGCACAGTCTATTGTTATTGCAACTATTGCTATTGCAGTTGTCCTTGGTATTCTAATCGCATTATTCCTTGCATCATTAATCACCACTCCAATTAGTAAAGGTGTGGCTTTTGCACAATCTTTAGCCGCAGGTGATTTAACGGCTGAATTAGATGTTGACCAGAAAGATGAAATAGGAAATCTGGCAGCCGCCTTAATAGCAATGCGTAACCAGATTGGATCAGTAATTCAAGAAGTCCGTGGAGGTGCTGATAATTTAGCCAGTGCGTCTCAAGAAGTTAGCGCAACAGCACAAACAATTAGTCAAGGCGCAACAGAACAAGCCTCCAGTGTTGAAGAGACAACCAGTGCAGTTGAACAACTCAATGCCTCAGTACAGCAAAATACAGAGAATGCCCGTGTAACTGAACAAATGGCATCAAAATCTGCAACAGAAGCAGATGAAGGTGGTAAAGCCGTCACAGAAACCGTTTCTGCAATGAAAAATATTGCCAAGAAAATCGGACAGATTGAAGACATTGCCTACAAAACCAATCTACTCTCTCTTAACGCTGCGATTGAAGCGGCTTCAGCAGGTGAACATGGTAAAGGATTTGCCGTTGTTGCAGCCGAGGTTCGTAAATTAGCAGAAAGCAGTCGTGTAACAGCAGAAGAAATTAATGAACTGGCCACTAATAGTGTTGATATTGCTGAAAAAGCCGGGCGGGTTATTACAGAAGTTGTGCCTAACATTGTAAAAACATCTGATTTGGTTCAAGAAATCAGTGCTGCGTCAGAGGAGCAGTCCAGTGGTATTGGACAAATCAATGACTCAATGACTCAACTGGATAAAGCAACCCAACAAAATGCCGCGGCTTCTGAAGAGTTGGCAGCAACATCTGAAGAGCTAAGTGGCCAGGCTGAACAATTACAACAAGCGGTTGCCTTTTTTAAAGTGGATGCAAACGCTCAACAGGTAAAAAGCCAAATTAGACGATCAGCACAACCCTCACGCCCTGCTGCAATAAATCATGCCCCTGCTGCTAACAACAATGCAGAGACAGATTTTAATGCTCAGGACTTTGAGCGATTCTAAACTGGACTCTCTCATGAATGAAATTGCACTTAATTCATCAACTGCCTCCGCATTGGTTTCCCAAGGCCAAGCGGGGCAATACCTTACTTTTCTGGTTGGTCAGGAAAGTCTCGCCATTAGTATTTTAGATGTTAAGGAAATTATAGAAATAAGTAATGTAACTCAAGTACCTATGACACCGGATTATATTCATGGTGTTATTAATTTACGAGGCAATGTTGTTCCTGTTGTCGATTTGTCTGCCAGACTTGGGCACAGCTGTACAGAAATCAGCAAACGTAGTTGCATCATTTTAGTGGAAATTGCAGTAACTGATAATGTGCAATTAATTGGAATGTTAGTGGATGAGGTTAGAGAAATTTTAGAAATACCCACTGAAAATATTCAACCTGCTCCTGATTTTGGCACTGATATCAGAACTGAATTTATTCAGGCTATGGGGCGAGTCGGTGATGATTTTATTATTTTACTGGCCATTAACCGAGTCTTATCGGTTGAGGAATTGTCTCAATTAAATCAAATTTCCAATGTAGAAGAAACCCATCTACCGCCAGAAGCAACAGGCTAAGGGAGCTGGAAATAAATAATCATCCATTATTAGGCAGGATTTTTGTTTGTCTTCAGCCGTGTAGAAAGAGGCGCATAGCCGGCTACGCAACTTTTCTACACGGCTGAAGGCGGACAAAAGGACCAGTAAGATTGGATGATTATTAGTTTCCATCTCCCTAAGTATCGGTGAAAAATTAATTTAACAAAAATGGTGTCGTGTAGGAGCGTCCGCCCTCGGCGCGATTTCTTTCATTTATTAGAGGAAAGAGCATGATTTTATTCGCGCCGACTAGTGCATGGATGCACGTAGGTAGAGCAATGCAGGAGCAGCGAAGCGGTGTGCCGAGGGCGGACGCTCCTACAAACACTCATTATCTTTGAAAATGTTAAATTAAAAAGGCATAGGTACTTAATAAAACCGTAAGTGTTCAGTTCCCCTCTTTGAAATAGAGGGGCTAGGGGAGATTTTATTAAATATAATCCCCCTTCTTCTTAGGTGGAGTGGAGCTGAACAGTTACAACATTCAACCTAGAAAAAATCAACCTCAGAAAATTCAGAAGTATCAACTTCATCAATATGAATTAACTTGTCTTCAACTAGTTTGGCGTAAAATTGCACCTGGTTTCGGCCATTCTCTTTTGCATAATATAAGGCTTTATCCGCTTCTTCTATCACTTCTGTTGGGTTCATCTGATTAGTGATCTGAGAAACACCTGCACTGATGGAAAGACCTTCTACATTAGCATAGGGATGTTTATTAATTTCCATTCTGATCCGTTCAAATGCATCTTTTGCCGTTTCACGATTATCAGATAACAAAATAATAACGAACTCTTCTCCCCCAAACCTGAATGCAAAGTCATTATCACGGATATTTTTTTCTAATAGTCTAGCAACCAAAATAAGTATTTCGTCACCATATAGGTGACCATAGCTATCATTAATTTTCTTGAAAAAGTCGATATCTAAAATACCTAGCCAAAAGCTGCTGTTTTTTGCTGTACGCCTGGTCTCAACATCAGAATTTACAGGTAATTTTAAGATATTATGTTCAGCTGTATTGTTACGAATCAATATCCGGGTCACTTCAGAGTCTAGAGTTTCCCTGTTCAACAACTGTGTTAATTTATCCCGTCTTGCTTTATCTATCAGCTCCAGATAATTTGCATACACTTTAAGCAAACCATGAGCCAAATGTTGATGCTCAAAATCAATCTTATCGCATGACTGAATCAGAACAGCAAAGCTCTCATCACTTGAATTAACCGCAGGATAGATTATATGTATTTGTTCATCAACCTCAGACTTGTTTATAATTTGTACAGCCTTAGTTTCTATAGCCAAATTAATAGATTCGAAAAAACTTTCATGAAGGTTTGATTCTTTTATTTCATTGCTCAATGAATCGATAATGTTGTCTTTAGCATATGCGATTAAGGCTAATGCCGTTTTATCTGACAAGCTGTGTAACACACGATAAAAACGGTATTCTGCTTCAGGTGTAAACTCACTTAACGTTTTTAAAAGGCTACGTTCCAGCACTTCTCGATCCTGATGACTGGTAACCTCAGCAAGACTATCAACAAACTTAATGCTATTAAAACTTTTCATCACCCACCCTTCAATGCCCTCAATGC
>Ga0209707_1001411_pt1 | contig 13578 bp, 9 predicted proteins | sample EN4Hudsemesocosm_FD_184630 | JGI IMG/M metagenome (GOLD analysis project Ga0209707, IMG submission 184630) | Methane-oxidizing microbial communities from mesocosms in the Hudson Canyon - EN4B Hudson Canyon (SPAdes) (version 2) | ecosystem: Environmental > Aquatic > Marine > Cold seeps | place... | reverse complement strand
CACATTTTATAGTCAAATATGAGTTTATTGAATGCCCCTCGGTAGTCCTTAAATTCATTCGACATTAATTCAGGAAATTTATCTCTTAATTGATATCCCCCCAGCCTGCTACGTGTTTTTATCTTAATTAAGCTACAAATGTTTTTAGGGGCTGTTACCTTAGAATGATGTCCTTTTACAACAGCTCGTTCATCCTCTTTAAACAAGCAACGCACATACCCATCGTCTGCAATAACATCAGGAAACTTATCAAACCTAGCTCGACCTTTTTCAGATAAAGCATAAACACCACTTCCTATCATTCCTGCTTTACAATATGGTAGTGACAACCACACATCGTAAAACCCCCTAACAAACCAAGAACTTCTTGCTGTATTCATTCTCGGTATCATTGAACATGCAAAGTAATTACTAGCCTCCAAACTATGGATTAAAGCGTTTACCGCATCAATACTAATAACCACATCAGCATCTAAATAAATCCTAGGATAGTAATTTGCATATTGCTCTCCTAAATTGAGAGCGTTTGTTTTAGAGGGGATATCAGTTTCCAAACATATAAACTTATGAGAAATTTTTTTAACAACATCCGCTGTTGAATCCTTACAACCATTACAAACAACAATAACTTCTAAGCCCCCTTCCCCTACGTAATCAAGAAAGGGAGTTAAACACTCAGAAATATTATTTTCTTCATTATATGCTGGAATAATAATAGTCGGCATATTAATAATACCCTTTTAACCAACTACTTTTATTTGCCCAAACCTCTTCCCATACAGAGTAATTAGTCTCCATAGAATCAGTCTTATTTAGAAAAAAGATAAGTTTAGTTGCTATATACCTTGAATAAGGCCATAGCATCAATAAAAAAACACCCAATTCTTTTATTCCTGGTTTCCAGTGATTACGAATAAGCTGTACTTTCGCTTTTAATAATTTAATCAATTTTCCTGCACGTTTTTTTTCTGAAGCACCACCATAATGTATAATTTCGGCTTTATCTGTTACTAGAGGCGTAACCCCTAGTTTTTTTGCACGCAAACATAAGTCAGCCTCTTCCCCATACATAAAAAAACGTCTATCAAAGCCATTTAACGACTCCCATAATGATTTTTTTATCAGAAAAAAACAACCTGAAACAATATCAACCTCTTTAACACTATCTCTTTGCCATCCACCAATTGCTTCAGAATTAAAAAATTCATTATTAGGAAAAATAACTGCCAAACCACTCGCCCTACAAAACAAACTCCAAACTGTCATTTTATTCCAGCAAGAACTAGGGTTAAGTGATTTATCAGCAAAAAGTGTCCGCCCCCCCCAAATACCAGCCAAAATATTTTCTTTCGAAAACAACACTAAATTATCAATGGCTCGATTCAAAACAACAGTGTCGGGATTTAATAATAAAACATACTCTCCAGAAGCTTCTTTTATAGCAACATTATTTCCTTGGGCAAAGCCATAATTTTCCTTATTCTTAAACACTGTAATATCAGGAAAACTCGATATTATTGCATCAGCAGACCCATCAGAAGAATTATTATCAAATACAATTAATTCATATTTCACTTGCCTTGTTTGCTCAATAACAGACTTAATACACTCTATCGTCATTTCTTTTGTATTATAACTGACTATAATAATAGAAACTTCATAACTCATTTTTTACTGCCCTCACTTTATTACCTGTTACAGAAACAACCCCCCCAAGTAATAAGAAAAAAGCACTTGTCACTTGGCCAAAATAAGAGACCGCTAAAAAATTCATCATATGAACAAATAACATAACACCCGACGCCCAGTATATCCATAACTCTTCTTTAGAGTCAGCAACTTTTATTGCACGACCTATAATGGTAAAAATTTTAAATAAAAAAACGGTAAATAATACCATTCCAGCCAGTCCCCCCCGCACACCTTCAAGAAGGTACTGGTTAGTTACATCCTCTAATCCATAACCCCAATGAGCGGTTGAACGCAGTCCCACTAGCCACCACTCACCTATATGATTAATTGCTTCTTGAATAAGGTGATATCGATGCCACCCTGTAGAGCCGCCACTAATATCTATCCTTGAAATAAGATGCCACACCGGCTTTTCCATAACTAAATGAAGAGAAATAAGTATCAGAACCATACTTTTTCTAATGAATGGTAACTTATGCCTGATAGTAAATATATAAAACCCCAGCAAGGTGAACAGCACTGCCATAACGGGCGTACTAGATGCTGTATTAGCAATAATAATTACAACACACCCTATAAAAATAGCAATTTTATACATTGCAACAGCTTTACTAAACCAGAGGGCCCCGAGCCAAGGCAGGAAACTAGCCCAAAAAACACCCGCCATTATTGGGTGAGAAAATGGCCCTTGGCAACGCAATCTGCCTTTCCGAATTAATGTAATATCCGGCACTCCACCAAAAATAGAAAACATATTTTTTCCAGTCCCACGCTCAATTAGAAAAAAGAACACCATCGGTATTGCCAGTAAACCTATGAATATTGTAACCCTCTTAATATCTTCGGCTGTTCTGATACATGCCCTACCAATATAATAAGAGCCAACAGCAGTAATCATAAACCCAGTACGCGTAACTACTCCTGAAAAGCCGCCTACCAAAATTCCGTACGAAAAAATAGACCAAAACATCCAATAATTCAAAATAATATCAGGTTTTTCCAGATGAAATTTATACGCTTTTTTATTACTATAGATACGAGCAAGACAGACCAACACAAGTATTTTAACAAAATTAAAGTCTAGCGTAGCCACGACAACCCGTTGAGCACTAGGGATTGACACCGTAAGAAATAAAAGTGGCATAGCTAAATAATGGCGAGGAACTTTTAACGCTATTATGACAAGAACTACTAAAACAGAAACCCCTACTGCATGAAGCGTTGTTTGACCACCTAATAAAGACCCCGCCATGTTAACGCTCAAAACACCTCCAAACCACTCTAAAATTATTTAACCATCTGAACCATTGCATTTTGTACGCCATACAAACCTAATGAGCACATCAGCCCAATGTAATTGCCTTACATCATTATAATTCTGCTTATTGCTCTCTGTTTATCAAAACATCTCAAACATAGGTACAAACAAGTAAATTATTCTTGCCTGTTCATTTTTGACCCTAGTTATTCACTAGTAAGTCGTATTTTCTCAAAATTTTAATAGCTAACTGCCTTCTATTTTTGAGTTCTAAATTCCATTTCAAGATTCAACATAGCCCTTTACTTCCCCCACAAAAATGAGCGAATACTTTTTTGAAATTTCGTATCCCAAAATAAATATAAAATCACCATGGAAATAAACTCAAAAGGTAACCGCATAAGCGCGTGAAACTTTACAAATACCGAACAATTAAACTTTAAACAATTAATAATTTGAGATTTTCCTCTACTTAAACACCAATGCAAAATGGTAAGCATGCTAACGTCTTTTTTTTGAAGCTTTGTACTTTTATAAATAAGCTCAATAAAACGAACAGTTGAACGCATGATAGAATCATTATGAGAATGGTATACCATTGCTTGCGGCATATAGACTGACTTATATCCTAATTGAAGCATTTCATATGTCCAAACACACTCCTCAGCCGCTGGAATTTGTTCGTCATAATGTAGTTTTATCCAAAGCGACTTCCTGATAGCACCACAAGCATTCGAAAAAAACGTACCCTTTCCTGATTTATCAATATCATTTGTACTATCAACAACTTGATATTGGCTAGGAAATTTTCTTTTCAATCTAACCCGCTCATCAAGCGGGGCATCACTTTTAGGAATTTGCCTACCATAAACAGCACATACACTATCGTCTTCTAAAAATGGTGTAACCATATGCGCTACAAAATACTCATTTTCAGCAATAGTATCAGCAGAAACAATAATCAAAATATCACCCGAAGCAATTTCTATCCCATCATTTAAAGCCTTACCCCAACTAAATTCACTTTGCTTTATCGTTATAATTTTTGCATGGTAACTTTTGGCCACCGCTACAGAATTATCTTTTGATTCATTATCAACAACAATAAATTCAGTTTCAATTCCATCAATACCCACCTGCTCAGAAAGTGCCCCTAAGCAAGCCTTTAAATCTAATTCAGCATCACGAACTCTAATGATGAATGAAATTTTTTTTATTTCCCCTAATGATTTCACATTCTTTTCCCTAAATAAGCAAATATGACGCCACTTTTAACTTGGTTTTTTGGCGAGGTGACAACACCTTCCATATTAAAAGTCTCAAATTTAATTTTAATGCTTTTTTTCATATAAACTCAAAACTTGTTGATAGTATTCATTTGTTTTTTCAGCCATTGTATTAACATCGAATTTTTCTATAGCAACTTTTCTAGAATTCAAAGAAAAACGTTTAGCCAGCTTGTTATCAGCCAAAATTAAGTTTATCGCTTCTCGAATAGCAATTATATTTCCCGGTTCAACCAAGTTTCCACTTTCACCGTTAACTAGCAACTCAGAAGGCCCTCCACAATTTGTAGCAACAATACTACAACCACAAGACATCGCCTCTAAGCAGGTATATGAAAAGCTCTCATATCCACGCGTTGGAATAACAACGCAGTAGGCATTTCTATAATACTCAATAGTCTCTTGTTGCGGCACTGGCGGTACTATAATGACTCTTTCCGCTAATTCAGGTCGTATTTTTTTCTTGATTACTTCAGAGGCTGTTTTTCCAAAACTGGCATATTGCTGTGGCGCAGGCATATCACGCCCAACAAATTTCACAATTGTATCAGGGTATTTTTCTAATAAAGGTATGATAGCTTCCAAAAAATCATATATCCCCTTGCCCAGCTGAAACCTTCCTATAAATAAAATCTCACGGACTGGAGAAGCAAGCTGACTTTTAGCAGGGCTAAATTGATTGGTATCAATGCCATTAGGAATCACCTTTATACTAGATCTATCCAAATTCCACTGAAGAGCCAAGTGATTCGCCAATGAATAACTTGGTGCTGTTATTCCTGAGCTGAATAAAGTCTGTGTTCTTTCTTTATAATCTTGGAATGCTACCCAAGTAGGCATAAAGTAGGACCCTCTGTTTTGACAGTTAATTGACCAAACAATTTTTGTCGTATTGTGGCATCGTGTTACAAGTGGAATTTTTTGATTTGTAAAATATCTTGCCCAAGCACCATATTCAGCAGATTCGATAATATCAAAATCTTTGGAAGAGAAATTTTTAGTAAAATAATTAAATGCCGCCTTTGCCCAAAAATCAAATGGCTCCATTTTCCATTTAGTCAATTTACTAAAAAAATCACTTTTAGGTAAGTTTATTGCAACGCAACGTATATCAATACCAGGAATATTTACTGGGTTCCTTTCTGCAGTAAGTACTGTTACTTGATTGCCCTCAATTTTGCTTAACCCTTGTGCTAGGGCGTACATATAGGTCGCAATTCCTCCGCTATAAGGCGGCCATTCCATACTCACTAAGCATATTTTCATAAGGCACTCCTTCTAATTAATATTTTTTTTCCAGTGACTTAAATCCCTTCCTGTCATAGCCTCAATTTTCAATATGTCACTTAAAAAATACTCTTTTAACTCATTTTCAAATTCAATAGATAATTTTTTTCTAGGAATGACTTTTACGTTTCTTCTTCTAAAGTAGGATAATAAACCTGTCTTAATTTGAATATTGTATTTTTCTTTAAAATATACAATATTGTTTCTAAAGCGCTCAAACAGCATAAATCTATATTTTTTACTTTGGTTGATAACAGGAAAGTCTATTTTACCATCGTAGTCAACACCCAGAAATTGCAAAGTATCTTTGTAGGTAGCAAGAGTATTATTTTTAAAATCTTCAAAAAATATTATTTTCACATTGCTTTTATTAACACAAGAAAATAAACGATCTAATTGCTCACCAAACTTTGCGATATCAGAATAAACAAATACTTTTCTTTCTTTTTTCCTATGAGGCAGCTTTTTACCCACTCTACGTTCACCTCTCAAATTCCAGGCTTTTCTGAAATCGGTAACATTTTCACCGTGGCTTATAACTGCCTGAGAATGGTAAGAATAAGCTACCTCAACTGGGTTTCTTAGCATTAAGATAAACTTTGCTTCAGGGTTAAATTTTAATATATTTTTAACGGCTGATTCTGATCGAAGATATTGAACAGAGCCTTCTCCAATAGCCCTATGCTGCTCCTTTCTTCCTTCAAATAATCGCAGGTAATCCGCCTCGGTTATAACACCCCGATCCAAGTAATCATCATTAAAATAATGCGGCTCTTTGGGCTCACAAAAAAACACCTGTGGGTTTTCTTTTAAATAAGCACTAAGTGCGGTTGTTCCACATTTTGGACCACCAATAATAAAAAAATTAGGTATAGAGCAATTCATTTTAACCTCCAAATATTCACTGAAGAATATATAACTATTTATTTTAACCTAATAACACCTAGTGCTGTTGTATGCAACCCCGTCCGATAATTAACCATACCGGCGAGTATGATATTCCAGATTACCAAACTAACTGATGAGGCAAAAGCAGCCCCCTCTATTCCCCATTCAGGTATGTAAATCATATTAAGAACAATATTGACTATTGCTGCTATTGCAACACCATATAACGTATCTCGCTCATAGCCCGCCATACTCAAAACAACCCCTACTGAGCCAAAAAATACATTTACAAGTTGTCCTGTTGCTAATATTGTTAGTGACTTTGTTCCATCTATAAACTCATTACCAAATAGCGTTAAAAAATAATCACCAAAAAATAAAAGGCTGATAAACATAGGTAAACATGAAAGCATTATAATACGTGCTGTGCGCGTAATTAATTTTTGTAACTTGACTGTGTCTCCTTTCGCATAAAGACTAGCAATATGAGGCTGAATAACTAGATTCCCGACAATAAGTACTAAAACCACTAGGTCGCTACCTTGAATAACCGCACGATAAATTCCAATTTTGGATGGTTCCAAATAAAAACCTATCATTAATATATCTGTTTGTTTGTTAATTAAATAAACACCACTAATTAATAAAAAAGTGGCTGCTGACTTTATCCAACTTAAGGTATTATAGGAGGGTGAAGTCAGTCCTAACTGTTTGGGTAACCGAGTTTTATACATAATATAACTGCAAATAAGTGCAACAAATGACATACTTATCTGGATAGCAATCACATTAAATAATGTCACCTTCTCCTGCCAGAAAAACACTAACAGAAAAAGTATTACTATAAAACCAACACGCTGAATAATCAAACTAGGGATTTGGCTAGCAATTATAAACTTGAGCCCTTGCAAAACAGAAGCCTGCAACTGAATAGCAGCACTAACAACTACTAATGGCAGTAAAGATATCACTGCTATCACTATTGATGAGTTAGACTTATCATCTATTTCTAGAGCTAGAATTACAGCTAATAAAGATAATAATAATGAAAAGGGAATAACTACGAAATGAGATAGCCGAATAAGTCCTCGAAGTAAAGGCCAGTTTTCGTTAACTATATTTTTTGCTCCTTCTCTAACAATTAACATAGGGAAGCCTAATACAGACAACATAGTTAATATCCCTACAACTGTAATAGCATATGAGTACTCCCCATATTTTTCCACTCCAAGAATACGAGCTATTAGTATGCTTGATATAAATCCAATTCCTAAAGATATTATTTTAAGAATAAATGTCCAACTTGCTCCTCGTAAGATTTGACCATATAAACTTGTGATAGAAGCTCTCCGTGTTTTTTATTTTATACAATATTCTCATATATTACTATAAAGCGCGTTATTTTTAACTTTAGAACATCTTGTAAAATCCCAGGTTTAACAAGATGCAGTATTTGCTTATAACTCTCATTTCTAGTTTTTCTAAATTAGCTAGCAAATACCCTCTTTTTATATTTTAAATAACGTGCCTTATGTGGCTTCTAGAGTAAAGTAATAATGCCTTACCCTAGAAGCCACATCATTTGATTACTGCTCAGTACTAAAAGTACCAAACATTAAATGATGTATTAATTTTACAGGCTTCTTAACTTTAACAACACATCCGCCAAATTAATATTTAAGTGCGCTACCACCTCACAACAGTACTTCGCCTCCTTTATACCCTACTGTTTCAGCTGCTTGATACCTTTGCTATTTTTCTTGGTGCCTACATCACAGGTAGGTCGTGAAAAGTAGCTATTTTAGCCCACGCCTAAAAACATACTTCACATTTATTGGTTTTCAAGGGACTCTGTAGAGCCATAGGTTAACTTACGTTAAAAGTTACAATCACTTAAAGCAATACCTCCTAAAAATCAGCTATTGCCATGACCATTGCTAATCATCTAAAATCAAAACCTGCACTCCTAATTGTGACAGTCAATCCCAAACGCCCCCTTTTAGCTTCTTTAAATAAATCCTAATTTTATTTTTCACATTACCAGGTATATATTTAGACCAGTTTCTACGTGCTTTTGCGTAAGGAATATTCGATATTTCTGGCGCCATTCGCGCTGTTAATAGTTTAAGTAATTTACCACCATATTGTAACTCTTCAGATAAACTACATATATAAGTAAAAAGCAATCTATGATTAAATGGAGAAAATGTCTCATAAAACAACCTTGAACTATTTTCCCCTGCAGAAATCCATCGACCACCTCTTTGTTCTAAATAAAACAAATTATATTTTTGTGTTGCTTTTAAATCTGGTAGTGTTTTAGTCCATTCATTTATACCTTCAACCGTTGCTTTACTTGGCGAAGCGAAATCACGCATAACTGAGGATTGCTTAAATGACTTAGGACTTTTATTATGCCAATAATATGATTTGCAAAGTGCCCCATAATTACCATTTACATGTATAGCCTTTGAATTATCAATTTGGTAGCATGTTCCAGAAATTTCTCTACGCACACCAATTGATTCATCCGCACAAATTTCATCATATAGCTTATATAGCCAATCAGGTGTTGAAACAAAGGGATAAAATTTATGTTTGATACCAGTTACTTCAGCCAACAGCCCAGCAATTCTAATATCATCCTTATCGATATCTTTACCTGAAATAGTAAAGAATTTCTGACTACTCCAAATAGATTCACTAGCTGCCAGCACAACTCTACTATCTTGCCCCCCAGTTAGAGAAATCAATAAATCGCCCTTCAAAGCAGCACCTGACATCATAGCCCTTAGTAAAACTATAATCATTTCCACCAACTCTTCATCTGTCTTTTTTTGGTATAGTTGAGTAAAGTCGCCAATAGGCCAATACCTTTTAGATTTGCCAGTATTTAAATCTAAGGAGCAATTAGGAATCAGTTTTTTTTTATTAATATAAGCCGTATTACTCCCTGTATACCAGTCATTACCCTGTATAAATTTATAGTTTTCATCTATTAATTCATCCTTTTCAAGCGGTGATAATAGTGCTAATGATGAAGCAGCTTTAAGCTTTTCAAAAAAAACCCCCATTAAACCACCCGCATCATTAAATAGCTTTAGTAAGCCTTTTGCATACATGATAATTACATAAGAACCCGCTAAATTTTCAAGCTCATTTAAAAGTTTCTCTTCATCATGAGCAATAGACGCAATTTTTGATGCTATATTTTCTCGTGGTACCTGAGGATTAAATGCCAAACCAATAACAGCAATACTAATACTACTAGTGATACAAAAATCAACCACCTGATCAGTGTGAACATATAAAAAAAAACCATCCGTCAGCGGGTGTTTTTTCCAATGAAAATCAATATCAGGTGCCTGCAGTCCAATATACCATTGCCGCCTAAATTGTAGAGCAGCTACATTACTATCAATCATTAGCGATACATATGCCACATTTCGTCAATAAATTTCGACCCGCCCTTCCCATACCTATAGCTGTAAATCGTAATATCAGTATACTCTTTCATCTCTTGTATGTAAGTTCTACCTGAAGCATTATAAACTCCTGCATTAAAAACATTAGACATCCATCTATCAGCATAGTCACGTATTGGGTCATGTGCCAACATAGAATTCACATCAAGCGATACCTGCTTATCAACAAGAATACTAGATAATGTTAAACCAATAAGTGGGTATACATCATGTTGAACTCGGTATAACTCTGCCTTACAATCAGGCTTGTAGCATAACCACTCTGATGGGTGTAAATGCTCATATTCTTGACCAGCCTGCTTTCGAAAACCAACATATTTACCAGTAGATGTACTCCAGTCAACCCATGTTTGATTGACTGGGATAATTGCAGACTCAGTCGATGCAACAACATCATCAAGGTAGTAAAGTTTCTCATGCCCTCGTGGCGTTCTTTTATCTGGGTTACTAATCCAATAATTATACATATCAGGTTCACCTAGCAACAGCCCTGTAAATACTTCAGGCCATGCCCATCGTGATGAATCTGTGTGATTGTAATGATAATCAATTCCAACTTGAATAAACCTGTGCATTAAAAGCTCTTTATTTGGTATCTCAGAGGTAAGTAGCACAGATGCTTCACTAAGAAAAATCCCTACTTTTTCATGATAGTTATTCATATTGTCAAATGGATGTATCGACCTAGACATCCAATCACTTCCAAACAAGATCCATGGTCTCTCCATACCCCTTTCAAAATACTCTAAAATTCCAAATCCGGCATGTAATGGTGAAGTCCCTGTCAATTTCTTTTCAGGGAGCACACTCAAATCAATTTGACTAACATTATATAAGGTCTGATTTCTATCAGAATAAGACGGGCGAAAAGTACCTGCTGGCGGGTGCTTTGACAGTACAGTTAATACAGCTACTGTTTTTAGCTTTGCTTGCTTGCTAATATTTTGATTAGCCCAATCTTTTGATTCTGTACCATCATTACTTATTGACGACAACAAAGCGTCACCAGCTTGCAAGGAAATGGGAAAGCTTACAGATAAATCTGGTTTATAATCATACCCACTAACAGTAAACCCCTGACCACCACCCGGTACTGGGTTAATCATTGAACCATTTCCCTCAGCATTACTTAATGGATTTACTGAAACTACCGTTACGCCAACTCCTTTATCAATTACATAATAATCTCCAGTAATAAACTGCCCGTACTCAACACCTTCACTAAACGTCCATGTAACACCATACTGTATTAATGAATTTGCTGACGCAAAAATAGGCTCTTCTGCAATTATTTTATCTCTTGTATCAATTGCCAGCGAATTATCAACAGTTAAATTAGCAGAATACCATTCAGTAAACGGTTCAGAAATTGGCAAGTTCATAGCCAGCAAATCTAATTTTAACAATCCTGATTCTTTGGATACTAAACCATAGTTTTTAGCAATTCCCTGCATTTTCGTTTCTAATTCTGATGCTAATATTTTATTATACAACTCTGGTAAAGGGCTCATTATTATATTATCTTGCTCAACAGAATCAGTTAGACTAATTCTCATTTTTTGAGCCTTATTATTAATAATTGTATCTCCTCCTCCTCCTATATTAAGTATTGCATTAACACCGCCAGCCGTACCAACAACTATATTATCTGCAACATTAGATGCATTTAAACCACCCAATACCATTCCATAAAGCGAATTTGTTACAATTAAATTATTTACTACCTGAAAGTTAGTAAGTTTATCGTTGTATGACACAATTCCTATGGAATATTTTTGATTTTCTTTGCTAGCGCCATTATCAATAATAATATTATTGATAATGGCTATATTCTCAGCTGACTTATTAACAGAGGCTATTCGAATTGCACCAGCTCCCGTTATACTATTTCTAATAATATTATCCTTAACTATCGCATTATTTCCACGTAGCTTGATAGACTCGCCAGCATAGTTCACTATAACTGAGCCGCGTATAACTGTATTGTCTGCAGATGAATAAACTCCATTCAAAACATTGTGGAAAAATATATTTTCTATCGTTATATTTGAAGTTTTATGCTCCCCTACATATATACCTCTATATGCCTTCGACTTCCAATCATCTAGCGACCAAGAGCTCGAATCATCGGTTGAAAATACATATGAATCTTTAATCGTAATATTGGAAACACCATAATCCATAGCAACAATCCCCCAGTGCACCCCCTCCTCTCCACCAAACGACCGACTTATTTTCAACCCAGAAAAACTCCAGTTCTTTGACCCAAATATAGTTAAAGATCCGAGCTCAGGACTTTCTCCAATTTCTGCCTGAACAGAAACCTGACTATCATTAAAGTGTTTTTTAATAACGACATGCCCATGATAACCGGACATTAATATAATTGAATCACCCGCTTTAACAGGAGCTCCTTGATTTCTTATGACACCATCAGCATTCTTAGTTTCAATTAAGCTATACTTAATTACTTCCTCCAAAGTACTCCATGGTGCCTCTTTAGTTCCGGGGTTATCCATACTCCCAAGTAAAGGATCGACATAATAAGAATCCCCTCCTGCAGCAGGTGGATTTTCTCCCATGTCTTTATTTATCTCGTCAGCCAATGATAATAATTTTGGTCCGCTACACCCAACTATAACTAAACAAAATACTATTAATATATTTTTCATGTTTTTCATATTTTTCATATTTTTACCCTCAAAATGCCACCCTAACTCAAAGTGATAACAACACTAAAAAATTAATGAATCACTACTTGTTCCAGTCCTATTGTAAACAATTTTTGTCCTTAAAATATACTGTACCTAAGTACATACAGCAGACCTAGTCATTAAAATCATTTACTTACCTGTTAATGCAGGTGTAATTCCGTAAATTTTAACCTATATATGCGCATTTACACTAAACCTTTTTTTCTTACACAAAGATAAATTCACTCTATTTTCTGAATAATTAAAAAAATTAAACACTAAAATGAAACCCTGAAATGTCTATATACATTGGGTGACGACTTTTTTAGACATATGAGTTCAAGCATAAAATTATTGAAATTCGTATAAGCCAGATACAACACGGTGAAACCTTACAGTTACTCTTTAAAAATATCCCACTTTATTAGACGACTACAAAGAAAAGTCGCACTCATTTTCAATGCTTACATGCCCTATTTGTCTTGGTAAGATTGGTATTTCCTCTGGATAAAAACAACATTTCATCCAAGTTAGGCCTAGTATTTCTGTTATGACAGATTTTGCACCTATACTACTTTTCCACCAGCTATCTAGCTTGTATTCTTTTGTTTTTACTGCGTTAATGCCAATTTTGTATTGCTCTCCAAATACCATTTCATATAGAGCCTTGGTTCTTCTTGCATGTACGCCTTGTGAGTATAGGTTGATTTGTTTTGTTTTTATATTTTGTTGTTGCAGCCAGTTTCGGACGGTAACTGCACTTAAATAGGTGCGATGTTGTACAGCCCCTGGTGTAGGTAAGATTTTTATATTTATATTGCTTAAGCCATTGTTGTGCAGGTAGGCTGCGGCAAGTTCGGCATAATTTTTGTATTTTTTTCTATTTCTTTTTTTTATCATCCCGCCTGTGGTTATGATAATTTTGTAATCTTCTGTTTTGTAATGTTTTATGACTTCATTTAAGGCTAGCTCGCTTATCCAGCCTTCTA